>JACCDZ010433786.1_pt1 | contig 19354 bp, 15 predicted proteins | sample 7449551 | NCBI WGS metagenome assembly JACCDZ01 (sample SAMN15323452, study PRJNA562643) | freshwater metagenome | isolation source: river surface water | place: USA:Blue River Watershed | collected 2017-08-18
AATGCTATAAACAGACAGAACGAGTGGGCTTGTTGTACCTGTTGGAACTTGGAATGTTACATATTTTGACCATTCATTTACTTTCGCTTCAAAAGTCCCAATGTTATCAGATAAACCGTTATCTGATGTTTTACTTAGCATTAACTTTACTTGCATTTTATCAAAGTTGGCCATTAATTGCGTACCACACTTTCTTCCTTGGAAAGAAGTTTCAGCTGTCGCATATCTTGGTCTAATTCTCGCTTGGAATTTTAAGTCAGTTCTAAAAATTTCTTGCGAATATGAACTTGATAAATGGCTTGAAGAATTCCAGAAAGGAGCACTACCAGCTTTTCCTGATCCTGAATATGTTTGCTGAGGAAGAGTGTAGTAACATCTAGAAGCTCCAGATGTGACAACAGCGTCTGAACAACTTGTTAAGTCGGTTCCTGAACCACCAGTTCCTCCTGTTCCATCTCCATCACCCACATCGATAATTGAGTCACCACCTGAAGAACCAGAAGTTTTCTTTGTCGTCTTAGAATTAATACATCCTACGAGCGAAAATAGTACAATAGCTGTCAGTAATAAGTTTCTTTTTTTCATAATAAACCCTTCGGGGTTAGTCAGTTTCTTAAAAGCATATCGTCAAATTTGAGAAAGAACTTAAAATTATAGAAAAATTTAGTTAATTTTATGTCAGAAATATTTTAACTCTTTGAAATAACATGGACGTTGTAGGTGTGACCCGGTTGTAAAGAGCTTCGGAAATAGATAGAATAAATCAATAGGAAAGCCTTTTTATTGACTATAAGGATTTGGTTATTAAGGAAAAAGGCAACAAATTAATGAGCGACAATCATCTTCAATCGTATATACAAAATCATATTTCAGACTTCTACAGTTTTGCATTTATTCTCCTGCCTGATGATCTTCAGGCCAATCAGTTAGTAGTCGATGCCGTAGGGACACTTTTAGTGCGCCATAAGGCCTTAGTTACTAAGTGGGTGAATATGCCAAAAGGTGAATTCATTTTAAATCAGCATGATGTAAAAAGAGAATTCTATCGTACCTTATTTGAATTGGCAGAAATTCGCTACCATCAAGTCGTGCAAAGCCTAAAAGAGGAAGAAGAGAAGTTTGAATTTTATCAACTTGATCTGCATAAAAAAGCGGCCTTGTACTTAAGAGAGAAAAATGATTATCCAGTGGAACTGATTGGATACATCGTAGATAAAAGTACAACTGAGGTTCTGGCCACTTTGCAGACCGCTAGATCAAACATGATCAATTCGATTTCGCTCTAAGAATCCAAAAATCAAAAGGAAAGCATGCAAGCAGTACAACCGATAGGACAAAAAGAAAATTTTTTAAATAATAATGAAACGATCAAGACAAAAAAATGTCCGGAAAGTTCTAAAATTATGGCCCTGTGGGATTATAAAAATAATGATCCAAGACTACAGGTGCAAAAAAAGCATATTGAACAATGTAAAAGTTGTGCCAAAGAATTTGCACTTTTAAATGAAAAAAATGTGATTGTGAAAAATAACATTCCAAAGCCACAAATTGATACTGTCAGCAAAGAGACAATTAAATCTGAAATTGAAGATCTGTTTAAAAATCTTCAAGTTGAAAGTTTAAAAGTAGAAAGTGACAATATTATACTAAGATATAGAGACAATTTTAGAAAATACTCTTATTCATTTCTGATGAAATTGCCATGGATGTTCTTTCTAGCATTCTGTGCTTATTTGATTGCTCGAAAAATCAGTTAACTTGTAATTGATCATAAATCGAAGATTCTTTTTTATTTCTTGTGAACACACGAGGTGGGTTAGGTTGTTTTAACTCTTTGAGAGTTTCTTCAAAGAAAAAATGTAAATCATCGTTGTCGCTTGATTTAATAATTTTTATTTTGATAATGTCGCCATTTTCATCATAGTCAATTTTCCCAATGAGAACATGTTTACTTTCAAATGCACGGGGAAGAGCAGGTCTTTGTAAGAGAACTTTTTCGTAAGTCGCATAGATTTTTTGAAAATAATTTTTATAGCTTCTTACGTAAAAAGAATAATAAGCTTTTTCATCACTATTTAACTCATCTTCAGAAACACCTTCAGGTCTATCGTAGCGAATTTCAAAATTAGAAATTCTATTCACCACGGGATTCGGGGCCGCATTCATGCCACTAGAGGCCTGCTTTTTTATATTATCCTGCTCTCTTGAGCGTTGGATAACCCCACCTTTAGTTGGATTGTAATAAAAATGAGTACTGCCTTCATTGTTAGCGAGAGTCGGTGAGCTTAAGTATTTAGCTGACTCAGATTGAGAAAGTACGCTGGGAGCAATTGGTTTATTCTCCGTTGGGCGATCAGCATTTCTACCATTTTTTTTCGCATCATTTGGAGACGCTTTTTTATCAGAGGGTTTTTCAATCGGAGCATTGGCCGCTAATTGATCCAGACTTAGGTTTGGTTTTTTATTGATTGGATTTTGCGCTTTTTGTGGGAGCGTAGGCTTTGTCTGTTTAGTTTGCAAGTCAGGAGTATCAGAGTTTTTTACTCCGTCTTTAACTCCTACGGTTCTGTATTTTTTCAATTCTGCTTTATCGATGAGTTTAATTTCATCAATTTTTTTGGCCGAAGAATCAAGCAGAGTGATGTCTTTTTGCAAAGAAAGCTTTGAAAGATGAAGAATAGAAAAAAGAAAGACGGCAAAAAAGTGCAGACCGAGTGCGACGATAAATGAAACTAGTTTTTGCCTTTTCAAAGTATTCTTGAACATTTCAACATCTTACAACTTTCTACTCACAAAACATAGGTACTTTTATCCTAGATGTTGACCCAAATAGAGGGAAGGGTAAAATTTTAGGTAACATTGCTCTAGTGAAGGAGCAAAAGTTTTGCAAGGAATGCAGATCACATGAAAAAACTACTGAATATTTTCGATAGTAAGAGAAATATTTTGGCCGTAGCTCTATTGGGAGGCCTGGTTTTTAATACCTATAAAATCCAAGAAAATTCTAATTATATCAAGAAGATGAATACTGTTGAAAACGGGATTCAAACTTGCTTTACTCGCGTTAACCAAACTTTCACAGCAAGCCTTTTAAAGCAGGGCGCTTCAAATTATCTCTCTCAAGGTTTCCAAACTTTAACAGAAGAATGTTTTGCTGAAGCAGTAAGTGCGGTTGATGATTTAGGATACCTGCAAGCAAGTGATATTCAGAAAAAAATAAGTGGATTATCTTCAAACGTTCACTGGTTTCATGAAGACCTATTAGCAGTAGGGAGCTCAGGAGCAAAAGCTTTAAAAAATGAAGCTCCAAGAAATGTTGGAAAAAGATTTTCTGATATTGAAGTGACAAAGAACGAACTTTTAGAAGCAAACCAAGTTTTAAAAGATAAATTAAATGATGAAGTAAATACTCAAAAAAATATTTTCTTTGCTCTGGCTTCAATGCTTTTTATGGTGTTAATGGCAGAGATTTTAAGCATCGCTAAAAGAAGACTTGCTAATGCCAATTCAGAATTTTTAGCACAAGCTGAACTAAAAGATAACGGTGGTGTTCATTCGGTAAAAGTGGGAGAGATCATTCGTGTTGCTCTTGAGCAAAATGAAATGGATTCTTGTTCAAAACTTTTTACAAATTACTACAGCTATAATGAGGGACTAAAAGCTTTTGGAGCAAAACCAGCAATGGCCGAAGCTCTAGTGACTCCTAAAAAAGCAGTTATTTCTGATGTTGAACAAAAGAATCTTGATGAGATTTGGGAAAATGATGGAATTGCTTTAAATGCAGATAAAGAAGCAGAAGTGCTTTCAGCAGAAAAAGTAATTACTGAAGAATCTAATATTGAAGCGATCTCTACAAAGATCATTGATATTCTGGCCGAAAAATTATTCTCTCATGGAGTACAGATTGCTGTAAACATCCCTGAGGGATTAGTGGTAAAAGCTCATGCTGAGGAATTAGAGCAAAGCTTATATAATCTTTATAACTATGCTATCGAACAGTCTAAATCAGCAAAGGGTGAAAAGCATTTATCAGTAAACTCTCATAAGCTGGGTGATGTAGTCATTTATGATCTTGCCTTTTCAAGCACAGGGTTTGATCTTGATCCATTAAAAGGAAAAGAAGGGTTAGATATTGTAGCAAATGGTGAAAATATTGATCTTATGATTTCTCAGCAGATCTTTGAAGATTCAGGCGTGAAGGTTCAACTTGATAACGGTATTAATCAAGCTGGTGATATTGAAACAGCAAAAATTAAACTTGTTTTCAAGGCCGGAGCAATGGTGACAAAAGGAAAGCTAGTCGATCTAAAGATCGGGAAAAAGAGCGATATTCTAAACTTTTTCAAAGAGAACGATTCTATTTTGTAAGTTGATTGCGCAGAATTGTTGAAATAAGATCTTTTGTTTTTTGTAATAAATCCATTTGCGTGTCTTGAACTTCCTGAATTTTGTTCATGGCCTCTTCAAGCTCAACAGCTCTAGGAATGCGAAGGTTCATCAGAACATCGACAATTCTAAGGCCAGCAGCATTTTGAATAATATACTTAATGAAATTTAACATCGTGATATTTCCATGTAAGTGGACAATGTCACGGTTTTCATTTTTTAGCACAAGGTAGTTAAAGTCTTCACCACTTTTTAAAACCACTGATGAAAGCGGCAATTGCAGATCGTGATGAGTTGGGATTTTGTATTCAATATAAACGTCTTGGTTATTTGGATAAATAAGTGACGTTGGCAATTTCACTAATTCACTAACGATAAGTGGGTTTGTGAAATTGAATTTATTGTTGTGATCAAATTGAGAATCAGACACTAGGGCCATTAGTTCAATTTTAAAATGTGAAACTAGTCCAAGACAGTGCCATGGGAATTCCGTTGATTGCTTTAGGATTTCCTCTTGAATATAAGAAAACTTACTCGCTAAATCACGAGGGTGGAAATTCTTTAATTGCGCAGCTGGAAGATCCAGTAGTGACAGCCTTCCAAGAACTGAAGCTGGCATAAACTGAGTTGAAGCAAAGAAGCTTGGAACCATTAGAGATCTTAGTTTTGCTCTTAGTTTTGTCGGCCCATCACAAAGTTGCATCTGGATAATTTGATTTCCAAGCGTTGAAGAGAAATACTCTCTAAAAACGTTTAAATTGATCGCAGGATGTTTTTGAACAAGTCCAAAGTAAGAGTGAAAAGCAGTTCCGTATTGATCTAATTTCCCTCTATAAGCATCGATTTGAGTCAGTTCAATCTTTGTATGAAGAGGATCTGATTGGTTAACAATTAAAAGTAGTGGGTACTGAGACTCAGGCCCAATGTTAATTCCTAACAACTCTGAAGAAACGTAATTTTTATTGTTAGCTTCATGGTTGATTTGCTCAATTGTAAATAAAGATTCAAGCGAGATACTTGAAGTCGTTAAATTCTTAAAGAAGCTTGGGTGAGCTTGCTGAGCAGATTCTTTTGATGAAACAGAAGAAACTAGTTTTCCATCGATAATAGCATCATGGTGGAAATCAAAAACGATATCTTCGCCTAATTCTTGTGAATAGATTGGAGTTGTAATTGGATTTTTTGTTTCAATAAATTGTGAGAACTGGTCTACAAAATTTTGGAATTTATTAAATCTTGTTAAGTTTCCACTGAACTCAAAAGATAGGCATGATTCTTTAACTTTTCTTGTTGTCGTGAAAAGGTGTTTGCTTGTTTTTGGATTAGATTCTCTACGAGTAATCACATAAACATATTGCCCGATTTCTCCCTTTCCTTTTAGTTCTTCAAAATTAAAAGAAGCTTCTACTTTAAAGTCGTTTAGAAGTTGTTCAACACGGTCGCTATGACTTGGAACAAACAGCTTTTGATTTGTCATTAAATAGATAACAGCATCTTTTTTCATAAATGGCTTTTGGGCCATAATTTGCTGAATTAAAAAATGGTGAGGGTTGGTCTTTGGCAATTCTGTAATATTTAAAATAATACGATTGTATAGCGTTTCACTTGTCGGTAATTCACCTAAGTTGAAAAACGATGTTTGCTCAAAACTGTCTTCGAGAGTTGTCTTATATTTTTCTTTCATGATTTTACAAATGAAAGAAATGATTTCGTATTTATGTTTAGCTGCGAATTTAGTTAAAAAACTTAAGAATTGCAGTTCTTGAGAGATTTTTAGGAAGTCGCCATCAATAAATTTATGGCCTTCAAATTCCGGGCAAACTAAATATTCAATGTCATTATTTATATCAAATTCTTGAGATAACCAATGTGAAAGGGCAATCGAAGAAACGTGGTTTCCTGCAAAACGCGCCGTTAATGTTCTTGGAAGCGCGCACACTTTATGTGACGGCTGATTTGTTTTTGTTTCATTTGATTCTTGTTTTAACCAGCTAGGCAGCTTAACTAACAAGTCATTTAAGAATAAACCAAAACTCTTATGTGAAAGGGCATGAGAGTAATTTCTAATTGAATAAATCTTATCATCTTTCGGAGTTGAGATAAGTTTTACTAGTTCTGTTGTTGTAATTGTCTCAAATGCTTTTTTTACTTTTATCAGTGAATCGCGATATTCAATCGATGGGCGGTACCAGCTAAATTGATTTAACTGAAGCGATAGACATCTCAGTTCTGTTGAACTGTTTTTTAGAAAGATTCTTCCTAAGAACGACTGAGGGTTCATCAGGATATCGTCTGTTACTGTGATATTTTGTTCTTTTGCCAGATCAAAAATAAATTTAATTTTGAAAAGATAGATCGCTACCGCTCTAAAGCAGTGAACTTTAAAAAAATCATCAATTGATTTTTTCAGAGGAGAAGTATCGTCTTGAACGTGAAAGAAAAAATCTTGAGGCTGAGTAATTTGAGATTTATCAATGTTGGCGTATTCAGCAAACTGTAAAAATTCATTGTACGTTTGCAGCTTCATTGATTTTGTATTGGCCCATGATTTTTTGAAAAGAACTTGGGCATCAATAGAGAGATTTGTCAGGCAGTTCTTAATTGAAATGGCCGAAGAACTAATTAAGCCTTCACCTTTCCAACCAGGAATTAAAAATTCACTCGGATTGAATGGACATAATTGGGCATCAGCATCTTTAAAAGACGACAAGATGTCCTCACTAGACCAAGCAGTGGTTGAATTTTTACTATTAAAGCTCAACTTTTGAGTTCCTTAAAACCTGAGTAAAATTAAATGTTTTTGGCACAAAATAGTGACAAATGAGACAAAGGAAGTCATGTAAAAAAATGGTAGAAAAGCAGATTTTTTTTGATGCAAGCTGTTGAAATAACGGAACTTAATAATTCTTTTAAAGCAAATCTGATAACGCATCGAAAAGCTGTTGTAAAATCGTGAAGTTTGACGATGGAAAAGTAAGTAACTTGTAAGGCAATGTCAGTATTTTTCATTGGGAAAACGATTAAATTTTTAACCCCTAAAATGGATCTTGTTTAATGAAAGAAATCGACAAAAAATCGGCCTCGGAACTGTTATCAGATGGAAAATCAGCAATGACTAAAATGCAGTCGTTACAAGATCAAATCGACTTTGAATTAAATCAGGCCTTGAACATTATTGATAGCAACGTGGAAGAAGAAACCATTGTTGAACCAGAAACAGTAGAGGAGACTCAAATGGAAGTTGATTCGGAGTTTCTGGAATTAACCCCGGAAGAGAGTACTGCTCTTTTATCTAATCTTTTAGAATCTAATACTGAGACAATTGAAAACGTTCACGAGCTAGCGTCAATGATTGAAGAGACGCTGGATTTAATCGAGCAAGAAGACATAATGGAAACAGAAAAAATAAATAATGTTGTCTCTCTAGGTGTCACTACGAAATTTGTAGCACGCGAAGAAACAAATTCTATTCAGTTTCAAATGAGCGGTCAGACAGAGTTAAAACTTTTAATTGGTTCTCATGAAACAACTCTGAATCTTAATACCGACAGAGGAATAGAGTTATCTATTGCAGACATTAAGATTACGATCAATGAAATACAGGGGTGTCACATTGAAAGTAAAAATGGAATCAACTTCACAATTCCTTTGTCTATTGATGTTTTAGAGCATAAAAAGAAAGCCGCATAAGTCTTTAATTTGGGAGTGATTCTTGGGTATTAAAATTCTTGGCGGATTTGCACGAGGGCATGCTTTAAAAGTACCTAATGGGACCTTGATCCGTCCTACTTCAGTTTTATTACGTCGAAGAATCTATGACTTCTATCAAGATTTAGATGGAGTCATTTTTGTCGATCTGTGCGCTGGAACAGGGGCCGTGGCCTTTGAAGCGTGGTCGCGTGGTGCTTCTTACGTTTTTTTAAACGAATACAACAAACATGTTTCCAGAGTACTGGAAGAAAATATTGAGTCTTTGATTGTGAAACACTCCCACAAAAAATGTGGAGAAATCAAATCAACTCAAATGTCGGCAGAGAAGTATATTGATCTTTTTAAGGATCAATATTTAAAGTTTTCTAAAGAACAAAAAGAAGAAACGATAATCTTTTTAGATCCCCCATATTCAGAAATCAAAATTTACGAAAAAGTTATCTCGTCTTTAAAAGAAGGCTGGTTCATAGGGCAGTTATGGGTAGAGTCTGATCCATTAAAAGGGCTATCTATTGCTCAAATTGAAAAGCTAGGTCTTCATGCTTTTAAAGTTTATGAGCAAGGCGATAGTTTTATATTTGTCACAAATTTCCCCCAATAAAATTCAAAGTGTGAAATAATACTTTCATAGAAAATGATTTTCGAAGGAAAGTAGATGAAATTATCCACTCGCTTAAATGGATTACAAGAGAGTATTACTCTAAAATTAAACTCTCTTGCTCAGGATTATCAAAAAGCTGGGAAGACAATTTATAACTTAACTGCAGGACAGTTGCCGGTTAAACCTCCTCAAATTTTTGTAGAGACATTAAGAAATGAAGCGCTTTTTTTGCGCTCTTTTCAATATGGACCTGTCGCTGGATTTCCCGAATTGCGTGAGAAATTTTTAGCTCATCTTTCAAATACTCGCAAAGTTGATTTCCAAAAAGCAGGATATGATTGCCTAGTGTCTAATGGGGCCAAGCATTCTTTTGCTAACGTCATGGCCGCTCTTTTAAATGCCGGAGATGAAGTCATTACCATCTCTCCTTATTGGATTTCTTATCCGCAAGTCATCCAATACTACGGAGGAAAATTAATTGATGTTAAAACTTCTTTTCATAGCGGATTTATTCCAAATGTGAGCGAAATAGAACACAAGATTAATGAAAAAACAAAGATGATTGTCCTTAATAGTCCTAATAATCCAACAGGTGTTTTATACAGTGATAGTTGGATGAAAGAATTTGCAACGATGATTAAAAAATATCCAGACGTATGGATTGTGAGTGATGAAATTTATCACGATATTGTCTATTTTGATCCAGCACCAACTTATTTTTATCAACATGATGAAAGTTTATTGAAACAAACTATTATCCTAGAAGGAATTTCAAAAAATCTGGCCTCTACTGGTTTACGAATTGGTTTTTGTGCTGGTCCTCGTGAGCTTTTAAGACAAATGGAACTCTTGCAAGGACAACTAACGAGTGGACCAAGCTCTCTGGTTCAAAGGGCCTTAATTGAATATGATTTTAAAGAATATCAAGACTACTTAAATTCAATTAACGATCATTTAAGAAAAAATGCTGATGCACTCAAAGTGAAATTAAAAGAATATGATATGGCCTCAGCTTGGTATCAAACAACGTCGGCCTTCTATTTTATGCTCGATCTCACAAATGCTCCTCGCTATAAAAAGCTAGACCTAAACACTCAAGATATCACTGAAGAGTTTTGTCAAAAGATTCTGGATGAAGAAGGTGTAGTGGTTGTCCCAGGCAATGACTTTGGTTTGAGAAATGTAGTCAGACTTTCCATCGTAACTTCCAAAGAAAATTTAGAAACAGCACTAGATAAAGTATTGAAATATCTAAAGGGTTAATTTATTCCCTCCCAAGCATTTTCTCTGCAAAGAAGGGATAATAGAACGAGAGGATGTTAGATGCGAAAATATTTTTCTAGTTTTCTTTTGCTGTGTTTTTTACAAGGCTGTGGTCAAACACCAGAACAAGAAGTTCTGGCCAATGTTGATTTGGCCCAACAGATGATTTCTAGAAACTCATGTAGTGAAGCGATTGATATTCTGACTAAAGATGGAGTGCAAAAAACCAATGCACGCTATCTACGCACACTTTCTCAAGCTTATGCCTGTCAAGGAGGCTTTAGCGCTGTTCGTTTTTTTACTGAGGATATTTCTAAGCTTGATTTTGGAAACTCAGGATTAAAGGGCCTTGCTAAGTTTTCAACTACTAGCAACCTAAAAGCTACCGATTCTCTTAGTCATCAAAAAATGGTTTCTATGCAAAAAGCAATTGAGACGCTTTTATACGTAGGGGATTTGACAGAGACCAGCGATCTTTCTCTTGAAAATAGAGCGAAATTTTTTAGTGAAAGTGATTTTAAAAAAATTAATCAAATGCTGGCCTATATAAGCATTACTCAGCTAGGAAATTACCTAAAGATTTATTCCAATGCTGATCAACAAGCTAATAAAGGACAGGGGAGTGGAACGAATAAGTGTTTTAGCAATTACCATCTATTGCCAGCACCTATTCAAGATGAAGTAGAAACAACGCAAACCGGAGCTTGCGTGGATGTCAATGGAAGTTCACATGCCGGTTTAGCTTTAGCTGGTAACAGTACTAAAAATGATCCGGCCGTGAAAAATCTTTGTTATGGATTAGTGACTTTTAATCTAGCGATCACTTATTTAGAAAGTGTTCTGGATGATATTGACGACGATAATTTAAAAGATTCTATCGAAGACATAAAAAGTTTTAGAGATGGTGTAACACTTCCTCCTGGTTTTGAATCGTGGGAAGATTATACGTCACTTTACAGTGTTTATTCATGCGTAAATCATGATGACTTTTCTCCTGAATTTTTCCAACTTTTTAGCCTTTATTATTGGGAGAAAAACTTTAAATAATGAAATACTCTTATTTATTTCTATTCACGCTCCTTTTTTCTAAAAATCTTTTAGCACTTCCGGTGCAACGATTAATGGAAAGCCCTAAGGGCACTTTGTTAGGTGGAGCTTTTAGCGCGCGTGCTGATGATGAGTACACTTTATTTTATAACCCAGCTGCTCTTGGAAGAAATGAAGGGTTTAAATTAAATCCTCTCAATATCAATATCTCTGGATCAAACATCATCGATGATCGAGATCGTTTTGAAAATTTACCCGATACAGTTGAGGGAGTGACAGCTCGACTTGCCGAGTATCCAATTCACATCAACTTGGGAGCAACGCCAAGTTTTAAAATGGGCTCTTTTGGTTTTAACCTTTTTGCCAATTCTAAAACAGATATGTTGATCACTAATGCCCTCGATCCTGAGATTCATATCAATAGCAACAACGATAAAGGTTTTATCACCGGAATTGCTTTTGGTTTTGGCCGTGGACAAATTTCTACTGACGATGTTCCGGGCTTTCGTAAAAAAAGAGTCAACGGCTACCGCATGTCGTTTGGGCTTGGAGTGAAGTATATTGATCGCACCTCAATTCGTGCGACAGAGAGTTTGTTATCGCCGGGATTATATAATTTAATTACTAACGGTAATGCTGATTTAAAAACATTAAAAAGTTATTTTGGTGAATCTCGCGGAAAAGGATTAGGTGTCGATCTGGGGACAGAATACACACTGACTTCTGGGCGCTCAAATTTTGTCGCAAGCCTTGCACTTTTAGATGTTGGAGATACTAGCTTTAGTCGCAAGAGTGGAACCAGATCAATTGCTTCGCAGAAAATGACTTTAAACTCTGGGCTTTCTTGGCGCCAAGACTGTACGTTGTTTGATTTAATTGTTTCTACGGACATTCAAGGATTAAATCAAAATAGAGATTTCATGCAGAAGTTTCATTTTGGGACCGAATTGGCCTTTCCAATTATCTCACTCTATTCAGGTTTTTCTGAAGGCTATCTTTCTTATGGTGTAAGTGCTCATATTTTCCCAGTGAAAATCACTGCAGGATTTAATTCACGCGAGTTTGGTGAAAAATATAAATCGCGCAAGTCTAAAGAATTCGTCGCAACTGTAAGTCTTTTCAACTTTTCATTTAATCTCTAGTTCTCTACAATTTTATTAGAGAGTTCACAAAAACACGGCATCCCGACTGTTTTGGTCGGTTTTTCGGTACATGGAGGTATTGTTGAAAAAGACTTTTGTTCTAGACACTAACGTCCTTTTATTTGATCCAAGTGCTTTTAGAAAGTTTGGAAGAAATAAAGTTTTTATTCCTTTAATCGTTATTGAAGAAATTGATCGTTTCAAAAAAGACCAAAACGAAAATGGTCGTAATGCCAGAAACTTTTCTAGATTCATCGACGATTTAAGAGTAATCGGAGCTTTAAATGAAGGTGTTGAATTAGAGAGTGGCGGACAATTAATCATCTCTGTTGACTTACATGTTGATTCATCAAAATTACCAATAGACGTTTCTTTAAATGATAATTTAATTCTTTCATCGGCCCTGGCCCTAAAACAACAGGGAGAGAATGTTCATTTAATTACAAAAGATATTAACTTAAGACTAAAAGCTGACATTTTAGGAGTGCCAGCTGAAGATTACGGACAAGTAGACGTAACACTAGAAGAGTTATATTCAGGTCAAAGAATTTGGGAACTTTCAAATGAAAGGCTAAAAGAATATGAACAAAACCGCTTTTTAGCTTTAGACGAAGACGAGCAAATGGGTGTTCATGCCAATGAATATTTCATCTTGCAAGAATTCCATAATCCAAGAAGAAGATTACTTGGCCGTTACCACGCAGGTAAAAAAGGAATCATCCCTTTAATTTCTTTAAGAGAAGGAATTTGGGGAATCTATCCAAAAAATATCGAGCAACAATTTGCTCTAGATGCTCTTTTAAACGATGAAATTGCGCTTGTTTCACTAGTTGGTAAAGCAGGAACAGGAAAGACGTTATTAGCGATTGCAGCTGGTTTAGAAAAGGCAATTGTTCAAGGAAAATATTCAAGACTTTTAGTTTCTCGTCCAATTCAACCAATGGGACGCGATCTAGGATTCTTACCTGGGGACGTAAACGAAAAGCTTGCTCCTTGGATGCAACCGATCTTCGATAATATGGACTTCCTGTTTAATCACAATAAAAAACAATCAGGAACTTCTTATGAAGAATTAATCAATCAGGGAATGCTTCACGTTGAACCACTAACATATATTAGAGGTCGTTCAATTCCAGGACAGTATCTGATTGTTGATGAGGCCCAAAACCTTTCTCCACACGAAGTAAAAACGATTGTAACGAGAGCTGGAGAAGGAACTAAGATCGTATTGACGGGTGACCCGCAACAGATTGATAGCCCTTATTTAGATGAAATCAATAACGGTCTTGCGTACGTTGTAGAAAGATTAAAAGGTGAAGAGATTATCGCTCATACGACACTAAAAGTAGGTGAGAGATCTCCTTTATCAGAAGTCGCTTCTAAACTTTTATAAGATCGGATGTCTGATGAGTGAGGCAAAGTTTCATAGACGACACTTAAGAGCAAAACTAAACAGTGATGCTTTGTATGTTGATGATGAAAATGTCTTTAATGCAAAAACAATGAATATTTCAGAGGGGGGAGTTCTTTTATCGGAACTCCCTCACGTTCCAGAAATTAACTCACTTCCCGTTGCTATCAAACTCATTGAGTTTCCAAAATTCAGCACACTTTCTTATGATCAAATTCTAAATTTAACTATTGAAGACTTTGATAAAACTATCATTAAAACAAAACTGCGCATGGTGAGATCTTTTAGCAATCAATCAAATGTGGATAAAGTATTTGTGAATTTTATTGGATGTGAATTTTATAATCCAAGTAATGATATAAAAGTTTTAATCAATCAGTATGTGGAAACTTACGCGAAAAACACAGTGTATCTTTTAAATTTATTTGAGTCGCTAAGAACGAAGCCTGATTTAATTGAAGTGTTGAGACAAATTGCTTCGTTAATGGGTTATGATAGACGAATGAAAATTCCTCTTCTAAGAGCGAAAGTCCTTCACGACTATCAAAGTTTAGAAAATTTATAAAAAAAAGGCTTCAATTTCTTGAAGCCTTTTTTTGATTGTTGAATTTTGTACCTAATGGAGTTTGTCTTCAATTTGTTTTTTCAAATCTTTTACCGACTCTGCCAAATGCCTTGATTCTTTTTCTAATCTAGTTGTGAATTCATTCATCATCATCCTAGTTTTTCCGAAGAGATCATCGGCCGCTTCACTCTTTTTCATCTCATTCATTAGTTCATCAGATTCAGTCATTAATTCGTTGAAACTAAGAACTTTTAAGTAAGATGAAAAGTTGTTGTCGCGCTTGTTTGTTTTCCATTGGTTTAAGTTAACAACATTTTCACTTTCCAAATTCATTTAACCCTACCCACCTAAAGTTAATTTTTACTTTTATGACTTTTTGAGAACACATTTTCAAAACAAAACTAAATTATCTGAAGAAATTACAGTTTGCTCGTTGAATAAAGCAGTAAATTAGTCAATTTCTAATGTAAGACTTGGTAAGATTGCTGAAAAAACAGCTATTTAAGTTATACTTAATTATGCTAGGATAGCAGTGATTTTTGCTAAAGAATTTAAAGATTTAAACCGATTAGACGAGAAAATACTATCGTTTATCACACAAAAAAATGGAGAAAATATGAATCCAATGGCCTACATTCCAAATCCAATTGTTATTGAACAAACAGCAAGAGGAGAGAGACAATACGATATTTATTCAAGACTATTATTGGATAGAATTGTTTTCTTAGGAACAGAAGTAAACGATACTGTAGCGAATTTAATTATCGCTCAAATGCTTTTCTTAGAGCAATCTGATCCAGATGCTCCAATTCATTTTTACATCAATTCTCCAGGTGGATCTGTGTACGCAGGACTTGGTATTTACGATATTATGCAACACATTTCATGTCCGGTTTATACTTACTGTATTGGTATGGCCGCTTCAATGGGATCGCTTCTGTTAACAGCAGGACAAGCGGGATTCAGACACTCAATGCCTCATGCAAGAATCATGATTCACCAACCATTAGGGGGAGCAAGAGGGCAGTGTTCGGATATTCAAATCCAAGCGAATGAAATTCAAGATCTAAAAAATCAGTTAAACTCAATTTACGTTAGACATTCTAGTTCAGGAATGACAATGGATAAAATCGAGAGAGAAACTGATCGTGATAATTACCTTTCTCCACAAAAAGCTATCGAACTTGGATTAATTGACGTAGTAATTGATAGAAGCGGAAGAAAGTTAACTGCTAAAAAGTAATTAAAATAGTAGGACAATTTTGATCATAGTTTACTTAAGTAAGGAATAGAAAATGACAAAAGAAAAATCAAGCTTCGGCAGCGCACTTCATTGTAACTTCTGTAGCAAATCACAAAAAGAAGTGAAGAAGTTAATCTCAGGGCCAGGTTGTTACATTTGTGATGAATGTATTGAACTGTGCAATGATATTATCTATGAAGATGCTCAAAAAAGTAATGCTAAGGCCGTAGTTGATAACGTTCCAAAGCCTCATGAAATTAAAGCTCACTTGGATAACTATGTTATTGGGCAAGATCGTGCAAAGAAAATTATCTCAGTAGCGGTTCATAACCACTACAAGAGAATCGCTCATAAACCAGATGGTAGAAAAGGTGGCGACGCAATTGAACTGGCAAAATCAAACATCCTTCTAGCTGGGCCAACAGGTTCAGGAAAGACATTGATTGCTCAATCGCTTGCAAAGTTTCTTAACGTGCCATTTGCGATTGCAGATGCGACTTCTTTAACAGAAGCTGGATATGTAGGTGAGGACGTTGAAAATATTATTTTAAATCTTCTACAAAACTGTGATTTTGATGTTGAGAGAGCACAACGCGGAATCGTGTATATCGATGAGATTGATAAGATTGCTAGAAAATCTGAAAACCCATCAATCACTCGCGACGTTTCAGGTGAAGGTGTTCAGCAAGCTCTTTTAAAGATCGTAGAAGGAACAGTTGCTTCAGTACCACCGAAAGGGGGAAGAAAGCATCCACAACAAGAATTTATTCAAGTTGATACAAAGAACATTCTTTTTATCTGTGCGGGAGCTTTCGTAGGTCTTGATAGAATTATCGAGAAGAGAATGACAAAAAGACCAATGGGTCTAGTGTCTGAGAAAACAGAAACGCAAGAAAAGTCGATGATCGAAAAACTAGGTGGAATCGAGCCGGAAGATTTAACAAAATTCGGATTAATCCCAGAGTTCATCGGACGTCTTCCAGTAAACGCGATGCTAACGGAACTAGATGAAGAGGCGCTAATTAATATTTTAACTAAGCCTAAGAACGCTCTAGTGAAGCAATATCAAAAACTATTTGAATACGAAGGTATTGAATTAGAGTTTGAAGAAAATGCTCTAAAAGAAGTGGCCCACCAAGCTCTTGAGAGAAGAACAGGTGCCAGAGGACTAAGAGCGATTCTAGAACAGGCGATGTTGGATGTTATGTATGAAGTCCCTTCGAATGATAAGATCTGTAAAGTTGTCGTGACTACAGAGGCGATTAGAGGGATTTCAGCTCCTAAATTAGTTGAAGGCCCAAGAAAAATTCAGGCCGCAGCTGAGCCAACAACAACTAGTAAGAAAAAAGTAGAATCAGCTTAATTAAAATGATTTTCTGATTGTAAAAAATAGCCTCCTTTTGGAGGCTTTTTTTTTGTTTCATGAACGAAAATGAGTATTTAATACATGGGCATTTAGACACTAAAATTATTTTTTTAAGCCCATATAAAAAAAAATCTTACAAGTTAAATCCCAATTCTTTTCAACGGCAACTTTCTTACAACTTTTGTCATATTAAACGGCCACGGAAATCCTAGCAGTTAGCTTCAATTATGGAGCAATTAACTAGAACATTTTTGCCTACTTAGGGAGTTTTTATTTAAACAAAAAGAAAAATGTACCCCTTAATTTATTTTGCAAAAGAAATGAATTTCATGTCATGATTTAATTAGACCCTTTCTTATTCGAGGAAAATCAAGAAGTGAAAAACGAGAATAGGATCAAGAGAAGAAACTAAATAGTGCAGGAGGTACTATGTCGCAAAGCTGGTCAGAGTCTAAAAAGTTCCCGTTATTACCACTAAGGGACATGATTATTTTTCCTCATATGGTTGTACCTCTATTTGTAGGAAGAGAAAAATCAATCGCAGCTCTTGAAGAAGCTCAAAGAAATAACAACGAAATTTTCCTGGTAACTCAAAAAGATGCCAGCATTTTAAATCCAGATCGTGAAGATGTTTACGATGTGGGTGTTGTGGTTAACATCATTCAAATGCACAGACTTCCTGATAATGCTGTAAAAGTCCTTATCGAAGGTAAATACCGTGCAAGAATCAAAAAATTTGAAACAACATCTGAAGGCTATTTTGCAGAAGTTGAAAAGTGCGCAGGGGATGCAAAAGATCCAGTGACTCTTGAAGCAATCGTAAGAAGCATCAAAGGTGTGTTTGAGCAATACGTGAAATTAAATAAGCGTATTCCACCTGAACTACTAATGAGTATTTCTTCAATCAATGATCCTTCTCGTTTAGCAGATATCATGGTTGCTCACTTAACGATGAAAATCGCTGAGAAGCAAGAAATCCTTGAAGCTGTTGACGTAGAAAAGAGACTAGAACTTCTACTTGAAAAAATGCAAGGTGAGATCGAAATCATCAACGTTGAAAGACGCATTAGAAATAGAGTAAAAACTCAAATGGAAAAGTCTCAAAAAGAGTACTATCTAAATGAGCAAATGAACGCTATTCAAAAAGAGCTTGGGCAAAAAGATGATGGGAAGTCAGATATCCAGGATATGGAAGAAAGACTTGCTAAAAAGAAAATGCCAGAAGAAGCTCGTGAAAAAACAGCTAAAGAACTTAAGAAACTTAAATCAATGTCTCCAATGTCAGCAGAATCTGCAGTTGTGAGAAACTACGTTGATTGGATGCTTTCACTTCCTTGGGGAGAGTACACAACTGATAACAATTCAGTTGGACGCGCTAGAGAAATTCTCGATGACCACCACTATGGAATGAAAGATGTAAAAGATAGAATCGTTGAATATTTAGCGGTTAGATCTCTACTTAAAGAAGAAGGAAAAGGAACGATTCTTTGTCTTTCAGGTCCTCCGGGAGTTGGTAAGACTTCAATTGCAAAATCACTTGCTGAATCTCTGGGAAGAAGCTTCCACAGAATCGCACTTGGTGGAGTAAGAGATGAATCAGAAATTAGAGGACACAGAAGAACTTACGTAGGAGCAATGCCTGGTAAGATCATGATGGCCCTGAAAAAAGCGGGAACATCAAATCCACTAATCCTTCTAGATGAGATCGATAAAATGTCATCTGATATGCGTGGTGACCCTGCAGCAGCAATGCTTGAGGTGTTAGATCCTGAGCAAAATAAAAACTTCTCAGACCACTATATTGAGTGTGAATACGATCTATCAAAAGTAATGTTTATTATGACGGCCAATGATCTTTCAAAGATCCCAGGTCCTCTAAGAGACAGAATGGAAATCATTAATCTTGCTGGATACACTCCACAAGAGAAGCTTGAAATCGGTAAGAGATATTTACTTGATAGAGCAATTAAAAATAATGGTCTTCAAGGTTACGAAGTTACAATTAACGACGCTTGTTTCACAGATATCATTCGTGGATATTCAAAAGAAGCAGGGGTTCGTGAATTCGAAAGGCTAGTAAACACTGTAGTTAGAAAAGTAGCGACAGAAGTTGTGACAAAAGAAATTCCGGAAGGAAAGAAATTTAACATCACTTCTAAGCAACTTGCTAAATACCTAGGGCCTAGAAGATTTGATTCAACAGATATCGAAACTTCAGCTCAAGTTGGATTGGTAAATGGATTAGCATGGACGTCTGTTGGTGGGGAACTTCTAAATATTGAAGTTGTCACAGTAGAAGGAAATGGAAAAATCCAAATCTCAGGAAAGCTGGGTGAAGTAATGCAAGAGTCAGCGAAAGTTGCTCTGAGCTTTGTAAGAAGTATTTCTCCAAGACTTGCTGTGAATTTTGAATGGTATAACAAAAATGACATTCATATTCACGTGCCAGAAGGAGCGACTCCAAAAGACGGACCTTCAGCAGGTATTACAATGGTAACTGCGCTTACTTCAGCAATTACAGGAATTGCTGTAAGACAAGACGTTGCGATGACTGGAGAGGTGACAATCAGAGGACGCGTTCTTCCGATTGGTGGATTAAAAGAGAAGTTATTAGCTGCT
>JACCDZ012090113.1_pt1 | contig 19342 bp, 20 predicted proteins | sample 7449551 | NCBI WGS metagenome assembly JACCDZ01 (sample SAMN15323452, study PRJNA562643) | freshwater metagenome | isolation source: river surface water | place: USA:Blue River Watershed | collected 2017-08-18
AAGACGCATTGCACCTAATCCAGCAAACAGTTCAATTGCCTTTAATTTCATTACCATATGAAAGTGCTCCTATGTTGTCAAATAAGTTATTAGAAGGAGAATTATATCATGAAACTGAGAATAGTCAACTATATAATTACAGTGGTGGAAGTTTAACATAAAGAATTATTTAAAAAACGGTATAGACCTGTGTTAATATCATTAAAACTCTTAAAGTTAATTAAAAGGGGACTATTAATTGGAGACATCAGTTCAAGAACAAGTAAAATTGGTATCAGATTTAAGCCAGTTTAGGGAAGGTGTATTAAATACAGGTGTTAAAGAATATTTATTAACAAATATAAATAAAATAGGATTAACTTCTTTTGCGTATTTAAGCCAAATATACAGCCAACAAACATATGGACCATTAATTGAACGTAAAATAATCGATTTATTTCCAGATTGGGATAAACTTAAAAAAAGTGATCATCCCGATCACCGTGTAAATGGTCATGTTCCAACAGGTGATGCAATAACTAAAGATAAAACAGTAATAGAAATTAAAACCAGTTTTTATCATGATGGAAGCAAGTCGTACTGTAATTTTGTTCAGATGAGAAAAAATAGTGTAGATTTTTTTCTACTATTATCCTTTAATTTTAGTGAATTAAATAAATTAGAGAGCAAAATAGCATCTGGCAAACTAAAAAAAGAAGACATGGAAAAGAAATTTAAAGATTTTGTTAATATTGCATATTTTCCAGCAAAATTATTAGATAAAATATTACTCGATGCAAACATATCCAGCCATGAATCTCATACTGGAATAAAGGACTCTTTAAGAGTTTCATTAACAAATTCTGAATTAGCTACTACAATTGAAGCCATAAAAAAAGAAATTCATAAACCAGAAAATAATCACTATTTAGAACATAGTCAAAAAGTATATTATAGATTGAAAAATGAAATAATGGATTCTAATTTAGAACTATTTAATCATTTTCATAATATCAATTTTCTTGATAAAGACAAAATAATAGAAAATGTACCGACGGAAAAAGCTAATTCTGAACTCATTAAAGCTGTTCAAAATCACATAACTAAAAAAGAAGATGTTATTAATAAAATCATTGCAAAACATTGCGGTGAACTACAACAAAATCCTAAATATTTAATGGATGATATGTTAATGGCTAAAACATTATTAATAATAAACAGAAATAATCCAGTAGGATTAATGGCAATTAAAACCAAAAATAATTTAGATCCACATAAAACCCCAAATTTTAATACTGTTTTAAAAACTGAAATATGGACAAGGTTAAATGAACAAAAACAATTTTCAAATAATGATTTTAAAAAAATAGTAACTGAAACAATTAATAAATTAATAGACGCTCCATTAGAAATATTAAAAGAAAAAACAAGAAAATCTCCCTCTAAAAACAAGGATAAAAATCAATTAAATATTGAATAAATACTTGACCTTTTAAATGTTATATGATATAATATATAATATAAAAATAAAGGGATATATTAAATGAGCATCTTTTCTAAAATATTTTCAAAGAAATCGTCGCAAGAGTTAAATACTTGCGATATTAGTGCTGAAAAATATAATAAATTAGATGCTTTGTATTCTGATATTTTATTGTCAAATAACTACTTTCAAGACTTAAATCAATTCGATAATTTTGAAAAAATTAATAAAAAATTTGTAAACTTAGAAGACACTCTTTTATTAAATAACTCAATTTTAAAAAGAGATGGTGTAAACTTAAATTATTTTGATTTTAGAAAATTTATTATATTTAATTTAAAAAAAGTAATGACAGAAGATAAAATGATTTTATCAAATTTAATGCAATTTATTAATGAATTAAGAATTAAAATTGAAAATTCACCATCTTCTAAAACTAATAATGAATATTTTAACTCAAGAGAATTATTTGTAGAAAGCAACAAAAATAATATTTTTGCATTCTCATATGAATATGCAACTTCTTTTAAAAATAACTTATTATTACCTGAATTTACTATTCTAAACAATCTTAAATTATTTACAAGTTCATATGAATTAGATATTAATGATTTTACATATAATAACTTAAAAAGTAAATCAAATCTTATTAGTGGAACAATGTCATTATTGGATGAAGAATATAAATTATCTATCACAAAAAAAATTGATAATTCTAAATTTTATTTTTCTAACCTTTATTTATTAGATGTTCGTGATGAATTTGAAATAAAAACAAATCCTCTTGATGAAGAGGGCATGTTTGAAACTAAACATTATAAATATAATCCAGTAAATGAGCTATATTTTAAAGATGATTGTTTACATAAATTCAATAACATGTTCTACACTCAATCTATAATTATGCTTATAGCAAAAATGGCAAAAGAAGACAATAATTTTAATTTTATAATTAATCAAGCATCATATGATAAATTAATATTTTGTGCGAAATATTATTTCAATGCCAATGAAGTAGGCAATTATGAGAAAATATTTAGTAAATTAGTGCGTAATAGTGCCGAATGGACTTTAACTTTTTAAAATAAAAAAGGTGGTATATCCACCTTTTATTAAATCCCTCTACTTAAAATATCAATATCATCTTTTTCTTTATTTTTACCTTTATTTAACTCTTCATTTTTAATGGCTGAAACTAATTTACCCCCTAAATTTTTACCATCATCTTTAAATCTATTAAATTCATTTTTCAACACGTTTTTTATTAAGTCTTTATGATGTTCCTTCATTAAGGGCATTGCTACACCAATTGTTGCTGCAATAGATAATCCGATTGTACTATCAACCATTTTAACCAAACTTGATGATATGCTTAAAGATTTCTTAGCTCCCCTTAATACATTACCAATTAGCAATTTAGAAGGTGATTTTCCAAAATTTTCTATTTCTTTTATATCTTTTTTAATCTTTTTACCAGCTTCTTTAATTTCCGATTTAAGTAAAGCGCAAGAATGTTCTAATTTATGCTTTTCTTTTTGAATATCTCTCGTTTTATTTGCTAATAAATTTTCTTGTTGTGATAAATCAGCTCTTCTATCAAGAATTTCATTATATTTTATTTGATCTACTTCTGATAAACCTCCTCGTTTTTTTTGCTCTTCAAGTCTCATAAATTCATTCGTTACAGTTTTTCTTGCAGAACGCAATAAATTTAATTTATTTAAATTTCCATCGATTTCATAGATATTTTTTTGAATTTGTTCAGTTATAGAATGAGCTTCATTTACCTTTTCTCTAACATCATTAACAGAACCAAATATGGTGTTTTGCATATGTTCTTTTTTTCTAACGTCTTCCAATAATATTCCTGACTGTGCTTTTAATTCTTCATTATTGAAAATTTTTAAGTTTAAAGATTTATTCTCTTCTTGCAAAGATTTTATTTCTTGTTTTAAGGCTTTTTTCAAAGAAAAATCAAAAATTCCTGCTTTTTTAATCCTATCTTGTGTATATTCTATACTAATATTATTATTTTCAATTGTTTGCTTATCTAAATTAATGTCTTTTATGTTATGATTAATATTGTTTTGTATATTACTCGATTCTTCCCTAATACTATTAATTTTCTCATTTAAAACAAATATAGAATCATTTAAAACATGATTAAAGTCTTTCATTGAATCTTGTGATTCTTTTAAATCAATATTTGCTTTATTTAACCCATAATCAGTAATCTTATTTAATTTCTCCTGACCAATCTCTCCTGCTACTTTCATAGTAGATTGTAATATGTTTTGTAAATCTTTTCTGATCATTGGAACTGAAAAATCCTGTTTATCTTCTTTTAGTTGGTTTAATTCTACAATTGCTTTTCTATTTATTTCCATTAATATCTTTTCCATTACAACATTATCACTATGATACTTTTCAGAGATCTTTAATAACTCTCGTTGAAATTTAAATAGGGCAGAGTTATCCTCTAAAAAATCATCATTAAATGTAAGATTTTTCAAATCTAAATGATCGGTTTTTATAACATCTGTAAATGTTTTTAAGGCAAATTCAATATCTTCAACAGGTGATGATACATAATCAATATCCTTAATTCCCCAACCTTTTATTGAACTTTCTTCCGTGCTATTACCGCCGACAACAAAATTATCTCTAAAATTCCTCATCATTTGAACATGCTCCAGTGAATTATATTTATCCATGTCTATCCTCTTTTATTAATTTAAATATAATTATATTAACATATTTCAATAATTTATTAAAATAATCGGGATAATTTGTTGAAATATTATATTGATAATCTTGTTATTTATTTAATATTGTTATTATTTTTATTTATTTTTTGATATTTATTTGACAAAATATATTAAGGAATAATATAATGGATTCATAGATTACTACAAGTAACATATAAATGTTTTAAGTGAAAAATAAATCACAAATGCAATAAAAAACTAAAACAGGTGATAATTAAGACAATATCTTAATAAATGCATAAATAAAAATATTCTATAAAAATACGTTGTTTTTAATACTCAAAATAAGTCAAACAAGACAGAGCATTAGCAAAAAAATAGTAGTAATCTATACCTATATTATAAAAAAAAGATTAAAAAAGCTTGACAAAATAATTTTACATGTGATATAATACTTACATGATAAAAACTAAAAGTCGAAAATAAGTAAAAATAAAGTTGACAAGTACAAAAAGAGTATGTTATAATACTGTATAATAAAAAATTAAACAAAGGACAAAAAATGAACGCAATGATTATTAAAACAAAGATTACTTGGACTGTTAAAACACAGCCCCAAATGATCACGCCTACATACGAACAGTATGAAGCGAATCATTGTCAGGAACGATTTTATGTCTAAATAAAGATATTCATAAAAAGTTAAATTTTCTAATTAAGAAAAACCCTGACAAAATAAATTTGTTGGGGTTTTCTTATTAATATTTTATACATCTATCGAATAATGGTTAATTCATCTGACCTTCACTCAGATAATAGGGGTTCGAATCCCCTTAGATGTACCAAGAACAAACAAAATGGAAGTTTAGCTCATTTGGTAGAGCGCACAACTGATAATTGTGAGGCGATTGGTTCAAATCCAATAATTTCCACCAGAACACTCAGTGTGTAGGTCCGTAATCTGGTAGCGGTCTTCCCTTGGAAGGAAGTGGCATAGTGCCCTTGAAAGTTCAAATCTTTCCACACTGACCAAAATTTTAAAAAAGGTTGTTAAATTAAAAACACTGAATATTATAAATCAGGAAGACATACTCAAAATATTTTATTAGCAAAAAAACATGCAATGGAAAAAATTGCGATTTTAAAGTTAGAAAAAATAGAAAAATATAATTTGTATCCTAAATTATGTAAGGAATGTAATAATCCAATAGATTATAATAAAAGATCAATAAATTCATTCTGTGATCATTCGTGCTCTGCAAAATTTAATAATAAATTAAGATTTAAGACTATTGAAAGTAAAAAGAAGACATCTGAATCATTAAAACAATTTTATTTACATAATGAAAATCCAAGAGAAAAGATAAGCGGTTATTGTAAGTTATATGAAATTATTTGTAAGAATTGTAATAAATTTAGATTAGTTGGACATAGAATAAAATATAACAAAACTTGTGGAAATAAAGATTGTATAATACAATTAAGTGTTGGAGTTAGAAACTATCAAAATGGTAATAAAAAATTAACTTGGTTTTATAATAAATTTGAAGATAAAGATGTTTTGCTAGAATCAAGTTGGGAAGTTCAAATAGCACAATATTTAGTTGACAGTGATATCAAATGGATCAGACCTAAGTTTATTAAATGGAAAGATTCTTTTGGAAAAACTCGAAGATATTTCCCTGATTTTTATCTTACGGATTATAACATCTATTTAGATCCTAAAAATCCATATTGCATAAAAAAAGATGAAGAAAAATTAAAGGAAGTTCAAAAAGAAATTAAATTAATATTTGGAAATCCAGATATGATTGAGGAGTGGTTAACAAATAACTGTAAAAAATAGGCGGTTCATCTAAATGGTTAAGATATGAGACTTTGACTCTCAGTATGGTAGTTCGATCCTACCGCCGCTTACCAAAAACAATTCGGATATGGTGTAATTGGCAGCACAATAGTCTCCAAAACTATTTGTTAAAGTTCAAATCTTTATGTCCGAGCCAAAAAGTATTAAGTTACTAAAAATTGGGGTATTAGTCTCGTAAGGAGCGAGGATTGACTGTAAATCAATTGACATAGCGCCCACTAGGATCGTTACCTAGATGCCCCACCATATAATTTTAAAATAATGCCATGTTCGCATAGTTGGTCGATTGCAGCGGTTTTGTAATCCGTCAGAAAAATCTCACGTCAGTTCGAATCTGACACGTGGCTCCAAATATAATAGTGCAGCAATAATGGGGAGACGCTAAAGATGAGTTAGCTCTATTTTGTAAAAATAGAGGGCATAACCTAGGATGTCTATGTAGGTAAAAATCCTATTCTCCCCACCACAAAGAAATATTTATTTCTGGTCATATAGCTCAATTGGTAGAGCACATCCCTCATACGGATAAGGTTTCAGGTTCGATTCCCGATATGACTACCAAGAATAATGTCTCAATATTTTATAATTATGTGCTCTTGGGAGAATGTTTTTATCCAATAGTTTGCAAAACTATATATATCCGTTCAAATATGATAGAGAACTCCAAATTTTAAATTATCTTCTATGGGGTAATAGCTCAGTGGATTAGAGCACTCGGCTTTTAACCGATTGGTCGTGGGTTCAAGTCCCACTTGCCCCACCACTTTTAGGAAATTAACTCAGTGGTAGAGTAGTTCCCTTACAAGGAATTGGTCAACAGTTCGAATCTGTTATTTCCTACCAATATATTTCCCAGTTTTATAAAGTTGGGAAATTTTCTATATTATTGTCAAAATTAATTAAATACATATTGACTTTATATCATTTTTATGATACAATATTTATATATATTTAGTCTAAAAATAGTTTGAAAGATTATTAATGAAATATGGAGAGATAAAATATAACTATGATGCTTTAATTTTAAATTATAAGAATGGCTTTTATGAAATTGTAAAGCATATAGGTCTTTTGAATTATAGTCAATTTGTGAAAGATGCATCAATTGACAGTTTTCTTTCTTGGGACGACTACACTAAGCTAATTGATATTATTACTTTTGATAAGTTAAATACAGTCCCAGATAAACATTACAATCTATGGGAGAATAAAAATGAATCCACAATTAAAACCTCTTTTTAATATTAATGATGTAATTCAATTCTATAATATGCACTCTTATAGTCTTATATCAAGAAAATGTACAGACTGTAATGGTACAAAGAAAATATCATATTATTCTGCTGATAATAAACTAAGAGAAACCTATTGCGATAATTGTGCTACTGGTCATGGTTATGTGGAATCTGAACAAATGGTTCTTCCAACATCCATTCAGGATGCCAAAATCTCTTTTGGTAAAATTACTGGTTTTAAAATTGACTTAAATAATAAAACTACGTATCAAGTTCAGCCGTTTTTTTGTGACAGCAATCCTTTATGTAAATTTTTTTCTACTGAAGATAGTGTTCAATACTCATTTTTACATGAACATTGTGACACCATTGTTGATGAAGAATATATTATAAGAGCTGAAAAACAATTAGATAGTTTGATTTTTGATATTCCACAATATAATTACAATATTGATATTAATGATATTGTGTTTTTTAATTCAGAAACTCATATTAAAACACCTTGCAAAACATGCAATGACACCAATTTTGTTATCGACTCAAACAGTAAAGAAATTAAATGTCCATTTTTTACATGGCATTATAGTAATTTCAAAAATGAAAAAATATTAAAACAAGGTATTATCACTAATATTTACTATTCTGTAAAACTAAATAAAAATGAAGATTTATCTAATGATTACTTTAAATATTATTATGTTGATGTTAGTTATATCGAATTTAATAATAAAAATAATCCTAATGAATTTAATATCTTGAAAAATGGTAAAATGAGCCGTTCATTAGGGGGAGTTAAAAATTTTATAACCAAAAATTTAAATGAAGCACTTATTTTAATAGGGGATAATCAAAATTAATTATAAAAATTTTTTTATGCAATTAAATTTAGAAAAATAAATTGTAATCACAAAATTATTTTTTTCCACAAATTAAGTAACTTGGGAAAATTTTAAGCTAAAACTATGTTTTATTTAATTTAATTTGAGTTTTATTGTGGTGGTATATAGCTAATAAATAACAGTCAGGAATTAGGAGAAATATGTGAGTGAAACAGTAAGATATACAGGGAAAATTAAGGAAATTAATATTCCAAATGATTTGATTGAAGTTAAAGAAATTGTTAAATTTGTTTCTTTAACTTTTAAAATTCCAGAAGAAAATTTTGAAATCTTTAATGATGAAATTACTTATATTGATAGTAGTAAAGTTTTGTTCAATTTTAAAACTAAAAAATTTTATGAAGTTTTAGAAAAAAAATATTGTTGTTCTGATGATGACTTTTTAATTGCAGAACGTGATAATAATGTTATTAATTTTAATCTACAATTTTATAAGGGGGGGTGTTCATTTAATGAAGCTATTATTGAAGCTATTGAAAAAATTAAGGATAATGATGAGTTAGAGACTTTAACTTTAAGCATGTCTAATGAACAGATAAAAAATTGGTTGGTGGATGCTTATAAAACTCAGAGTTGGAGTCAAATAAATAAACTTATTGTTATGTTTGGTGTATAGAATTTAATAATAAAAATAATCCGAATGAATTTAATATCTTGAAAAATAGTAAAATAAGTAGTTCATTAGGTGGAATTAAGAATTTTATTTAAATTAAAAATAATAATGATTTCAAACAACAAATTAAACCTTTATTTTTAAGTAAACTTTTGTTTTAAAGTTATAAATTATGTTATAATAACGTTGTATAAATGTTTTAAGATGGATTAAATGGAAGCTAATAAATTTGAGATAGATAATGATTTTATTTTATTAAAAGAAAAAACACTTGTAAAGCAAAGAAAGCTTAAATATAAATTAAAAGATTTGATGGCACAGTGTAATGTTAACGCTCCTTTTTCAGAGGAGGAATTATCTTGGTTAAACATGAATCTTATTGGTCTTGAATTATAATGGTTAAGAAAAATACTTTCGAACGACAAGATGTCTATTCATATGAATTTTTCTCCATCATTTACTAAAAATCGGTATTAAATTCCACTATTGGGAATAATTAGAAAGTTGGGAAAATAATATTCTAAGTAATTGAAATTAAATATAATATTATAACTGGGGGATTTAAGATAAATGATGTACTTAGACTTAAAAAAATGTTTTTATTGCGGTGAAAAAAAGAGTCCATTAAATAAAGATCATATTATACCTAAATCAAAACAAGGTCGAATACTAATTTCAAGTTGTTTAAAATGCAATACGATAAAATCAAATTTATCTTTGTTTGAATTTTATTTACTTGGCAGAATAAGTAAGAAAGTATTTTTAAGAATGGTTAATTTTATAAAAATTACTAAATCCCAAGACCAACATCAAAAACTTTTTAGTCTAAAAGAGTTTGATAAGAAAATCAAAAATAATTCTTTTACTAAATTAATTTATGATAATGATAATCGAGTTTTTGATATCTATGATGATAGTAATATTTATATTCCTATTTTTAAAGAAATAGCCGAAGAAATTAATAATACAGATTTACATTTCAAGGATATAGATGATTATTTCTTGCGAATAAACTATTTTGAACCGAATGTTATTATAAGAAAATTACCATTAAATAAGTATAGGAAATTATTTAAAACTGTTGAAAAATCTAAAATAATGGAAGAATTATATTCTGATATGATTGGAATAACCAGTAATTATTATAAAATTACTCATTTGTTAAATGATAATAATGTTGTTAAGACAATAAAAAAACAGTTTTATTCTAAATTTAGGAGCATCTATCCATTATCTTACGCTAATCAAGTAATAAATCTTCTGGACAATCAATTTATATAAATAAAAAAGAGTAAATATTACTCTTTTTTATTATAAAGATAAGGTTTTACTATAGAACTTATCTAATTTGGGGTTTTTTGATAATACATATTTTTTAATATCATCATTTTTCAAAACTTCATTTCTTGCTTCTTTAATTAAATTAACATCATGTTGTACTGCCTTTAAAAAATACTCTACGCTATTTCTTAAATCAGGATTTTTTCTTAATTCCATTAAAAACATTCTATTACGATGATTAAATAATAATTTACCATCCAGTTTTTTATTGATCTCTTCTCTTAGTTTATTAAATTCCACAAAACAATCAATAACAAAAACATCAGAATATTTATTATTAAACCAAGCCCATTGTCCTAATATCTTGCTGAATTTTTCTAATTCCAGTAATGAATTACAGTCCATATATAAGTTAAAATATTCAGAATAATTAATAGGTTGTCTATTTAATAATATTGTAGAAAAATCACGGATTACTTCAACATCTTCAATCGGTGAAAAACAAATACTAAATTTATCCTTTAATTCTAATTTTCTTGATGTTTCTTCAACAATATTTCCAACTTCTATTTTTTTATCAAGGTCGGAAATTTTAAAGTCAGCGTTATTATTATCAATTTTTAAAAACATTTGTAAAAGATTGGCAATGTTTTTTTCTCCTGACAATTTATTTAATTTTAAAATATGATCGATTGTAGGGCTAAAATATATAACTGTAGGATATTCATTAAATGATTCAAGTCCTTCTTTTATTTTAGTATAATTACGATTATTAGAAGCATTATCTATTAATGAAACCAGTCCTGGACTATTAGTTGATAAATATCTTCCTGCTCTACCGGATATTTGTTTAATTTCATAATTATTTAAATCACGAACAGATGTTCCATCAAATTTTTGCATAGATGAAAACAGGATTTTATTAATGGGTAAATTTACCCCAAGTCCAATAGCATCAGTTGATACAATAATGTCTGTTTCCTTTTTATTGAATCTGTCTATCTGTAATTTTCTAATTTCAGGTGATAAAGCTCCATAAATCACTGAGACATTAAATCCTTGCTTACGATAAATTTCAGCATAATAAAGCACTTCTTTTCTTGAAAAAGTAATAATCGCAGTGCCATCTTCAATTTTATTTTGCTTAGTTACTTCTAAACTATTTAATCTTTTTGTTTTAATTTTTTCGGAAATTGATGAGTTCTCACCACAATAACTAATTAACTTTGTTAATGGTTTTTCAATTTCGGCAGTTCCCAAGCAAATAATATTCTGAGCTGGAACTCCAATAATAGCATTTGTCCAAGCATAGCCTCGATCACTATCATTTAAAAGTTGCACTTCATCAATAATAGCTGTTTCAATAATATTATTAAAATTAGCCATCTCAATAGTGGATGAGGTAAATTTAGCACCCTCAATAATTATTCTTTCTTCACCAGTAATGAGATTACATTTAATACCTTCTTCATTTAATCTTTGATAAATTTCAAGAGCTAATAATCTTAATGGGGCAAGATATACTCCAGAATCAGATGATTTTAATTTTTCAATCGCTTGATACGTTTTACCTGAATTGGTTGGTCCTAATATAAATTTAAATTTTCTTTGAATTTTTTGAGCTACAATAAAACTATCAAAATAATCACTAATCTTAAAAGATTTAGAGTATAAATTATTTATTTCAACTTTTAATTGTCTAATTTTAGATTCAATTGAGTGCCTTTGAGACACCAAATCATCATATAGCTTTTTCTCCATGCTAATTGTTTGATCAGATGTGAAGATTAAGTCACTTAGTTGAGGAAAAATACTAATAAATAATTCTCTTTGAATAGGTGAGTATAACTTTGATCTTTTTTCAATCCAATTTATAAATTTCTGATTCAAATTTAATTGAGAATGCAAATATTCCTTATCATACTCATAATAAGTATAAGAATGAGTAGTCCCATGAGATTTTTTCCCAATACTTTCTGGTAAATGAGTCTTCATAATGCTATCAGTAAATAAAAGTTGATCTCTTAAAAAACTTTTCCTAATCGCTTTTTTTCCAGAATAAAGAAACAATTCATTCAAGTTTGAGGATTGCTCTATCTCTTTTTTAACTCTATATAAAGATTTTTCAAGTTGGATTATTTCATCTTGATTTACTTTGATCATTGTTTCAATATTTAACATAAAACACATCCTTTAATAAAATATAAACTTCATATATTTTAACATGAAAAAACATTAAGAATCAAATAAATATTACTTGTATTCAATAAATATTTATTTGATTAAAATTTTATTTATTAAATAAAATTAAAAAAGAGTTGCAATTTATAATTAACACATGTTATAATACTTGAATAAAATTCAAAACCACTTTTAGTTAGTTCTAAATATAGGAAATTAACTCAGCGGCAGAGTGATTCCCTTACAAGGAATTGGTCAACAGTTCGAATCTGTTATTTCCTACCAATAATGTGCTCTTGGGAGAATGGCTTATCCAATGGTCTGCAAAACCATCTATGTCGGTTCGAGTCCGATAGAGCACTCCAGATATATAAATTCAAATTTAATCCTGTTATTCCAAAAAAATATTCTTAGATGATTCTATGATTGGATAACCTTTTTTGTATTCTACACTTAGGAATGTTTTCTCTGAATGGTTTTTCAGAAATTCAATATAATTTTCAAAAAAATATGTCTCAATTTCTTTAATTTTCTTTTCAAATTTTGAGTTTAAAACCGATAATGCGAAAGGATTCGTCAATATATGAATTATCCATTTTTTTCCATTAGATATATTATTAATAAATTCTCTAATTTGATCAAAAAGAATTTTACCCAGATTTACAGTCGAATTTATATTTTGGTTTATTAGCTCAACTAAGCTAATATTAAGTGAGTTCATACGATGGTAAATCCACATATTTTCATGGAAAAAGGTTATTGTATTTCCATTAAAAAGGGATGCATCTGAAATAATATTGGAAATATCTTCATTCATATCATTACTAGTATAAGTTATTCTACCTTTATGATTAAACACATGTTCTTTTATAAAATCTGTATCATATTTTTCAACAGGTGTCTTTTCTTTTTTATTAAACCACATTAAACATTCTCCTGATAAAATTTATTTAATAATATCTTCATAAATATTAATTGTTAAACATACAAACAATTATATCTAATATGATATAATAAATAATTATTAAATTATAGGTGTGAAGACATGAAACAAAAAATTTTCTATAACGGTGAAACCAAAGAAGAAATTCATTCTCGGATAAAAAATAAACATGAACATCTACTAACGGAAGAGGATCGTGTTTGGCTACGATTAGAACAACTAAATAACAATCCTGATGAATTAGCGATATTATTAGAATCAATAGGGTTGGTGAAAAAGTAGATTTTTGGAGAAAGTTGGGAAATATTCACTAATTGTAGAAAAATTTATTGTGAAATGAATAAAACGCTAATATAATTGACTTTTTTATTATGTGTTATTATATTATTTTATATATAATAATATTTAAAAAGGTAAAAAATGAAAACTTCGCATCAACATTACTTGGATTTTGTTAATTCTTCTTATTTTCAGTATAGATACAGCGGCAATAAAATTATTAACAAGCAAATTTTAAATCTTTTAACGCACCTTGAACTATCTAAAGAAATTTTAGATCCTTTTTATTTTTTTACAAAACATTTAGATGTTAAGGGTGAAACTTTCAAAAACTCTGAAATAAAAAATACTTTTAGAGTAGCTAAAAACCAAATTTTCAAAGATATAGATGAAAACACTCAAAGTTATTTTAAAGACACATCCGTCAATGATTTAAACTTTTCTATTATCAAAAAAAATAAAATTAAAATTTCCGTAGATTATCGATATAAAATAGATTCTTATAGGATAGATGATATTAATCACAATTTTTTAAATCGGATGTATAATGCAAATCAAAAAAGGAATATAATTTATAATATTTTCAATAAAATTAACAAGACAATAAATAAAAATCAAATGAGTACTGAAAATGCGCATATTAGTTATTTTGATCAAAGTATTTCATGGATGAATGATGTGAAGGAGGAGTTAAGTGATAATCCATTCAGTCAATATATTTATGAATTATTTGATGAAATTGATAATTTTATTAATAATAATTCAAGAGATAATTTTGATGGGATTGCAATCGTTATTAAGCATTGGGGAGTTATAACTCATTATATAAAATATATCCAAGATAAAAAATCAGGCATATGTTGTTGCGAACATGAACTTTATTATACTTTTTTATATTTACAATTTATTTCAAAAAATGGGTTTCCGATAGAATATATTTACAAAAATATTTTAAAAATTATCGATTTTAATAATAATTCTGTATTAAAATATGCCAACCAAAATTCAACATTGAATTATTTAAAAATACTAATCAATAAAGATAATAGAAAAACTTTCAATAATATATTGAATTTTAATAAAACCATAGTAACTTTTAGAGGTATTATCGAAAGTTTTATAAATGAATCAATTGGCTCAAAAAATTCCATGACATTAGATATTAATCACCCACTGCAATCTTATTTAGATAATAAAATTACGCATATCTCCAAGGGGCAGAATAGTAGGGAAATTATTATTGTTGATATTAATAATAAAAATTTAGAAATGGATTATTTTCCATTTCCAATAATTCTTATTATTTTAAGTATTTTTAATAAAAATAATTTGACATTATAAAAAGTATTGTGTTATAATAACTACATAAATGGGGATGTAATGGTTTCGACAAGGATTTAAAGATTTAGATTGCATACCGTGGAAATATCACGTAAAAGTTAAAACAAAAGTAATCGCAAACGACGAACACTTCGCTTTAGCTGCCTAAGAACAGCTAAACCTTGTATACAATTTGTTTATTGGTTCAATACAAGGCAACTCAAATAAACTATTTTGCAGTAATGATTTAAACCTGCAATAGAAAATAGGAAATCTAGGTTTTTGAATAGATTGTTAATTATCTACCTTTAACTGAAACTAAAAATTAACTAAGTATGTAGGAATTTATTTTAGAGGGTTTTTGGAAGGGGGTTCGACTCCCCCCATCTCCACCAACACAAAAGGATGTTTATGTCATTAGAATATATTTTAGTAAGTGCTGAAAATGTAGAACTCGGAAGAGTTAACATAAGTCAAAAGAAAAAAGACTTTGAGAAAAATTTCAATAATTTTATGATGAAAATATTATCTCTTGGAATTAGTGGTGGAAAAGTTTCATCATTGAATTCTAAATCAGAAACTGTTGATATTGTAGGAAAAGAAGATTTGCTTATTGAGGGCTTTTCTAATGGCTTATTATTAAAAATCAAAGCTATTTTAATGAATAAAAAAGAGATATTAAAACTTAATTAAATTTATAATTGAATGATGTTCCACAAAGTTAATTTGTGGGTTTTTTATTTTTATAGGAGATTACATGCTGGAAATGAATAATTTAGTTCCTGTTGTTGTTGAACAAACAGCTCGTGGTGAACGTTCTTTTGATATTTATTCAAGATTATTAAAAGAGCGAATTATTTTTTTAGTCGGTGAGGTTAATGATGTGTCAGCCAATTTAATTGTTTCTCAATTATTATTTTTAGAATCTGAAGATCCAGATAAAGACATTTATTTTTACATCAATTCTCCCGGTGGTTCTGTTACCGCAGGAATGTCAATATATGACACAATGAACTTTATTAGTTGTGATGTAAATACAATTTGTATCGGTCAAGCTTGTTCAATGGGTTCTTTTTTACTATCCGCAGGAACAAAAGGAAAACGATCTTCTTTACCTAATTCAAGAATTATGATTCATCAACCACTTGGTGGATTTAGAGGTCAAGCATCCGATATTGAAATTCATGCAAAAAACATTCTGTTTATGAAGCGCCAACTAAATGAAATGTTAGCATCACATACTGGACAGACAATTGATAAAATCGAAAATGATACTGATCGTGATAATTTTTTAACAGCACAAGAATCAGTTGATTATGGGTTAATTGATAAAATTTTTACAAGTCGTAAAGAATTAGGAGTTTAATATGAATGGAACACCAGTAAAACAATGTGCATATTGTGTAAAATATAATGAAAAAGACCCAAAGCACTTTTTAATTCAAAACGAAGAAACAAATGTAATGATTTGTAACTTTTGTGTGGACATGTTAAGTCAGACTGTTGAAGCGGTAAATAATTTAACAGTTCCAGATGATGATAAATTATCTCATGCTGAACAGCATCTTTCTCCTCGGAAAATTGTGGAAGAATTAAATAAATATGTAATCGGTCAAGATAAAGCTAAGAAAGTTTTAGCTGTTGCAGTTTTTAATCATTATCAAAGGATTAATGATAAGGTTGAATCAAAAAATGAAAATTTAAAAAATGTAGAATTGTCTAAAAGTAATATTTTATTATTAGGTCCAACTGGTTCTGGAAAAACATTGTTAGCGCAATCATTAGCTAAATTTTTAGATGTTCCATTTGCCATTGCTGATGCTACAGCCTTAACCCAAGCTGGTTATGTCGGTGATGATGTTGAAACCGTCTTGTCAAGATTACTACAAAGTGCTGATTATGATGTGGCAAAAGCCGAACGTGGCATTATTTATTTGGATGAAATTGATAAAATCGCACGAAAAGGCGAAAATACTTCTATTACAAGAGATGTATCTGGAGAAGGAGTTCAACAAGCTTTATTAAAATTAATTGAGGGAACTGTTTCAAATGTAACTATCAAAGGTGGTAGAAAAAATCCTAGTGAACCACAAGTTCAAATTAACACAGCAAATATTTTATTTATTTGTGGTGGAGCTTTTGAAGGAATTGAAAAGTTAATTTCTGCTCGTTCTGAAACATCTGGAATTGGATTTTCAGCTACGGTTAGTAATAAAAAAACAATCGATAAAGACAAAGCATTAGAAAAACTTCAACCGAATGATTTGGCTAAATTTGGTTTAATTCCTGAATTAATTGGACGATTACCTATTCAAGTATCGTTGAAAGAATTAACCGAAGAATCTATGGTTGAAATTTTAACTAAGCCAAAAGATGCTTTAATTAAACAATATCAAAAATTGTTTGAAAAATGCAACATTAACTTAGAATTTACACATGATGCTTTAATTGAAGTTGCAAAACTTTCATTTAAAAGAAAAATTGGAGCAAGGGGATTAAGAAGTATTTTAGAAAACATTTTACTTGAATATATGTATGATAATTTTTCGAATGAAAATAATGAGATGAAAACATTAACAATTCATAAAGAACATATAGTTGAGTTATCAGAGAGCATTGCTGCTTAAAAGATAAAAAGAGGGTTTAAAAACTCTCTTTTTTAATTATCAGTAATAAAACAGATTATTTTAATTTAATGCGTGATCAATTAACTGTAAGTGCAAATTACATGATTGATTTTAATAACTGCCAAGTAAGCAAAACAGATTATTTAACAGGTGTTATTAGTAGCATAAATCAACAATTTGGAATTGCTATCAGTAGTGATTTAAATCTTTATATTGAAAGCGTAAATAATTTCAGTAATGGATTAAATGGTGGAAATTAATTAATTATGTAATAAAGTGGAGGCTTTTTAGCCTCTATTTTATATTTTTAATAAAATATTTGACATATATTTATATATATAGTATTATGTATAAGTGAGTAAAGAAATGTTGATTGGTAGAGAGTTATAGCTTTGAACTATAATACCTCCCTTTCCTAAATTATAATTGATTTAGAATATTAATAAGCGCAATTACAAAATAATGATAAAAAAACTAAAATCATAAAAAACAAACAGACTTTACTCATACTACCCTCCTTTCTTTAAAAACAATATCTTCATCACTATATTTGTTTTTGAATACTCAGAGTCAAAGTTATTCTGTAAACTTATTAACACGATATTATAAGTTATTAATTAGATTTATATATAAAATTTTATTTAAAAAACTATAAATAGAAATTTATTTTATAGAAAGTGTAAATAATTTCAGTAATGGATTAAATGGTGGGAATTAATAAATATTAGTATAGTTTTTAAAGGGGGCTTTTATAGCCTCCTTTATTTATTTTCAAAATTTAATTGACAAATTATTACCTTTATGTTTTAATTAAATTTATAAATGTAACAGGAGTTAGGTATATGGCAGTAATTTATTTTTTTTATAGCAATCATATGTACTATGATGATGATAATTCGGAAGCAATTTCTTTCTTAGCAAACATACCTAATTGGGGTTTATTTAGTATTATATTTTTTTTGTTTTCACTTATGATATGGATGGTAATTGATAATTTTTTAGAGTACAAAAAAGAACAGAAACAAAATAAAATTAAAAAATAATATTATTAACAAAGTCTTTAATCTATCTTCTTTTAACATCTTTGCTAAGTATTCTTTTTGCGCTTTAGAAAAATCAGGATCAATTTCTATCCTGTTTTTTACTAAATATCTTTTCTTAATTTTAGAAGAATAAGGAACTGCTTTCGGAGATTGAGATTGATTTACAGGTTTATTATATTTGCCTATAATAAAAATTACAACAAAGAAAAAAATTGTGTCTATGAGGCATAAAAAAATCGCAGGTTTGCTTGTACTTGGATTTATAAATAACATTATATAAATACCAATAATTATGAATATAATAAATATCCAAATAATGGTTAGTACTATTCTACTAATCTTTCTATTAATAGAATTATTGTCTGAATCATTTTTCTCTTTAACTCCCAAAGCCCACATAAGAAAAATTATACTTAAAAGGAACAAAAATATGGAGGTATCTATATTCAGGATGTTAAAATGATATAAAATAACACCTATAAATAAGAGTATAGTTGATACCGAATAAGATATTACTCCATCTGCAATATTATCGATTCTCTTTGGATTTGTTAGTATTAATGGAAGTATATTTAGTGAATTTTTTAAAGAAGTTAATATTCTACTCAAGATAAATTACCCCAAAATTACTGTTAACAGAATATTATAACTTAATTCTTAATTGTATGTTATTTTTTCAAAACTAAAATATAGTTGATAATTGTATTGGAAAATAATCATATTGTATATGTGTAATAAAAGAAGAGTTGATATTTATATCAACTCTCTTTATTTATTCACCAATAATATACGAACTAAGAAAAACATTAATTGTCTTTGGATTAGCGCAAAGATTTGCTGACTGACAAGTTCCAGCCGTATGACGTATGATAAACTGAATAAGT
>JACCDZ010471330.1_pt1 | contig 19303 bp, 11 predicted proteins | sample 7449551 | NCBI WGS metagenome assembly JACCDZ01 (sample SAMN15323452, study PRJNA562643) | freshwater metagenome | isolation source: river surface water | place: USA:Blue River Watershed | collected 2017-08-18
CAAACAAACCCCCGTGTTCTTTGGCTCGGGCGTGAACAACTTTGGTGTGATGGAAGTGCTCGACGCCTTGGTCGACCTCGCCCCCTCACCCCGCCCGCGCTTGAGCCACTTGGTGGTGAATAAGGAAGCGCAAGAGAAAACCATCCAGCCCGAGGACGACGGCTTTGCGGGCGTGGTGTTCAAGGTGCAAGCCAACATGGATGCCAACCACCGCGACCGCATTGCGTTTGTGCGCGTGGCCTCTGGCAAGTTCACCCCCGGCATGAAGCTGAAGGTGCAACGCACGGCCAAAGAGCTGCGCCCCACCAGCGTGGTGACCTTCATGTCGCAACGCCGCGAAGCGGTGGAAGAGGCCTATGCCGGCGACATCATTGGCTTCACCACCCATGGCGGCGTGCAGCTGGGCGACACCATCACCGACGGACCCGCGCTGCAGTTCACCGGCCTGCCGTTCTTCGCACCTGAATTGTTCATGACGGTGATTTTGAAAAACCCCTTGCGAACCAAGCAACTGCAACAAGGCTTGGACCAATTGGGTGAAGAAGGTGCGATTCAGGTGTTCAAACCCGAAGCCGGTGGCGCCATGCTGTTAGGCGCCGTGGGCCAATTGCAATTTGAAGTGGTGCAACACCGTTTGAAAACCGAATACGACTGCGACGTGAAGCTCGAGAGCTGCCAATACACCGGCGCCCGCTGGATCACAGCGGACACCCCCGCGGAGCTGCGCGAGTTCACCAACGCCTACCCACAACGCATGGCCTTGGATGCCGCCAACACCTTGGCGTATTTGTGCACGTCGCCTTATGACGTGCGTTTGGCGCAAGAGCGGTTTCCGAAAATTCACTTCCACCCGCTGCGTGAGCATGCGGGCTTGGCTTTGTCTACGGCGGGTTGATTTGCTTTCGCTCGCAAGGAGAGTGCGGGCAGTGGCATTGCCCTAGGCTCCTCTTCGCTTTGCTCAGAATGTCGCTACGGGCAACACCACTGCCCACCCTCTCCTTGCTGGATGGTTGTGGTTTAACTTCGCGCTAAGACAGGTCGTAGCGCATTGCCTGTGTGCGTCTTCAAAGCCACCACCGCCTCCGGCGTATCCGCCGCCACGATCAGGCCTCCGCCGTCGCCGCCCTCGGGCCCGAGGTCGATGATCCAGTCGGCTTCGGCGATCACATCGAGGTCGTGCTCAATCACCACTACGCTGTGGCCACCATCGACCAAGCGATGCAACACGCGGATGAGTTTGTCCACATCGGCCATGTGCAAGCCCACCGTGGGTTCGTCCAACACGTACAGCGTATGCGGGGCCTTGTTGCCGCGGCGTGTCACGTCGTCGCGCACCTTGCTGAGCTCGGTCACCAGCTTGATGCGCTGCGCCTCTCCCCCGCTGAGGGTAGGGGAAGGTTGGCCCAAGGTGAGGTAGCCCAAGCCGACGTCTTTGAGCAATTGCAGCGGATGCGCAATGTTGGGCATGCTGGCGAAGAATTCCACCGCCTCATCGACCTCCATTTGCAGCACATCGCCAATGCTCTTGCCGCGCCAACTGACTGCCAAAGTCTCGGGGTTGAAGCGTGCGCCTTGGCAGGTTTCGCAAGGCACTTTCACATCAGGCAAGAAGCTCATCTCAATCGTGCGCAGGCCTTGGCCCTCACACGTGTGGCAGCGTCCTTCGCCGGTATTGAAGCTGAAGCGTCCCGCACCATAGCCTCGCGCTTTGGCTTCCAACGTGTCCGCAAAGAGCTTGCGAATCGTGTCCCAAAACCCAATGTAGGTCGCAGGGCAGCTGCGCGGTGTTTTGCCAATCGGTGTTTGGTCCACCTCCAACACGCGGTCGATGGTTTGATAACCATCTAGCCCCGCACAGCCCACCCATGCTGGATGTTTGCCTTCTTCATCGAGCTTGCGCCCCGCTTGTGTCGAACGTTGCGCCACCGCGGCCGCCACGTTGTGCAACAACACATCGCGCGCGAGCGTGGATTTGCCAGAACCTGAAACACCGGTCACTGCCACCAACCGCTTGAGTGGAATATCCACGCTCACGTCATTCAAGTTGTGCATCGAGGCACCTTCGAGCGAGAGCCAGTTGAGAGACAAACTTTGAGAGGAGGATGACGTGTTGCCGGGAGAGGCAACAGCCCGCCGCGCCTGCAGCGGATGCCGCATCGCATGCAACAAATAGCGCCCTGTTTGCGACTCGGTTTGCGACGTGATGTCCTTCACAGAACCCTCACCCATCAATCGCCCTCCGCGCTTGCCCGCACTCGGCCCGATGTCGATGATGTGGTCAGCGCGGCGAATGGTGTCTTCGTCATGCTCCACCACCACCAAGGTGTTGCCTTTGTCGCTGAGCAAATGCAAGGCATTCAGCAAAATTTGGTTGTCGCGTGCGTGCAAGCCAATGGTGGGTTCGTCCAGCACGTAACACACACCTTGCAAGTTGCTGCCCAGTTGCGCCGCCAAGCGAATGCGTTGCGCCTCGCCACCACTCAAGGTGGGTGCGCCGCGGTCTAGCGTGAGGTAGTTCAACCCCACTTGCTCTAAGAACTCCAAGCGGCTCTTGATTTCCGGCACCAAGTCGCGGGCAATGTCAGCATCGCGTCCGATCATGGCGAGCTTCTCGACCCACTTGCGGATCTCGGTCACGCTCAAACGCGCCACATCGGTGATGCCCACACCCGCAAACTTCACCGCGCGTGCAGTAGCGTTCAAGCGCGTGCCTTCGCACGTCGGGCACGCGACGTCGACCAAGTCTTCCACATCAGGTTCGGCAAAGGTTTGTTCGCGGCCTTTGTCTTTGTCGTCGCGTACCGAATCGTCCAATACTTTGCGTTGGTCTTTGTTGAGCTTCACGCCCGTGCCCACACAGTCAGGGCACCAGCCGTGCTTGCTGTTGTACGAGAACAAGCGCGGGTCCAACTCGGCATACGACGTGGCGCACACAGGGCAGGCGCGCAAGGTGGAGAACACATCCAGGCGGCCGATGCTGTTGGTGTCGGTGCCGGCCTCCATGGCCTCACGCAAACCATCGAGCTGGCTCAGCACGTGGATCACGCCTTTGCCATGCTCCAACGCCGTCGTTAGGGCCTGGCGCAAGGCCAGTTCGTTCTCGGCAGACACCACCAGGCTGGCCACAGGCAGCTCAATCGTGTGTTCCTTGAAACGATCTAAACGCGGAAAGCCGTTGGTGGGCAAGAAGTGCCCATCCACGCGCAAGTGCGTGTAGCCACGGGGACGCGCCCAGTCGGCCAACTCGGTGTACACCCCTTTGCGGTTCATCACCAACGGGCTCAACAAACCAATGTGTTGACCTTTGAACTCGCGCATCAGCTGCGCCGCTATGCGCTCGGGCGTTTGCGGCTGCACAGCAGCACCGTCGTGCGTGCAGTGCTGGGTGCCCAGCTTGACATAAAGCAAACGCAAAAAGTGCCACACCTCGGTGGTGGTGCCCACGGTGGACTTGCGCCCGCCGCGGCTCAAACGCTGCTCAATCGCCACGGTGGGCGGGATGCCATACACCGCATCCACCTCAGGGCGCCCTGCGGGCTGCACGATGCTTCGCGCGTAGGCGTTGAGGCTTTCTAAATAACGGCGCTGGCCTTCGTTGAACAAGATGTCAAAGGCAAGCGTGGACTTGCCCGAACCCGACACGCCGGTGATGACGTTGAACTTGCCGCGCGGAATGTCGACGCTCAGGTTTTTGAGGTTGTGTTCTTTGGCGTTGATGATTTGAATTGCACCCGCGTTCGCAGCTGCATACGCCGCTGCGTGTTCCGAAGCCACCAAGGCTTTGGAGGCCTTGACCGCATCTACCTCGTACACCGCGCCCATCGACTCGGCATAGTCACGCAAAGCTTTTCCAGTGTGCGAGGTCGGATGGAGGCGCACTTCTTCAGGCGTGCCTTCTGCGACCAATAAGCCACCGGCATCACCACCTTCGGGGCCGAGGTCAATCAACCAATCGCTGGCACGAATGACGTCGAGGTTGTGCTCAATGACGATGAGCGAGTTACCGTCTTCCAACAAGCGGCGCATGGCGCGCATGAGTTTGGCGATGTCGTCAAAGTGCAAGCCCGTCGTGGGCTCGTCGAACAAGAACAGCACGCCCTTCTTGGCCAGCGTTTGCTTGCTCGCGGTTTTGGCCTTGGCGGCTTCGGCTAAGAAGCCAGCGAGTTTCAAACGTTGCGCTTCACCGCCACTCAGGGTGGGAACCGGTTGACCCAACTTCACGTAGTCCAACCCAACGTCCACGATCGGTTGCAGCGTACGCACAACCTCTCGGTCATTCGCAAAAATCTCCAGCGCCTCCCCGACTGTCAACTCCAACACGTCCGCCACGTTGAGCGAGATTCGTGTCGCGGCTGCGAGGGCAACGTCTTGCTCCTCTTCTCTGTGCTCAGAATGTCGCTGCGCCGTCACCCCCGCAGCCGCGCCACGAATAGGGCGCTCGATTTTGACTTCGAGAATTTCGGGCCGATAACGTTGACCATGGCAATCTTGACAACGCAAATACACATCGCTCAAAAACTGCATCTCGACGTGTTCAAAGCCCGAACCGCCACAGGTGGGGCAACGGCCATCGCCGCTGTTGAAACTGAACTTTGAGGCGGTGTAGCCGCGCTGTTTGGACAACGGTGCGACCGCAAAAATTTCTCGAACAGCGTCCCAGGCCCCCACGTAGCTGGCGGGGTTGGAACGGGCGGTTTTGCCAATCGGCGATTGGTCCACAAACACCACATCGCTGAGGTAGTCAGCGCCGAGCAAGCGGTCATGGGCACCGGGCGTTTCTGTGGCGCGACCAAAGTGACGCATGAGGGCGGGGGTGAGCACGTCTTGGATCAAGGTCGACTTGCCAGAGCCGCTGACGCCCGTGATGCACACCAAGCGTTGCAGCGGAAACTCAATGCTCAGATTTTGCAGGTTGTGCTCGCGCGCGCCTTCCAAGATCAAGCGTGGCGTGTTGTCCGTCACCAAACGCTTCAGCCCCAAACCAATGGTTTTGCGTGCGCCCAAGTAAGCACCGGTCAAGGTGTCGGCTGACTTCAAAGCTTCGGTGCTGCCATCAAACACAATCTGCCCCCCGCGCACACCCGGGCCGGGGCCCATGTCAATGATGCGGTCGGCGCACAGCATGACCGCGGGGTCATGCTCCACCACCACCAGCGTATTGCCCGCATTGCGCAGGCGCAGCATCGCTTCATTGATGCGATTCATGTCACGTGGGTGCAATCCAATACTGGGCTCATCCAACACAAACAAGGTGTTAACCAGTGAGGTACCCAAGGCCGTGGTCAGGTTGATACGCTGCACTTCGCCGCCGCTCAAGGTGCGGCTTTGTCGATCTAGCGTGAGGTAGCCAATGCCCACATCGCTGAGGTATTTCAAACGCGTGCGGATTTCGTCCATCAGCAAATGCAAGGCTTGCGCATCAGCGCCCGCGACATCCACCTGCGTGCTGTTGAAGAACTGATGCAGCTTGTCGATAGGCAGCAGCATCAAATCATGCAAGCAAAGGCCTGGCATGGCTTCGAGTTGCGCGCGCGTCCATTGCACGCCTTGTGGCATGAAGCGCTTGGCGGGCGGCAACACCGCGTCAGCATGGGCTTTGGTGCCGATGCGCCACAGCAAGCTGTCGGTCTTCAAGCGCGCGCCCGCGCAGGCCACACAAGGGGTGTAGCTGCGGTACTTGGACAGCAGCACACGGATGTGCATCTTGTAGGCCTTGCTTTCCAAGTATTCAAAGAAGCGTTTGATGCCGTACCACTGGTGGTTCCATTTCCCTTTCCACAACGGCGAGCCGTGGATGACCCAGTCTTTCTGCTCTTGACTCAGCTTGTACCAAGGCGTGTCACGCGGAATGCCTTCGGCTTCGGCGTGGCGCATCAGGTCGTCTTGCGTCTCCACCCAGGCCGGGGTCTGGATGGTTTTGATGGCCCCCGCACGCAAGGTGAGTTTTTCGTTGGGGATCACCAAGCCATAGTCGACCCCAATCACACGACCAAAGCCGCGGCAGGTTTCGCACGCGCCCACCGCGGAATTGAACGAGAACATCGACGGAATTGGGTCGGTGTAACGCAGGTCGCTGTCGGGGCAATGCAAGCCGGTGGAGAAGCGCCACAACTCCGGCGTGGCGTCGACGTCCAAAGACCAATACACATTCAACCGACCACCGCCACGCTTGATAGCCAGCTCAATCGCTTCGACCACGCGGGCTTGTTCGGTGTTGCTGATCTTGAAGCGGTCGGCGACCACGTCAAGCAGTTTGCGTGGCCCCGTGGGCGTGGCCACCTCGCGTTCGGCGTGGATACGGGTGAAGCCACTGGCGCTGAGCCACTGCTCTACCTCGGCGGGTGTGGTGTTGGCCGGAAGCTCGACCGGAAACGTCATGATCAACCGTGGGTCTTGCGGCTGCGCGGCACAGCGGCGTTGCAACTCGGCGTAAATAGTTTGCGGTGAGTCGTGCTGCACAGGCTGCGCAGTTTGACGGTCAAACAAACGACCGGCACGCGCCATCAACAACTTCAGGTGGTCGTTCAGCTCGGTCATCGTGCCCACGGTGGAGCGTGAGCTGCGAACGGGGTTGGTTTGATCAATCGCAATCGCGGGAGGCACCCCTTCGACTTTGTCCACCGCGGGCCTGTCCATGCGATCTAAAAACTGACGCGCGTAGGCGCTGAAGGTTTCGACATAGCGTCGCTGGCCTTCGGCATACAAGGTGTCAAACACCAAACTCGATTTGCCCGAGCCGCTGGGGCCGGTAACCACGGTGAGTTCGCCGGTGCGAATGTCGAGGTCTAAGTTTTTGAGGTTGTGCTGGCGTGCGCCACGGATACGAATGCTGCCTGTCATGGCGGGGCCTTTTGAAGTGTGGCAAATATTCTAGATAGTCGTCCAACCCTTCAGGGGCGTCGGGGCATTGCTCAGCAAGCGGAACGCAAAGCAAAACGCCACGGACAAGCCGTGGCGTTTTGACTGCAACAGTAACTGGAATTACTTGGCAGCGGATGCGTCAGCAGAGGCTGCAGATGCGGCAACTGATGCAGCTTCAGCAGGTGCATGCACCGCTTCAGCGCCGTGCTTTTCGCCACCCATATCCAAGCTGTCACCACCTTGCATGATGACGAACATGGCCAGAGCAGCGAAGATCACAAAACCCACAAAAATTTTCAACATATCCAATCTCCGAAATCAGTAAAAAGCCCTCCACCAGGGAGGGCTTGAATGTAGCACCTAGGTCACCCTAGGTAGCTTACAGAGCTTAGTCGCCGGCGTAAATGTCGACGTCTTTGGTTTCTTTCACAAACAACATGCCGATGACGAAGGTCATGCCAGCGATGATGATGGGGTACCACAAGCCGTTGTACATGTTGCCGGTTTGGGCCACGATCGCGAAAGCGGTGGTGGGCAGCAAGCCGCCGAACCAGCCGTTACCAATGTGGTAAGGCAGGGACATGGAGGTGTAACGGATGCGTGTGGGGAACATTTCCACCAACATCGCAGCAATCGGGCCGTAAACCATGGTCACCAAAATCACCAAGTAAGTGAGGATGATGGTGATCTTGACTTTGTCCACCTTGGCTGGATCAGCTTTGGCTGGATAGCCGGCAGCTTTCAGAGCTTCAGCCACTGCTTTGCGGAATTCAGCAGACTTGGCCTTGGCTTCGTCAGCTGGCAGACCTTTGGAGCTGTAGCTTGGGATTTCAACGTCACCGATCTTGATCGTGGCGGGCGTACCGGCCGCACCAACGGCGTTCTCGTAGCTCACAGAGCTTGATGCCAACACTTGCTTAGCAATATCGCATGAGCTGGTGAACTTGACCGTGCCGGTTGGGTTGAACTGGAACGAGCACTCGGCAGCGTCAGCAGTTACCACCACTTTGTTCTTTTGTTGTGCGGCATACAAGTCTGGGTTGGCAGCCTTGGTCAGCGCTTCGAACACGGGGAAGTAAGTCAACACGGCCAACAAGCAGCCCAACATGATGATCGGCTTACGGCCAATCTTGTCAGACAGAGAACCGAACAAGATGAAGAAAGGTGTACCGATCAACAGGGACACAGCAACCAAGATGTTGGCCGTTGCGCCGTCCACTTTCAACGCTTGTGTCAAGAAGAACAACGCGTAGAACTGACCCGAGTACCACACAACAGCTTGACCTGCAGTCAAACCGATCAGGGCCAAGATCACGATCTTCAAGTTCTTCCATTGACCGAATGATTCAGTCAACGGAGCCTTGGAGGTCTTGCCTTCTGCTTTCATTTTTTGGAAAGCAGGCGATTCGTTCATGGACAAACGGATGTAGACCGAGACGGCCAACAACGCGATGGACACGATGAACGGAACACGCCAACCCCAGTCAGCGAAAGCTTCTTCGCCGATCGCGGTACGTGTACCCAAAATCACCATCAACGACAGGAACAAGCCCAAGGTCGCTGTGGTTTGAATCCAAGAGGTATATGCACCACGCTTGTCATGAGGCGCATGCTCCGCCACGTATGTGGCAGCACCGCCGTACTCACCGCCCAGTGCCAGACCTTGCAGCAGACGCAAGCAGATCAAGATAACAGGAGCAGCCACACCAATGCTGGCGTAGTTGGGCAAGATACCCACGATGAAGGTCGACAAACCCATGATCAGGATGGTCACCAAGAACGTGTACTTGCGGCCGATCATGTCGCCCAAGCGGCCAAAGAAGATCGCACCGAAGGGGCGAACAATGAAACCCGCGGCGAACGCGAGCAACGCGAAGATGAAAGCAGAACCTTCATCCAAGCCGCTGAAGAATTGCTTCGCAATGATGGCGGCCAATGAACCGTAGAGGTAAAAGTCGTACCACTCGAAAACGGTACCCAATGAGGAGGCGAAGATAACCTTCTTCTCCTCGTCCGACATAGGACGGTTGACATCTAGTGTTGCCATGTATGTTGTCTCCTTAGACTGTTTTCCCAGCCCCCTGACTGGGTTCTGTGCCGCGCAACTATCTCGGTGCTTGCTGACCGATTTCTGACTCCTATGTATACAAATTTAGGCCCACAAATGTAGGGACTCATGCAATTCAGTGATAACCCGGACATGAAATTTCTCGATGCGGGAAAAGATCCAAAAGTTCATCCCAAATTCAGCAAAACTCCCCCTTCTGGTTTAAGGGTTTACACCGACTAAATTTCTTTGTTCTGTGAGTTCCTCTCGCTGGAAAAGACCTTGATAACCATATAAGTCGTAAGGGCTTGGTCAGTCCTTGTTCCCACAATCTCCTGGCCAATGAAAGGAGTCTCCTTTCTTGCGTTTTTCGATATCCAAATGGGAGAGAACAATGAGTGATCCAGTGGTCGACAAGATCCAGAACCACCCGAAGTACAAAGAGCTGCGCGCCAAACGCAGTGGCTTCGGCTGGTTCCTCGCCGTGTTGATGTTGGTCGTGTACTACGGCTACATCGCATTGATTGCATTTAACAAACCGTTTCTGGCACAACCCACAGGTGCTGGCGTCACAACCGTGGGTATTCCCCTCGGTATGGGCGTGATCGTGTTCACCATCGTGATCACGGGCATCTACGTGAGCCGTGCGAACAGCGAATACGACACCTTGACCAAAGAAATTTTGGAGGATGTCACCAAATGAAAAAAATCTCCACGCTCTTAGGCGCCTTTTTGGCGCTGGCTGCAGGCACCGCTTTTGCCGCCGGCGGCGACTTGGGTGTCACCACCAAGCAAGCCACCAACTGGACCGCCATCATCATGTTCGGCGCATTCGTGATTGCCACCTTGGGCATCACCAAGTGGGCTGCAGCCAAAACCAAATCAGCAGCTGATTTCTACACTGCGGGCGGCGGCATCACCGGCTTCCAAAACGGCTTGGCGATTGCGGGCGACTACATGTCTGCCGCGTCGTTCCTCGGCATTTCTGCTGCTGTGATGGCATCGGGCTATGACGGTTTGATCTACTCCATCGGCTTCTTGGTCGGTTGGCCCGTGATCACCTTCTTGATGGCCGAGCGCCTGCGTAACTTGGGCAAGTTCACCTTTGCCGACGTCGCAGGCTACCGCTTCAAGCAAACCCCCATCCGCGCCTTTGCTGCCTCTGGCACTTTGGTGGTGGTGGCCTTCTATCTGATCGCTCAGATGGTTGGCGCAGGCTCCCTCATCAAGCTGTTGTTCGGCTTGGACTACTGGGTGGCCGTGGTGTTGGTCGGTGCCTTGATGATGATCTATGTGTTGTTCGGCGGTATGACGGCCACCACTTGGGTGCAAATCATCAAAGCCATCATGCTGTTGTCCGGTGTGACGTTCATGGCCTTCATGGTTCTGTCGCAATTTGGCTTCAGCCCTGAGGCCTTGTTCGCCAAAGGCGTTGAAGTGAAGACCGCGTTTGCGGCCACCGCCAAAGAAGCTGCGATTGCGGCAGCCACCGCGTCTGCTGCCGCAGCGGCTACCCCCGAAGCGGCCGCTGCTGCATCTGCCGCCTTGGAAAAAGCCAACGCCACAGATCCCGCCAAAGTGGGCTTGTCCATCATGGGCCCAGGCGGATTCATCAAGGACCCCGTCTCTGCCATCTCTTTTGGTATGGCGTTGATGTTCGGCACCGCAGGCTTGCCCCACATCTTGATGCGCTTCTTCACGGTGCCTGACGCCAAAGAAGCACGCAAATCTGTGTTCTGGGCGACCACCTGGATCGGCTACTTCTACGTGCTGATCTTCATCATCGGTTTCGGCGCCATCACCTTGGTGATGACCGACGCTGACTTGGGTGCACAGCTCAAGGCTGGTGGTAACAACATGGCGGCGGTGCTGGTGGCGAAAGCCGTTGGCGGTGACGTGTTCTTCGGCTTCATCTCTGCGGTGGCCTTCGCAACCATCTTGGCTGTGGTGGCGGGCTTGACCCTGTCTGGCGCATCCGCGGTGTCGCACGACTTGTATGCCACCGTCTTCAAAGAAGGCAAGGCAGACAGTGCAGCTGAACTGCGCGTCTCACGCATCACCACCATTGCATTGGGCATCATTGCCGTGGTCTTGGGCATCGCCTTCGAGAAGCAAAACATCGCCTTCATGGTGGCTTTGGCCTTTGCGATTGCAGCCTCTGCGAACTTCCCTGTGTTGTTCATGTCTGTGCTGTGGAAAGACTGCACCACCAAAGGCGCAGTGATTGGCGGCTTCTTGGGCCTCATCTCCTCAGTCGTGTTGACCGTTGTGTCACCTGCGGTGTGGGAAGCCACTCTGGGTTATCCCAAAGGTTCAGCTTGGTTCCAATACAGCTCACCTGCCCTGTTCTCGATGACGATTGGCTTCGTGGGCGTGTGGTTGTTCTCTATCTTGGACAACAGCGAACAAGCCAAGAAAGAACGTGCTGCATTCGCTGCACAGCAAGTGCGTTCAGAGACTGGCTTCGGTGCCGCAGGCGCATCGGGTCACTGATCTGCCTCTCGTCAGAGCGCCTGGCGCGCTCTGCGAAACAGCCGGACCTCCTTCACAGACGGTCCGGTTTTTTTATGCCTTGCCGCCGCGCAATTGACGCAATTTAATGAAGGCCATGGCGGCCATCACCGCATCGTTCAGCGCGTCATGCGCATCGCGTACGGGCAAATCCAAATCAGCCATCAACGTGGCAAAGCGCAAGTCGATATTGGGGTTGGTTTGTTGCTCGTAGGGAAGCATCTGGCGGAACTTGTAGTCGTAATACATCGCTGACACTTCAATGACCGGCTGCGGCAACCCTTGACCCAAGAGCGGCCAAATCGCCTTATTCAGCATCGCCACATCAAACTCCAAGTAATAGCCCACCAAGGGCCTGCTACCAATGAAGTGCATGAGTTGCTTCATAGCCTCGTCAGCGGACAAACCTTGCGCCACGTCTTGCTCGCGCAAACGATGGATGCGCACACTGTCGGGCGACACACCACGCTCGGGACGCACCAGCACTTCAAAGCGCTCACTGGTCATGATCTTGTTCCCCACGATGCGCACGGCTCCGATGGAAATGATTTCGTCAGTGCCCACATTCAAGCCAGTGGTCTCACAGTCCAGCGACACCCACTCATTGGGGGGCGGCTTGTCAAACATGAACCGAAACTCGGGCAAGCCCAGGTGATAAATCAACCACTCACGTTTCAGAGAGCGCCACCACGACAACGGAGAAAAAATCGACGGCATCAGAGCGAATCAAGTTTGAAGCGACTGCGCAGCAAGGCTTTGAAATGCTTGACCACCCCGAGTGCGTCTTTCAACAAATCACGCTCCAGTGTGGAAAGCTTGCCCACCTCCACCAAGCCCGAGACCTCACGCTGGGTTTCGATTTCGGTCAGTCCGGCTTTGAGCTTCAAACCCATCAAGAAATGCAAACTCTGCGTGAGGTCAGTCCCCAACGCTGAAGTGATGACCCCCTTTGCCACCAAAACGTCAATGCGGGCCGTCGTGCTGGTTTCTTTCAAATGCTCGGCCAAGGCCAGGCTGCGTACGCCATGCACCAACGGGAAGATGCCCTCTTTCTTGAGATGCAAGCCTTGCTGATCATTCAAGCCCAGCAGGCGGTTCCACCAGCCTTGGCTGTCGCCAAACGCATCGATCGAGGCGGCAAAGCGAGCCAACATGGCATCGTTGTCGGTGGCCAAGCGTTGCAAGACCTGCTGCGCATCTTGTAACAAATGGGCATCGCCGCACACGGCATGCGCATCGAGAAAGATGGCCAAGTTCATCAAACTGGTCGCATCAGGCATGAGCAACCACTTCTGCACCATTTGGCCAAACTCGTAAGCGCTTTTACGCCACATCGGGTTGCTGACCATGATGTGGCCTGGGCACTCGGGGTAACCAAAATCACGCAAGGCAGCTGAAAAGTGTTGGCAGATGTCGTCCAGATTCTGCGGTGGGGTGTAGCCATCGCGCAAGATCAGGCCGTTGTCTTGATCGGTTTTGAGGAGCTGCTCGCCACGTCCTTCGCTGCCCATCACAAACAAACAACTGTTGGCCACCAAGTCGGCTGGGGCGATCAATTGCCACGCGCGCTCAAACAAACGCGCATTCAAGTCTTGCACCAAGCGCGCAATCAAACTCACCCGTGTGCCACTGCGATGCAAGGTCGTGACCATGCGGGTAATTTGCGACGCCGCTTGCGCCAAGCCCTCGATATCGACCGCGGCCTCCACTTGCACGGTGATCAGGTGCGAGTGGTTGGACAAGAAGCTGAACAAGTCCAGCGCTTCTAGCACCCCGTGCACCTGCTCGCCATCCTTCACCACCAAGCGGTGCACGCGGTGACGCTGCAACAGCGCCAGTGCATCACCCACTTGATCAGACGGACGGATGGCAATGAGATCAAAGTTGGCCAGATCCCCCACTTTTTGCTGTTCCAACGGCGTCCCGTTCAGAATCGCGCGCTGCAAGGTTGACGCCGTGAATACGCCCAAGCGTTCGGGTGTGGTTGATCGGTCTTTGACCAACACACTCTTGGTGCGTTGCGTCTGCAGAACCTGCACCACAGAAAACACGTCTGCATCCATCTCCACAAAATGGGCTGGACGAACAAAGGCTTCATCCACCCGCGACAGGGTGAGTGACTGCAGTTCATGCTGACTTTGGCGTTGCGATAACGCGGTGAGCTTGTTGCTCAGGTCGGAAAACAACAAAGCGCCGAAGGTGGCGTTGTCTGCGATCAAGCCGGTGACGGCTTGGCGTGCCAGCTGGTAACACACCACTTCCTCTTGCGCCACAAAGCGGCTACTGGTCTTGCCTGCCACCAAGCCGCGACCGTCAAAGGTATCGTCCGGCCCGTACGTGGTGATGACTTCATCGCCTTCATATTGCGTGACAAAGCCCTTGATGATGACAAACAAATGCGAGGGCGCACTTCCCATTTCCAAAATGGTTTCGCCTTCGGGGTAATACGCGACATCCACGTTGTCGCGCACCAACCGTTGTTCGTCGGGACTGAGACAGTCAAATGGAGAGGCAGAAAAATTAAAGGCGTTGGGCATGGGGCACTTCGAAAAGCAAGTCCTCCATTCAACGCTTCACGCCTTGCTGGATGCTTGCGGCTGCATCCCATGCCGAATCAAACCATTGATCTCCATCAAGGTAGGCACGCATCATGGGCAGCGCATCCAAGCCCCAGAACAATTTATCGTCTACACAGAAGGTTGGCACACCGAAAGCACCCCGCGCAATCGCCTCTTCGGTGTTGGCTTTGAGCTGAGCTTTCACCTCCGGCGCATCGACAGCACGCTGTGGCGCCAGCTGTTGCGTCAGCGCTTGCACGCGAGCCGCATCATCAGCCGCAGCCCCACCTTGCCACACGTGTTTGAAGATGGTTTCGCACACGTAGCGATTAGGTTCGCCATCGGCACTGCAAGCCACAGCCAATCGCAACAAAGCCAAAGGGTTGAAGGGGTGGGAAGCTGGCATCGCAAACGGCACATCCAATTGCTTGGCTTGCCAGACCACTTGGCGATAGGTCCACTCGCGCTTTCCCGAAATTTCAGCAGGGCCCAATTGCCCATGGTGTTTCAACATGCCGGCAAACAGCACCGGTTTGTAAACCACCCGATGGCTCACGCCCATCAAGCTGGTGGGCAGGGCCTCGAAAGCGAGGTAGGCATAGGGAGAGATGAAATCGAGGTAGCAGGTGATGGTTCTCATGACCCCGATCCTAATGGCTACCTTCAGGCCGAGGCAGCACGCGCCGCCAGGCGCTCACCAATCGACTGCCAGACGGCGCGTTTTTCCTCGGGTGATCGATGCGCCCATCCACCAATTTCATCGAGTGTGCGCCAGCAACCCACACACGCGGTGGCATCGTCCGACATCAAACACACGGAGATACAAGGGGACGGAGGCACATCAGGATTGGCCAACACACGGGGGACCTGCGCTTGTAACCGCAAGTCTGAGGGGGACAGGCCTCGAGGTTTGGGGGTGAGTTCACTTCCACACATGGGGTGAATTGTCGGCGACCGCGCCAGCCTCACGCCGCGCGCTTGTTCAAAACCGCGCGTGCGACACGGGAATTGGTTTCACGTCCCAAAACTTGGCTGATGAAGACCCCTGCATCGATCAAGGCATCCAAATCAATGCCGGTGTCGATGCCCATGCCTTGCAGCATGAACACCACATCTTCGGTGGCCACATTGCCGGTGGCGCCCTTGGCATACGGGCATCCACCCAAGCCCGCCACGGACGACTGGAAGTTCCACACCCCCATCTCCAACGCCGCCAAAGTGTTGCTCAGGGCTTGGCCATAGGTGTCATGAAAGTGGCCTGACACATCGTTGAGTGCGTAGTGCTTCAGGGTCGCCTCCATCGCCGCTTGCACTTTGCGCGGCGTACCCACCCCAATCGTGTCGGCCACGTCAACGCGTTGGACGCCAATGCTTTTCATCAAGCCCGCCAAATAGGCCACGCGCTCAGGGGCGATGTCACCTTCATACGGGCAGCCCACCGTGCAGCTCATGGCGCCCCGCACGGCGATGCCCGCATCACGCGCAGCCTTCACCACCGGCGCAAACCGTTCGATGCTTTCTGCGATGGAACAGTTGATGTTCTTTTGGCTGAAGGCCTCACTGGCGGCACCAAACACCACGATCTCATCGGGTTGGGTTTTCAACGCCGCTTCGAACCCCTGCAAGTTGGGCGTGAGCACCGAGTAGCGAACGCTGGCTTGGCGTTTCACGCCTCCCATCACCTCGGCGTTGTCGGACATTTGTGGCACCCACTTGGGCGAGACAAAACTGGTGACTTCAATTTCTTTCAGCCCTGCCGCTTGCAAGCGATGCACCAGCTCCCCCTTGACGGCAGCAGGCACAGGTTGCTTTTCGTTTTGCAGGCCATCACGAGGGCCCACATCAATCAATCGCACACGGTGCGGCAAAGACTTCAACATGGTCACACTTTCAATTTCAACAGCTCTTCACCTTCGGCCACTTGGTCGCCTGGAGCGTAGAGCAATTCCAACACTTCGCCATCGGCCGGAGCGGCGATGGTGTGCTCCATTTTCATCGCTTCCATCACAGCCAAGGCTTGACCCGCTTTGACCTTCTCGCCCGCCTTCACCGCAAACGACACCACCTTGCCTGGCATCGGTGCCGTCAAACGACCGCCGGCCTCTTGGGTTTCGCCTGCATGTGCCAGCGCATCCACCACCACGATTCGCGTCGCGCCTTGCGGCGCAAACACATGGGCCACATCGTCGTGGCCTTGCGTCTCATGGAACACCTGAACCCTCGCGGTGTGATGCGCAAAGCTCACCTGCAGGGCATCACCTTCTGAGCGGTAGGTCAAGGCGCCAGCCAACTCACCCGCCCCATCGGTGACGCACAGTTGCAAGCTGCCGTCATGGGCATAGGTCAGCACGGCGTTGTGGGGCGCCCCATGAAAGACAAAGCCAAAGCTGCGCGTAGCCACCCCATAGGCGCGCCAACCGTCACGGCGACTGAACGGATCGTGCCCCGTCAACGCGTATTCTTGATGCAGGGTGTTCGCCACCACGGCGGCCACCGTGAGCGCCAAGCCCAATGGCTCTTGCGCAAACAGCGCTTTGTCTTCGCGCTGAATCAGCGCAGTGTCCAGCTTTGCCGTGGCAAATGAATCGGTACGCAAGATGTGACGCAAGAACTGCACATTGGTGGTCAAGCCCACGATACGGGTCTGCGCCAGTGCAGCATCCAAACGTGCCAGCGCTTGATCGCGGGTGTCGCCGTGCACGATCAGTTTGGCCACCATGGAGTCGTAGAACGGGCTGATGCTGTCGCCCTCGCGCACGCCATCGTCCACGCGCACATCGGCAATCTCAAAACTGCTGCAGGCGGGTTTGCGGTACACCGCCAACGTGCCGGTGGCGGGCAAAAAGTTGTTGTCGGGGTTCTCGGCGCAAATGCGCGCTTCAATGGCATGACCGTGAATACGTAATTCACTTTGCTGCACAGGCAGTGGCTCACCACTGGCCACGCGCAGTTGCCACTCGACCAAGTCGAGACCAGTGATGGCTTCGGTCACCGGATGCTCCACCTGCAAGCGGGTGTTCATTTCCATGAAATAAAACTTCATCGACTCGGGTTGGTCGTAGCCAGTTTGTTCCACGATGAATTCCACCGTGCCGGCGCCTACGTAGTTCACCGCTTTGGCAGCGGCCACGGCGGCCTCGCCCATTTGCTTGCGGAGAGCTTCGGTCATGCCAGGCGCCGGCGCTTCTTCCAACACCTTTTGGTGGCGGCGCTGCACGGAACAATCGCGCTCGAACAAATACACACAGTTGCCATGGGTGTCGCCGAACACCTGGATTTCAATGTGGCGTGGGCGTTGCACGTATTTCTCAATCAACACCGCGTCGTCACCAAAACTGTTGATGGCTTCGCGCTTGCAACTCGCCAATGCGTCGGCAAACTCGGCACTGCTGTTGACCACGCGCATGCCTTTGCCACCGCCACCGGCGCTGGCTTTGATGAGCGCGGGGTAACCAATGCGATCAGCTTCGCGTTGCAGCAACGCAGGGTCTTGGTCAGCGGCGTGGTAGCCAGGCACCAAGGGCACGCCGGCTTTTTCCATGAGCTGTTTGGACTCGGCTTTCAAACCCATCGCCAAAATCGCCGAGGCGGGTGGGCCAATGAACACCAAGCCGGCTGCGGCGCAGGCTTTGGCAAAGTCTTCGTTCTCGCTCAAAAAGCCGTAGCCGGGGTGTACCGCTTGTGCGCCCGTGTCCTGCGCGGCTTGCAAGATGCGCTCCCAACGCAAGTAGCTGTCCTTGGGCGCACTGCCCCCAATGTGCACCGCCTCGTCACACACCTGCACGTGCTTGGCGTGGGCGTCTGCATCGGAGTACACCGCGACAGTTTGGATCCCCATGCGCTTGGCAGTGGCGGCCACGCGGCAAGCGATTTCGCCACGGTTGGCAATCAGAATTTTCTTAAACATCTTTGAGTCCTTTGTTCCGGTCTGCACTCACAGCAACCACGAGGGTTTGCGTTTTTGCAAAAACGATTGCACGCCTTCTTTGCCTTCGTCGCTCGAACGAATGTCGGCAATGCCCGCCACAGTGTGGGCCACCAAGGCGTCGTTGATCTCACGCTCGGCCACGTCTTGCACCAAGCGCTTGCAGGCTCGCACCGCGTTCGGACTGGCGCTGACCAAGGCCTGCGTCAACTCAGCCACTTTGGCATCCAGCGACTCTGCCGACACCACCTCGTGAACCAAGCCGATGCGATGCGCTTCTGCCGCGCTGAAACGCTCAGCGGTTAAGAAGTAACGGTGCGACGCACGTGCGCCCATGGCACGAATGACGTAAGGGCTGATGGTGGCGGGGATGAGCCCCAGCTTGACTTCGCTCAAACAGTAAGTCGCGGTGTCTACGCTGATGGCCATGTCGCACGCAGCGACCAGGCCCACACCGCCCGCAAAAACATCGCCTTGTACGCGGGCGATGGTGGGTTTGGGGCATTCGTAAATGGCGCGCAGCATGGCTGCGAGCTGACCGGCATCGGCGAGGTTCTCGTCGCGCGTGTAGTCGGCCATGCGGCGCATCCAGTTGAGGTCGGCACCGGCGCAAAACGCGGGGCCTTCTGCGGCCAACACCACGCAGCGCACATTTGCTGCTTGGCCTGCTTCAGTGAACGCAGTTTTCAACTCGGCGATGACTTCGTCGTTGAACGCGTTGCGCACATCGGGGCGGCTGAGGGTGATGGTGCGAACCGCACCTTGGTTGGAAATGGTGAGTGCTGTCATGTGATTTCCCAGGGCCTCACATGCGGAACAAACCAAACTTAGTCTCTGGGATGGGCGCGTTCAACGACGCACTCAAGCCCAAGGCCAGCACACGGCGTGTGTCGGCGGGGTCGATCACCCCGTCGTCCCACAACCGTGCGGTAGCGAAATACGGATGGCCTTGGTGTTCGTACTGTTGGCGAATCGGGTCTTTGAAGGCTTGCTCTTCGTCGGCGCTCCATTGCCCGCCTTTGGCTTCGATGCCATCGCGCTTGACGGTGGCCAACACGCTGGCCGCTTGCTCGCCACCCATCACCGAGATGCGCGCGTTCGGCCACATCCACAAGAAGCGCGGACTGAAGGCACGGCCACACATGCCGTAGTTACCAGCGCCAAAACTGCCGCCGATGATGACGGTGAACTTGGGCACCGCGGCGGTGGCCACGGCCGTGACCATCTTGGCGCCGTTGCGCGCAATACCCTCGTTCTCGTACTTGCGGCCCACCATGAAGCCGGTGATGTTTTGCAAAAACACCAGCGGAATTTTGCGTTGGCAGCACAGCTCAATGAAGTGCGTGCCTTTCAAAGCGGACTCGCTGAACAAGATGCCGTTGTTGGCAATGATGCCCACGG
>JACCDZ010455773.1_pt1 | contig 19290 bp, 13 predicted proteins | sample 7449551 | NCBI WGS metagenome assembly JACCDZ01 (sample SAMN15323452, study PRJNA562643) | freshwater metagenome | isolation source: river surface water | place: USA:Blue River Watershed | collected 2017-08-18
GCAAACTCAGCGTGCCGCGCAAAATGCGAGCGTTGATGATGGATGAAGATTACTTGGATACAGTGTTAGAAGCGGGGCTTGGGAAGGTGTCGTTCAAAAAGTGAACACTCATGCTCTCGCCCTGGGTATATACCGACGATCAGAGGGATAAGGCCAAGCCCAATCACCATGTCGCGTGTGGAATCTTGTATTAACGGTGCTGCATGGTCCACTTGAATCGCCGACCAAGCGACGTTTAACACACAACTCAGCATTGTTAAGCAAATCAAACTATGTCTGACATTCACGCGTGTAGGATAAAATTGGCTTGGGGCTGGCGCCTGTTGTAACGCCTCTGCAAGTTGTAGCAGCAATTTTTGCGCTTGTGCCATTTCGGTTTTTAACCAACGATCACTCACGACCATAGACAATACGCCGTTGCCTGCTGAAATTGCTTCGACTAAGGGACGATGCGGTTGTGTCGGATGAGGTAAAGCCAGTAATCGTTGACACACATGGTATACCTGAGATGGTGATGCCCCCGTTTGCAACTGCAAAAGAGAATGCCAATCAGCTGTGGCGTGGCCATCACGGTCAGTATTCAACAGCCAATCATCCCCTAATCCAGCGTTAACATGGTAACGGAATCTGCCTTGGCTACTTTTGGCGTATCGCCAGTGCACTAGAAATTGCGCGTTGGTATGCAATGGGGTTTCTAGCGCCCAGCAACCATGTTCGCGGACGTAACGTGGGTAAGGCGAGGTTAAAAGCTCAGTGATAGGTGTATTGCTGGTGTAAGGGCCTGCACAATGTTTTTCAAAGCGTCGTGGCCAAAATAGCCATGTCAACGCACAACTAAACCAAAGTACTGTCAGCATCACCCATCCTCAATAACACATCAGCCACACCCATACACCCCGACACGGCGGCTGACGGCGTCGGTTGGGCCGATTTGGCAAATAATCGGTTGCTTGGAGAGGCCACCGCGACGGACTTGCACTTGGATGCTGGTGTTGGCTGGGGTAAAGGCCAGCTCAAGCTGGTCGGCGTGGACGTCAACCACGCCGGGGCCATTGGGTTCACGCAATGCCAGCTGTTGGTCGGTCAGTTGATAATAACTGTTGCTGTAAGGCGCGGAGAAGGTGAACTTTCGCAGTGGGTTGCGGCCCGTCTGCAGCGTGAAATGCTCGTATCGGGTTAATACATACCAGCGTTGCGACGTGGCAGGGCTGGCGCTGAGTAGGTCGGCTTCATACAGGGCGAGCTGGCCAACCACCAAATAACTCGGCAGTAAACAAAAGGCGATCAGCAGAATGCGTTTGGCTTGCCAAATCATTCGGCGAAATAACCACAGTGAGCCAACAGCCACCAACAGCAGATACACCGGCAACCCCAAGGCTAAGTAGTGATAGGTCCAAAGATCAGAGGCTTTGAAGCTGGCTTGAAAGGGCACGATAAACTGATAGCTCACGCCGATGACCAAGGCTGCGGCCAGCTGGCCAAGCCACCATCGTTTGGCTTGAAAACTCAGTGCTACCGGTTGGGTGGGGGTCGGTGCTTGTGCCAGCGCAGTGGCCAATTGCTTTAGTTGATGTTGCAGCGCTTTGATTTGAATAAACGGCAAAGGCTCTGCTAAAAACACCGACAACACGCCTTGATGGGCGCGAACCCCCTCGAGTAACCGTTGTGTTGGTTTGTGAGGATGAGTTAACCCTAGCAACGCGATCAACCCCTGTTTGACATCGGTTTGACGGTACAGTCGGTCAAATTGCAGCTGCTGCGCGGAGTAGGGCGCCGCTAACAGGCACCAGTGGGCCAGAGGCTCAGGTAAGGCTGTAAACGCCGTGAACCAGCGCCGTGTGTTGGATAAGGCCTTGCTGGGTTGCAGCGCAAATTGCACCAAGCTGGCGCATTCAATATCCAGCCGATAAAAACCGGCTTCGTGGCCATAATCCGGCCATACCAACTGCGGTTGGGTGATGGTTAAATCGCGGCGGCGTTGAATGGTGTCGAGGGGTTGGCGCTGCAAGGGGCGCTGCCACAGCAGATAAAACCAAAGAAGCGCACATGCTATCCATAGCAAACTAAACATCTAGTCGAGGTTATCCTGTTGTTCGGCTTTGTGATGACGATACCAGCGACGAAACACCGTCACCACCGCCGCAACAAATAAAATGGCGGAGATGATTAACAAGCCTTGCGTCATCAGCTGTTGGTATTTGGCGAATTCAGGGATTTGCAGCAAGCCGACGGAAAAAATACTCAGCACTAAGGCCCAACAAAAGGCGCTAACAAAACTGATGATGGCCACTTTGGGCAGGTGCAAACCGGTCATGCCCATTAGCATTGGCGTGATAATTCGGACAAATGGAATAAATCGCGAGGTAAACATCGCCAGCATGCCGTGGTTTTCCAACAAGGTATGGGCTTTTTCCATGCTTTGCGGCGGTATGACACGGTTCATGTGCACCATAAAACGGGTATGCGCCAGCGCATAACCTTGCCAATAGGCGACGATACTGCCAAGCGCAGCGGCAAGCGGCAAATACAACAGCGGTACTTCGTAGCTAAAAACCCCAGACACCACCAAGCTGGCAGATAAAATCACCAGGCTATCGCCAGGCAGCGGCAGAAACACAAACGCAGATTCTAGGAACAAAATCAGCGCCAAACAGAAGATCAACATACCAATAGCACCAGACTCTGTTAGGTGCGTAAAATCTTGCTGCCAAATGGCGACGAGCATATCCCACATATCAACTCTCACTTCATCAGTTTATGGATACTAGCTGGCAGCACCAAGCGCATGCCAAGGCAGCGGTCAACAAGGCGCCTGTGCCACTGATGAACAACAGGAAACCGCTGCGGGTAGAGGGTTTTAGCCTGTATCGTGTTATGGGTCAACCCAGATGATGGTTGATTGCGGTAAATGTCGGCAAAAAAGCCGTTCGGGCGCGGCGCCGCTACGGCGAACCGATTTGATGAACGCGGCGATGTCACGAGGGTGTGCGCTGGGTTGCGGCTTAGTCTTGCAACAGTTGGCGAAGTTTTCGCCACAGCTGTGCTGCCTAATGTTGGTGCAGCAGTGCAAAAAAACAGCGTTGCTTTGGCACAATTCGGTGCATTTGCATACGTATTCTTGTTGTGACTGCACTAATTTTCGACAAATAGTACCCGTTGCACAACAAAAATGACAGAGGTGTGACTGCGTTGTTGAGTCGCCACTCTGCCAGCAAACGGGGAAACACCATGTTCAACAGCAAGCTCAGTGTGATCAGTTTGGCGCTGATTGCCGCTGGTTTTGTTGCGATGCCCGCAGGGGCACAGCAAGCAACAACCGGCGCCAATAAAGCCAGTGTCAACAACGTCAGCTCGGATGGCAATGCCAAAAAAGCCGGCAAAAAAGAAGACATCGAAGTCATCGAAGTCAAAAGCTACTCCGGTAGTTTGATTAAATCCTTGAACCTAAAACGCTACAACGACACGGTCAGTGAAACGGTGTCAGCCGACGATTTAGGCGCCTTACCGGATGTGTCGATGGCGGATGCGTTAACGCGTTTACCGGGCGTATCGGCGGTGCGTACCGGCGGTCAAGCCTCAGAAATCAACATTCGCGGTATGGAAGGTGGCTTCGTGTTCTCGACCTTAAACGGTCGCGAGCAAGTCTCAACCAACGGTAAACGCAGTATCGAGTTTGACCAATACCCATCAGAACTGATCTCTGCCGCTTCGGTGTATAAATCACCCAAAGCCTCGCTGATTGAAGGCGGTGTCGCCGGTACTGTGGAGCTTGAAACCTCCAGCCCGCTGAAAAATACCGAACAGCACAAATTTAACTTTAACGCCCGCGGCATGTACAACGACCGCGCCAACGAAGTGCCTGACGGTCAAGCCTTTGGTAACCGCTTGAGTTTCGCCTACCAAGGTAAGTTCTTCGACGACACCGTCGGTGTCTCGCTGGGTTACGCCCGGTTGTATCAACCAAGCGTGGCCACTCAGTTTATCGGGTTGGCTTATAACGCCAAGAAAGATGTCGACGGCGCAGCAGGCGACACCACGCCACAAGAAGCGCTGTCGGAAGGCTTTGAAATTCAGCACAAAGGTGGTGAAGAAGTTCGTAACGGCTATTTAGCCGCGGTGGAATGGCAGCCCAGCAGTGTGTTTCGTTTAAAAGCCGATGCCTTTATTTCCAAGTTTGATTCCAAAGCGTTCGCCCGCGGTTTTCGGGTGAAATTAGGCGGGGCCAGCACCGCCACTGCCAATACCTTGCTGGATGGCAACGCGGTGGTGGGCGGAACCTTTAACCGCACGTCGCAAAGCTTCACTCGAGTTGAAATCGTCAACGACGATAACCAAGATTTTGACGAAGTAAAATCCTTTGGCTTAAACGCCGAGTGGGACATCACCGACAATCTGAATATGAATTTGGACTTGTCGCATTCAGGGTCCAACAGCGATTTTCGTAACGGTCTGTTGTGGTCCTTGGTGGCAAAAGACGCCAATGCCGCTAAACCGGTGTTTGATGACAACGTGTCCATTGCCTACAAGCTCAATGGCTTGAACTTGCCAGATATCGGCTTTAACCAAGCCGGCGCCTTTAGCGACATCAACAAAGTCATGCTGAGCAAATACGGCATTTACCCCTATATCAACGACGATAAAGTGGATGCGGCGCGTTTAGATTTTACCTACAAGCTGGATAACCCTGTGCTGGCGTCGATTGAAGTGGGCGCTCGTTTCTCCGATCGCACCTACGGCAATGACCGCGCTGTGTATGAATTCGGTAATGACGGTGGTTTCTCTGCCACGCAAAAACCGCTGAAATTAACCCAAGACATGGTCAAAGTGGTTAACTTTAAAAATGAATTCAGTTATTTCCCAAGTTATTTGGCGATTGACCAAAACAAAGCCTTAGCGGCGTGGTTCCCCAATGGCATCCCACAACCGGTGAAAACCTGGGGTACCGGCAGCAAAGGCGTATTGAGCTCACAACAAGTGGCCGGTGGCCCTGATACGGCGTGGTCGGTGCTGCAAAGTGGCGAGGTGTACGAAAAAGTTACTGCTGGCTATCTGATGGCCAATCTGGAAACCGAGCTGTTTAGCATTCCGCTGACCGGTAACATCGGTGTCCGGGTGGTGCATACCGACCAATCGGCGACCAGCCTGACCAACGTCGGTGGCGATGTGCTGCTGGGCGCGCAAAATATCAAAGACGATGCTGGGCTTATCAACAACCAATATGCCCCAGGCATTGATGGCATTACCTACACCGATTATCTGCCGAGCGTGAACTTAAACTTCCGTGTCACGGACGATGATCAACTGCGGTTTGCGTATGCCAAAGTGATGGCGCGCCCGCCGATCAACCGCTTGGCGTCGCAAGTCAGTTATAACATCAGCAACGATGGCATTTTGTCGGGTTCTAGCGAGAACAACCCTTCGTTAAAACCGTTTTATGCGGACCAATTTGATATCTCGTGGGAACGCTATTTCACCGAAACCGATGGTGCTTTAGTGGTGGCGGGTTTCTACAAAGACATCAAATCATTAATTTCGACCTTCTCCATTCCTGAGTTTGATTTCAAAGGCAATGGCTTTCGCGTACCGGATAGCTACACCGATCCGGTCACGGGCGTGGTGCGCACGGTGAAAAACGGCAATTACACCACCGCAGTGAACAATGCCGACGGCGGCTATATTCGCGGTTTGGAATTGGGCTACACCCAAGTGTTTAAATTCCTGCCGGGTATTTGGCAGGGGCTTGGCATGCGCGCTAGCTACAGCTACACCGAAAGTGAAATCTCTCAGCCGACCGACTTAGGCGGTGAGTCCGTCAATATCTCGTTGCAAGGCTTGTCAAAACAAGTGTTTACCACCGAGTTGTTCTTTGAACATGACGGCTTTGAAACACGGATGAGCGCGCGTTATCGCAGCCCGTTTGTGGCCGAACAAGTGGCAGTGAATGAACAAATCGTCAACTACGACCGCGAAGTGGTCGTGGACTTCCAAACCTCGTACGAGTTTAGCGAGAGCTGGAAAGGCTTGTTCCAAATCAACAACGTCACGGATGCCCCGACCAAGAGTTATTTCGGTAACGAAGCAAGAACCGGCACCATCCAGTTCTTTGGTCGTCAGTACTTCCTCGGCGTGTCGTATTCGCTGTAATGCATTGGAGTTATAGAACATGTTAAAACGTAAAATCATGCTACAGCTGCTGACCGCAGGGTTGATGCTGCTGGGCTTAGCCGGTTGTGGTGGTGGCGAATCCATTGAACCTGGCAAGCAATTATTAACTTGTAACGTGCCACAAGTGCCCAACGCGGCTGGCACGGCCTGTGTGGCGCCAGTACCGATTAAATGTCCTGCACCGACAGTACCGGATGCGCGCAACGAAAGTTGTGTGATTGGCGTTGATCCGACCGCGCCAGCACCATCGGTATTCCCGGCGGCCAACCAAGCGGTGTTGTATTTCAAACGCCCAGATGGCAACTATGACGGCTTTAAGCTGCATACCTGGAACAACGAAGCCTGTGACTCGCTGCTGGCCTCGTCGCTGGCTGAAAGCTGGTCCAATGGCTTGGCAATCAGTGGCGTCGATGCCAACTACGGCGCCTACTGGATTTTGAACTTAAAAGATGGCATCGGCGCCAAAGCGACCGATTGCGCCAACTTTATTATCCACAAAGGCACGGATGACGCGGGCAAAGAGCTCGGCGGCGGCGACATGAAAATGCCACTGGGTCCAAAAGAGTCAGTGAAATTCAACCGCATGGGCTGGACCTTCTCCAATGTAGCGTCGGTGTTTGCTTACCCAGTGGTGTCCTTGGGCGTGCAAATCAGTGACAGCGCAGCGCATTGGTTAGATCGCAATACCTTCGTCTGGAATGGCCAAACCGGTGGCGTGGCGAAAGTTGCAGTGCATCACAGCGCTGCTGCAGATTTAGCCATTGATTCCGATACCAAGAAACTGAACGGCAGCGCGGTGGAAGTGATCCCAACCAGCTTAACCGATGAACAAAAAGCCCGCGTACCGCACTTGGCCAACTGGCCGGCGTACAAAGCCAATTTAACCGCCGATCAAGCCAAAGCCATGGTCAAAAACCAGCTGGTGTTAGCGTCTTTTGATTCCAGCGGCAAAATCATGGCGGCGTCGTACGTGCAAATCCAAAAAGTATTGGATGACTTGTACACCGCAGGCGATAAAGACGCCAACGAAGCAAGCTTGGGCTTAAGCTACGATGCGAGCAATATCAAAGCGAGCCTGTGGGCGCCGACGGCCCGTAGTGTCAGCTTAAAAGTGTACGATGCCAGCAAAACCTTGGTCTCTAGCAACGCGATGACGCTGGATAGCGCGACAGGTATTTGGGCATACACCGGCTCAAAAGCGACCTTAGATCGCAAGTTCTACCGCTTTGAAGTCACGGTTTACCACCCACTGACCAAAAAAGTCGAAACCATCGAAGCGACCGATCCGTACTCGGTGAACGTCTCTACCAATGGCCGTTTCAGCCAGTTCGTCAATCTGGCCGATGCCGACACCAAGCCAACAGGCTGGGATACGCATGAAGTGCCAGTGCTGAAGAACCCTGAAGACACCACGATTTACGAAGGTCATATTCGTGATTTCTCGGTACGTGACACCACAGTAACACCGGCCAACCGTGGCAAATACTTAGCATTCACCGAAGCCGATTCAGCACCGGTGAAGCACTTAAAAGACTTGGCAGCGGCTGGCATGAACACCTTCCACCTGTTGCCAGCGACTGATATGGCCACGGTCAATGAAGATGCCAGCAAACGCATTGATTTAGACAGCACCGCCGGTGAACTGTGTAAGTTAAAACCAACCTCGTTGGCGTGCACCGCATCGGCCTCGACCAAACTCATCGACTTGCTGAACAGCTTCCAAGCGTCTGGCGAAAATGCCCAATCGATCGTCAACGATATGCGCGGCTTTGATAGCTTCAACTGGGGTTACGATCCGCATCATTTCTTAACACCAGAAGGCTCGTACGCGTCAACGCCAGAAGGGATTGCACGCATCAAAGAAATGCGGGCTATGAACCAAGCGCTGCACGGGATCGGTATGCGTGTGGTACTGGACGTGGTGTATAACCACACCAGTTCGTCAGGTCTGTTTGATAACTCGGTGTTTGATAAAGTGGTGCCAGGTTATTACCACCGCTACAACCCAACCACGGCTGGCATTGAGCGCTCGACGTGCTGTGAAAACACCGCGACTGAAAACGTGATGTTTGCCAAGTTTGTCAAAGACTCGCTGGTGATTTTGGCGCGTGACTATAAATTCGACGGCTTCCGCTTTGACATCATGGGCCATCATCCAAAAGCCGAGATCTTAGCGGCGCGGGATGCGGTGCGTGCCGTTGATGCCGATACCTATTTCTACGGTGAAGGCTGGAACTTTGGTGAAGTCGCCAACGATGCTCGGTTCGTGCAAGCGCGCCAAGCCAACTTAAATGGTACCGAAATTGGCTCGTTTAACGACCGTGAACGTGATGCCGTGCGTAACGCCGCGTTGTTCTTAGGCGATAGCGATGTGGGTAAACTGAAAGATCAAAACATCATTGAAATTGGTCTGGCCGGTACCTTACGTAACTTCGTATTAAAAGACTACGCAAACAACACTGGCAAAGCCTCAGGTATTAACTGGAACGGTCAAGCCGCCGGTTATGCCGATGACCCAGCGGATATCATCAACTATGTCTCCAAACACGATAACGAGTCGTTGTGGGACAAGTTGCAATTGGGCTTGCCATCGTCCGTGAGCACCGACAATCGCGTGCGTATTCACAACATTGCACTGGCCATCCCTGTGTTGTCGCAAGGCATCCCATTTATGCAAATGGGCGATGACTTGTTGCGTTCGAAATCGTTAGATCGCAACAGCTATGACTCCGGTGACTGGTTTAACCGGGTGGATTTCAGCAAGCAAAGCAACAACTGGAACGTGGGTCTGCCACTGGCGCAAGACAACCAAGGCGCTTGGAATACCATCAAGCAAATTGCCAATAACCCAAGCACCACGGTGTATCCAGAGCATATTAAATTTGCCGGTGATGTGTTCCGTGAGTTCTTGCAAATTCGCAAGTCTAGCCCGTTGTTCCGTTTAACCACCGGCCAAGATGTGATTGACCGCGTGGGTTTCCACAACATCGGTAAAAACCTCAAGCAAGGCTTGATTGTGATGAGCATTGACGATGGTAAAGGCTTAACAGACCTAGACCCAGCCAACGATGCCATTGTGGTGGTGATCAACGGCACCAGCACGGAACAAAGCCATAAAGTGCCAACGGCGCAAGGTTTTGTGGTGCATGATGTGCAGCAAAAATCAGTGGATAACACCGTCTACAGTGCTCGGTTTACCGCTGAAGGCAGTGATGGTCGCTTCACCGTGCCTGCTTACACCATCGCGGTGTTTGTTAAACCACAACAAGGTGCGCAAGGTGATGGCCTCAAAGCCAACGCCACTATGGGTGCACCGGATGTGGCGCCATACGGCTTAACCACCGTGTATGTGCGTGGTGGTATCAATGGTTGGAGTACCGATAACCCACTGGCCTATGTCGGTGCTGGTGTCTACCAAACCACCATTACGATTAGCAACGCCGGCACTCAAGAGTTCAAGATCGCATCCAGTGACTGGTCAACCGTCGACTTTGGTGCCAGCGGCAGCGCTGATGTCACCTTCGGTGTCGCCAAAGCACTGCAACGCCAAGGTGTGAACATGAAAGCGAACTTTGCCGCTGGCAAATACGTCTTCACGTTAAACGCGGTGAACCCACAAGCACCGACCTTAACCGTTAGCGAATTTGTACCTTACGGTGCCACCAAAGTGTTCTTGCGCGGTAGCATGAATGGCTGGGGCGAGACCACACAATTCGCCTTCACCGGCGGGGTGTACCAAGTGGCTGTGGCGCTGAACGCGGGCAACTACGAGTTCAAGTTTGCGTCCGCCGATTGGTCGACCGTGAACTACGGCGCTGGTAGTGCCGGTGCCGACGTGGCGCTGGGTGTCGATAAGCCATTGGCACAAAGCAATGACAACTTGAAGATTGCGATTAGCGAAAACGGCACTTATTTGTTTACCGTCAACGCCGACACACCGACAGCGCCAGTGCTGAAAGTGGTCAAGCAATAACGGGTCACGCTTGCCCCTGCCGGCAGGGGCAAGCGTCTTTCACATACGTGTGATCAAGCCAACACCCTCAGTGTTGGCTTTTTATTTGCGCTAGCGCAGCAAAGGCGCAGGTTGTTAGGATTTAGCGACCTGAGCGGGCTAAAAACAGTGTTGCTGCTTTTGAAACTGCATTATGCTGCAACCATCGAGAATAAAAGTGCGAGCCTGCACAGTAGAAGGAGAGCATGATGAAACGCAGTCTTATCGCCCTAAGCCTGATGGTGATGGCGGGGTGTAGTTCAGTGCCAGATGACTGGCGCGATATGAGTCAAAGCGAAATTGGGGTGTGGCAAGGGTGTGGCTTTACGCCCAAGTTAGCCCAACAGTGGCGCGCGCAGCAGTTTGATGGGGAAAACGCCTGTGCGTGGAAAAATGCCGGCTTTGAGTTAGAGGCCGCCATGGCATGGTCGGCGGAGAAATTCACCGCCGAAGAAGCCAAAAGCTGGTCACAAACCGGTTTTGAGTTAGACGATGCTGTCGAAAATCGCAACAAAGGCTTAGCGCCAATCCACCGCAATTAAGTTGGCCGCCACAGCAGCGCCGTCGTGCTGCTGTGCTTAAATCAACTTGTCTGACCAGTTATCTGCTGGCATGCTAGCAGTCAGCTAGCTGGCCAAAAATCAGCTATACCCAAACACCGGCGGTGGTTTTGTTGCCGCCGCATATTTTTTGTTGGTAAGACATTGTTGGTAGGGGAGAGCGCAATGAAACTCAACGCAGCACAAAGTGCATTGATAATTGTGGACATGCAAAACCGCTTGGCGCCGGCCATTGGCAATTTTGCCGAGGTGGAGCAGCATTGTCGTTGGTTGGTGGAAGTCGCGCACCAGCTGAATATTCCGGTGATTGCCACCGAGCAATACCCGCAAGGCTTGGGCGTGACGGTGCAAAGTTTGTTGGCCCTGCTACAGACCGATCAAATCATCGAAAAAATCCATTTTGATGCCAGCAGCGAACCGGCGTTGCGGGCTGCGCTGGCCGATCATCAAACCAAACAGGTGGTGCTGGCGGGAGTGGAAGCCCATGTTTGCGTACTGCAAACCGCACTGGGTTTGATTGAGCAAGGTTTTTCAGTGTATTTGGTGGTTGAAGCTTGTAGTTCGCGCCGCGATAGCGATAAGCAACTCGCCCTCGCGCGGCTGCAAAGCGCCGGCGTGGTGTTAGTCAGCCGAGAAATGGTGGCTTTTGAATGGCTGCAACGCGCAGGCACCGAGCAATTTCGCAGCTTAAGCCGCGGCTGGTTGAAATAAACTATTCGCGTGGCTGTGAGGTTGGCGTAATCGCTTTCGGCGTTGCTGATTGGTGTGGTTAGGGCCTGGGTGTTGTTGACCCAGACGTCTCCGATAGAGGCGTCGCTGATTTAGACGTCCCCGAATGCGCTGTCCCTGACCTTGGTGTCTCCGAAATCTGCTGCAACCACTGCCACACTTGCTGTTGTTGCGGGGCGCTAAAGCGATGGCCAGCTTCGCTCCACAGCTCAGTGCGAAGTTGCGCCTCGGCGTCAAGCAAGCGCCACACCTGCTGCAACTGCCGATAGCCGTGGAGCACGCCATCGACCGGCATCAGCGCGTCTTGGCCGCCATTGATGAGATACAGCGGTTTGGGCGCGGCCAGGCTGACCAAGTCGGGAATGTCATAACGGGCATTCAGGCCTGGGTGCAAAAAATAAAACGCCGTTTGGCCTTTATCGAGGTTACTGCCAGCCTGCACCATGTCTTGCCAGCGGCCGAACCAGCAAATTGCGGCGCTGGCATCGACTTCATCACTTAACGCCGCTACTTGCCATGCCCGAAAAGCGCCCATTGAAAAACCAAGACTGATCAACGGTTTGTCGGCGCCCAGTTGCGAGCGCAAAAATGCAGCCAGTTGTAGGTCTTCCACCGCAGCGAGCCCAGCCAAACTATGGCCTGTCGCCAGCAGGTGAGCGGCGAGTTGTTGCTGATCTGCATACTGCAACTGGCCGTGCTCGCCAAAGCCGACGCTGTCGGCCACCAGCACCAAGTAGCCTTGCGCGGCTAAGTCATCGGCAATGGCGTGCCCATCAAAATACTTGGCTTGCCAGCGCAAAGCCGCCTTCCAAGGCGACTCTGGCGTGTTACTGGGGCTTGTGGTGGGCGATGCGTGAGAAGACGGTTGAATATGAGATGGCGCTGTGGCGGATGACAGCGGCGTGTGAGCGGATTGCGGAGCAGCCAGCCATTTTTCTTTACCGATCGCAAAAAAAGCGCCATGGTCATGCAGCAACAACACACCGGCGCGAACCTGCGGCGGTCGTAGCAGATAGGCGTTCGTGCGGCTATGCTCGGTCAGTTGCAGCTGGTACAACTCGCGCACGAAACTTGATCCGTTGACCACCTCAGCGCTGGCTTTAGGAGTTTCTGGGGTTTTGCGCAGTGGCATCTCGCCATAGGCCGTGGCGATCACGGGCTCGTTGGCGCTTGAGGCTTGAGTCGGCGTCACCGCCGTCGCGCTCACCTGTTCACTGTGAAGTAACTGAGTCTGCACCTTGGGTAGGTCTGGCCATAACAAGGCGGTGCGATACACCGCCCGAGCTTGTTGCTGCCATACGCGAAAGCGCGCAGCATCTGTGGTAGGCGCAGGGTCGCTGGCCGCTGGCATTGCGATAAAAAAGCGGCTGGCTGGGCTACTTGCTACAGGGCTCATAGCTGCGGGATTGGTTTTTAAAGCAGGGGCTTGCCCCGCCGATGGTTGTTCCGCAGTTGCTAGCGCCGCGGTTGCGTGCGTGGTTGTTGATTCAAAGGTTCCAGCTTTTGAAGCATAAACTGGCGCAGCAAAAAGCAGCACCAGCACCACAGCCGTGCGCCGTTGCAGCTCCGCTCGCGTTTGCCAAGTCGCCCGCATGATAGTCATCCGACATTCCTACTGATCACAAGTTAAGGGTTGGCGCAGGTCGCCCAAGCGTTGATGGCTGGGGTTAAGGTGTCCATCAAGGTTTTACCTTTGACAAAGCTACCCAAGTCACCTTGGCGCGCTAGCATGGCGATATAACCTTGGCCTTTATCCCACACCGGATACGCGCCGTAGGCGCCGGGGCTTGAATAACGCGTCGCGCTGCAGCCAGCGGTTGCACATTCTTGCCAGTTCCCCAGGCCGTATGGCCAATCCACGCCAAAGCCTGCCACGGCCGGCGAATAGCTCACAGTGGCGTTGCCGCGTTGGTTACTGAACATCTGCGCTTGGCTAGCCGCACTTAACAATTGGCCTTGTTGCAAGGCGCGCAAAAAGTCCAAATACTCTTGCCCGGTCCAATGCATACCTCCAGCCAAACGCGGGTTGCTAAGCGATGGCAAGTCATAGCGGCCGGTTGCAAATAGCCCGGTTTCGGCGCGGAACTGATTAAACACACTGCTCCACTGGCTGACGTTGCTGGCGCGCATGGCCATTAAGCCAGCGAGCTGTAAATGCAAACTGTTGTAATGAAAACTACGGCCTGGTGCGTTGCCATTGTTGGCGTTTAGCGCGACGCCGCTCAGCACACAGCTAGCAAACTCTTGATTGGGTAAGTTTTGACACAGCGGCTCGTCGGTTAAGCCCGAGGTAAAACTAAGCAGCTGGCGTAGCGTCATTGCCGACAGGGGGTGGGTCGCAGGCAATGGCCAATCACTCAGGTGTTTGGCGGGTGTATCGTCCAGCGATAACAGGCCGCGATCGACCAAGCGCAAAATGATGGTCGCGCTGACCCATTTCGAGGTCGACGCCGATTCGTACACCGTGACCGGGCTGGAGCTGCCCCGCGCATAACTTAACCGCGCACCATCGGGGCGTTCGACCAGCAGGCTGAAGTCCGTATCGGTGCTGACGGCGGCGGCTTGCTGATACAACGTTTGCGCTAAGGTCGCGCGGCTGCAAGCGCTGGAGGGCGGTGGTGTGGTCGCGGCTGGGCTATCCCCGGCGCCGCCACAGGCTGTCAGGAGTAGCGCGGCGGCTCCGAGCCAGCAGGCGTGCCATGCTTGGTTTTGCATCGGGTGTCCTTTTGAAAGCGCTGTTAGCGGATCAACACCGACTCGGGTTCAAATTGATACAAGGTCACCGCAGTACGCACCTGCTGTGCATCAAAGGCTTCGCCTTGTTCTTCGGCACGATGTTTTAAATAGGTTTTGCTTTGCTCCAACGTCATCGGTTTGGCCTTGAGCTGGCCATAGGCATAGGCGGTTTTCCCCTTGGCGCTGATCGGAAATACCATGTCGCCGTCTTTGACCTTCAGCCGAAAAGTAGGCTGATCTTTAGCGGTGGTAAATTGCATCCAGCAGCCTTTTTTCTGGCATACCGCCTCAATGGTGCCTTGCACCACAAAGGATGTCGACACATACGCGGCAGGGTTGGCCAGCACTTGCTGCACCGTGACACTGTGGCTGATATCAAAGGCCGGGCCAAACTGCTGACTGGGCTGTTGTGTTGATTGTTCGTGTGCGGGTGATTGAGCTTGCGCCAGCGATGGGAGCAGTGGGCTTAAGCACATGGCCAAGACTAGTGCCTTGCTTAATGACAATGCGATGGATTTTTTCATAACAAACTCCTGTGGCTGCGGCCACGTTGATCTAGTGTCGCTGGCGCTGGCGACTTGGCTGCCTACACGAGTTGCTTCCATCCGTAGACAACACAGATCGACAACACGGGTCGACCACACAGGATGACAACAGGGGCAGTCAGCCTATCGAGCCGGTCGCTATCGGTTGCACTTAGTGCTTCAACACATGGGTTCAACAGATGGCCTGCACACATCAGCGCAATACAGCGACACCCGCACGAACATCGGCAGCAGTAATCATGGTTTTCTGCACAGCCTTTGTGGCGAACATCGGAAAGCTCCATCCTGTAAACTTTTGCTGAAGATGTCAACGCCGGCGTGTGCCGGCGATCCTTTTGTTGAGTCAGTCCCTTGGCTTTTGCATGCTGAACCCTGATAGTGTGGGTTTGAGTCCTTCGCAACCGCCAGTGATACCATGACCGAGCAACATCCCTCGCAAACGCCTCTGAACCACTCCTCGTTATCAGACCCAGCCTCGTCGGCCCAGACTGCGACATCGGCAGACTCTGCTTCGGTGCTGCCTGCCGGCAGTACCTTATTGCCAGTAAGCGTGCAGGGTATGCGCTGCATGTCATGTGCTGGCAAGGTTGAACAACTCGCCGTGGCGCAGCCTGGTGTGTTGCAGGCGCGGGTCGACTTGCTTGGGGAGCGCCTGCATTTGCAAGTGGCGGCTGATTTTACCGCGGCAGGTCTCGTGGATGCGCTGGCTGGTGCTGGTTATCAGGTGCCGCTTGTTATGCTGCGCTTTGACGTGACGCCATTAAGGTGCGCTGGGTGTGCGCGCAAAGTGACCACAGCCGCGCTGAGCGTACCTGGCGTGGTGCGCGCCGATGTCGATGTGTTAAGCAAACAGCTGCACTTAACCGCTATCAGCATGGAGGTGGTTGCACCGCTTAGCGAGCAGTTGGCCGCGCTGGGGTATGCCATTGCGCCTGCTGACAGCCTTGTTGCTGGCGTTGAGGCCGGCAGTGCAGTTGCTGACAGTGCCGCGACTGATAGTGTCGAGACAGCCAGTATCGAGACAAAAAGTGCGGCGGCCTGTGAGTTGATGCCAGACCAGGCGCTACCACAGGTAGCCGCGTCGCCCAGTGCGCCCAACACGTCAGCAAACACGTCACAAAACACTGCGCCTAACACTTCACCAAATAAGGGGCCTAACGCCGCGGCGCGGGAGCCTTCGACACCGAGCGCGTCATCGGTGCAGCGACCACAGCCGACGCCCAGCGCCAAGGCGACGCGGCGACCGACTGATCCGCCACTGTGGCAGGTAGTGCTAGCGTTTGTGTTATCGGCGCCGTTGCTGGTGCCGATGCTGTGGCCAAGCTCGGCTGGCCATGTCATGTTGCCGCCGCTGTGGCAATTGCTATTGGCGTTGCCAGTGCAAGGCTATTTGGGGGCGCGGTTTTATCGCGGCGCTTATTATGCGCTGCGAAATCGCTCTGGCAGCATGGATCTGCTGGTGGCGCTTGGCACCAGTGCGGCCTTTGGCTTAAGCCTGTGGAACTGGTGGCAAAGCGACTCGGCGATGCCGGCGCTGTATTTTGAAAGCGCCAGTGTGGTAATTGCGTTTGTGTTGCTTGGCAAATACTTAGAAGACGGCGTCAAACGGCAAACTCAATCAGCGCTCAGTGCCTTAGCGCAGTTGCAGCCGCAGCAAGTGCGAGTTTGGCGCAACAACAGCTGGCAACTGCTGCCGTTAACTGCGGTGCGCCTTAATGACCGGGTGCAAGTCAAACCGGGCGAGCGGGTGGCGCTCGATGGCGAAGTGCTGTCAGGCGAGAGTCAAGTCGATGAAGCCTTTATCAGCGGCGAAAGCCAGCCCCTGTTAAAAACGGTCGGTGCGACCCTGGTTAGCGGCGCGTTAAATGTCGATGGTGTCTTGGAATATCGGGTGCAAAAGTTGGCGCGTGATTCGCGTTTGCAGCAGCTGATCACTCAAGTCGAGCAGGCGCAGTTGTCTAAAGCGCCGGTGCAACAAGCGGTCGATACCATTAGTGTTTATTTTGTGCCAGCGGTGCTTACGATAGCGCTCATCACAGTGCTGGCGACTGGCATGTTGACTGGCGATTGGCAAGCGGCGGTGTTACACGCCGTGGCGGTGCTGGTGATTGCGTGTCCGTGCGCGCTCGGGCTGGCGACGCCTGCTGCCTTGGTAGTTGGCATTGGCCGCGCCGCCCGGTTTGGTATTTTAGTCAAAGACGCCGCGGCGCTGGACGCGGCCAGTCGTATCGATACTGTGTGTTTTGATAAAACCGGCACCATCACGTACGGCGCACCGCAGTTGACCCAATGGGCGATGTGGCAGCCGTCGTTGGCGAGCGATGATAATGCCAGCGCCGCAATCGATATCCACCAGACACCAGACGATGCCGCCCGTATGGCGCTACTGCAACTGGCCGCGTCGCTGCAGCAACACAGTGAGCATCCCCAAGCCAAGGCGTTTTTAACGGCGTACACCGGGCCACTGTTGGCGGTGTCACAGTATCAAGTGTTACCTGGGCTCGGGGTGGCCGCGCAGCTGCCATGGCCATCGGCTTTGCCTAGCGCGGTATCTAATGCGGTATCAAATGCAGAATCGGTAGACGCCGCGTCAAATGAGCCTCAGCGCTTTGCCATTGGCAGCGCCACGTTGGTTGCGCGCAGTGGTATCGCGGTGCCGCAGGCGTGGCAAAGTGCCAACAGCTATTTACTGCAACAAAGCCCACAGCCACAGCTATTGGCGGCGTTTTGGCTGCAAGACGAGGTGCGCGCCAGTGCCAAACCAGCCATTGCAGCGCTTAAAGCCATGGGCATCGATAGCGTGATTGTCAGTGGTGATAAAGCGGCCATCGTGCAACAGGTCGCGGCAGGCTTGGCAGTGGCGGGCTACCTAGCCGAGCAAACGCCAGAACAAAAACTGCAGCATATTCAACAAGCTCAGCGCCAAGGCCAACGCGTGGCGATGGTCGGCGATGGCATCAACGATGCGCCTGCCTTGGCCCAAGCCAACCTCGGCGTCGCACTAACCACCGGCACGCAGGTGGCCGCTGCGAGCAGTGGCATGAGTTTATTAGACGGTGATTTAGCCTTGCTGGTCGCAGGCTTGGATATCGCCCGTCGCACTCGCCGCGTCATTTGGCAAAACCTCGGCTGGGCCTTTGGCTTTAACGTCCTTGCCATCCCAGCCGCCGCGTTAGGCTACCTGACACCGGCCATTGCCGGCGCCGCCATGGCGATGAGCTCGGTACTGGTTGTGTCCAACGCCCTACGCCTGCGCCGCTGGCATCCCGCCGCGCTCGATGGCCGCACGCCAAACACACCTGCAGCACCTAGTCGCGTCGTGCGGGATTTGTTTCATTAAGACTAAATCAATAGGTTAGAAATCAATCGAGTAGAGTTATTGTGGTGGGTGACTTTTCAAAAATAATTAATGCTCAGGTCTGTATTGAGGTCGTTTAACAAGGCGAGAGTGTGTCTGGAAAGTCGATGACCATTGCCGCACCAGGCATCCGATGTGGGAATGTTTATCACGACCCAGTAGCGTTTTGGGTCAAGTGCTTGGATGCGTTGCAGCAGTTGTTTGGCGCCACCCAACTCGGTGACAAAATCATGTAACACGTCATCCCATTCATCATCCTCAGTCATCAGTTTGAGAAGATGCAATTGATGCTCTTGGAAGAACTGATGGCGACCATGAGCATCGCCTTTGGCATTGGCTTCAAAGAGCGATGGAAAGGTAACTGCAATGGCATGAGGATCTTGCGCCAACCCCCAGAGCTTAATGCCAACACTGCGTTGTGACCATAAATCAGGCGTTGTCATTTAGATAGTCCTAAGTGTTAGGGGTAGCGGATATTTACACCGGCCTGTTGCGTCTGTTTAAGAAAGGCGTGTTCTTGGCTGTGGCCAATAACCAGCTGATTATCTGACTGCCAATGCAGTTGCAATGCAGCCTCTGCAGGCTGGCCCGATGCAATGTACACATTACCAGCACCTTCGAGCGGCTGTGTGGCATTAACGATAGAGATGTGGGTACTAAAGCCGGTGGTTGCGCCGCAGCTGCGCTCAAAAACCACCGCTTTGCTGTGTGCGCTTGGGGAGTAGAATTCTTCATACGGTGTATTGATGCAAAGGTCGGTGCTGGGGCTACAGCTTGTTATTTGGAATGCTAGGCCTACCAGCAACAAAATACCGCCGATACTCATCCCAATTCCTAAGTGTTTCTTTGACATAGTGACTCTGCCCCCTTCATCCTTTGCCCTTTGATGTGCTCACCCGCGATTAATGCTACAGGTACAGGTCGCGTGCGCGTACAGTTTGCCTTGGGCGTCGGTTAAGGTTGCTTCGGCAATGGCGATGGTGCGGGAGAGGTTTAACAAGCGGCCTTCGGCGATTAACTCTTGATTGCGCGGCACTGGCCGCACCATTTTGACGTTTAAGTCGACCGTGCCATACCCGACACCAGCGTCGAGCGCGGCGTGGACAGCACAGGCGGTGGCGGAATCTAACACCGTTGCGGCAAAGCCGCCGTGCACGCCGCCAAGTGGGTTTAGATGACGATCATCGGCCGTGGCGATAAATTTTA
>JACCDZ010518829.1_pt1 | contig 19282 bp, 17 predicted proteins | sample 7449551 | NCBI WGS metagenome assembly JACCDZ01 (sample SAMN15323452, study PRJNA562643) | freshwater metagenome | isolation source: river surface water | place: USA:Blue River Watershed | collected 2017-08-18
AAACACATTCAAACTTCATTTAAAAGAATGTGAGTTCAGATTCAATTATCGGAATGATAACCTCTATGCTACAATACTAAAATTGGTTAGAAATAATCCGCTTTGATTGTCTAGCCCCTAAATTTATTGCGTGCCCTGCGGCTCTTCAAAAATTAACCTGCACAGGAACTATGCTTACCAGGTAACAGTTCTAAAGATTATTTTTATTTTTTTGCTGTGCATTAGCCATAATTTGTGCTAAAAACTCACTTTGTGTGGTTGGTGTCTCTTGTGACACAGTATCCGATTTGTTCGTGGAATTTGTTGTACCACCAGTCCGAACTTTTTTTAATAATTCCGCTTGTGCAGCTAATCTTGCGTTGCGTTCTAAACGTTCGATATCTCGACGCGCATGTTGTGCATCAAAACGTAGACGTGCACGACTTTTGCGTTCGATGTTCCAATCTTGATTAGGATCCTCAATTAAGCTGATGCAATCAACAGGACAGGCTGGGATACATAAGTCGCAGCCACTGCATTCATCCGCAATCACGGTATGTAACATTTTATTGGCACCAATAATAGCATCAACAGGGCAGGCTTTTATGCATAATGCACAGCCAATACATGCATCTTCTTCAATTAGGGCAATCTTACGTGTTTGAAATACACCATGATCTGGATTTAATTCCAGAATAGGTTTTCCTAGTATCTCAGCCAACGCTGCGATTCCATCGGCACCTCCTGGTGGACATTGATTAATTTCTGCATCGCCAGTTGCTAATGCTTCGGCATATTTCTGACATGATGGATAACTACAACGCGTACATTGAGTTTGTGGTAATACATTATCAATTTGAGTAATTAAATTAGTGAGTGTTGTCATACTTTGTCTCTGTGTCATAAATAACATTTAACTGCATGTCAGAAAATAAATCTGCTATAGTTTGACTAATCTTGGGAAAGTTATCGGCTCGGTGTAATTGCCAATGAATTGTTTCTTCAGGGGAAGTTGAATTAGCGAGCCATACTTCAATTTGAATTTTATTTTCTTGACTCGAAACTTTTACATCTGGATATTTACCATCTAAGCGTAGTTTTTTAACTAAATTGCTTAGGCGTAAAGATAGATTAATTTCATTACGATAATATTCACCGACTACACTAGCTTCGCTTAATGCGCATGGTGGAAATGGAATTGGAAAAATTGTTGCCGAATCATGGCGCAAGGAAGTGCTAATTAATTCTAATAAATTTAGACCTAACTTCTTGTAGTTGGCAGGAATTAGATTTTGATCTTGACCTTTTTCAACTAAAGTTATTCCGATTAAAAAGCGTAAATGAACTTCTTCACCTAAGCTAGTAATTTCTTTCGCACTAAATTGTTCTTCATTCCAAGAGTCAATGTTATCAAGTTGTGTAATTAATCTGAATAAATTTGATGGGCGCAACTTACTAATTCCATCAATATCATAAAGTTTACCGCTGATGAAGCTGTTATCTGAATTAGTTAAAACCTGCTTTTCTGCAAGTAGCTGAGTTAATTTTACTTGATCAATTTGATTGTTTAGTGTTATTTGTTGTGTGCTGCCAATTACTAAAATTATTGGTAATGCAAATAGTTTAGCAATTTTATTTTGCTCAGGCTTGTTTAATGCAGTTTGCAAGCTGCCCCAGATATAATCTGCAGTTGCTTGTGATGGTGCTAAATTGTAAGCTACACTTAGAATTTGATCCTGAGATTGTTTTAATAGGTCTGTAATTAATGCGGTCATTAATTGGTTATCCTGATTTGGAGTGGACAAATCATGTAATGCTTGATTGATTAATATATTTGAATCGGGGTATATCGCACTAAACTGGCGTGGATCTTTTAAATTAAGTGACATGGAAATATATCCTTGCAAAGAGCAGTTATTTAACTTACAATTCTTCATTGAAAATAAGTTAGTCTAGATTAATTTGAATTTATTTATATTATTTAAATCATTATGATTTAATTTTTTATGTGAGATTTATGCAAAATTTAAGTACTTGGTATCAGCAGCAAATTAAGGCTGGTGATTTAACCTTTGATCAAGCGCAATTAGAGTTGCTCCAGCAGCTAGATGGTTTTTTAGATAATTTTGCGAGTCTTAATTTTATCACGCGCTGGTGGCGCAAAGACCATAAATTAGGGTATTATATTTATGGTGATGTTGGTCGTGGTAAATCCATGATAATGAATAATATGTATATGGTTACTAAAAGTGAGCGTAAGGCACGGTTACATTTTCATGAGTTTATGCATGAAATTCATCAAAAAATGACTCAAATGCACAATATCGATGATCCATTAGGCATTATAGCTAAAGACTATAAACAATCTTACGATATTATTTACTTAGATGAAATGCATATTAGTGATATTGCTACGGCTATGATTATGAAACGCTTATTAGAAGGTTTATTTGCAAATCAAATCTATATTGTAACTTCTTCTAATTATCATCCTGATGGATTATGGCCCAATGGTTTAATGCGTGAACGATTTTTTCCTGCGATTGAAGTTATTAAAGATCGTTTAAATGTGGTTAGTTTGAATAGTCAACAAGATTATCGATTGATTAATAATTCGATTAATCAATTATTCATTATCCAACAGGCAAATGGTAATACACAGCTTGAAGAGGTTTTTAATGCAGTTAATCAAAATAATCAGAGTAAAAATAATGTAACTGTTGAAATTTGCCAACGTGAAATACCGTGTGTAAAAGTTGCTGAAAATATTATTTGGTTAGATTTTGCAATTATTTGTGGAAATATGCGTAGTCAACTTGACTATCTCGAATTAGTGCAAAAATTTAAATGGTTTATCATCAGCAATATCCCACTTTTAACTGCGGCTAAAAAAGATTTTGCTAGAAGATTTACGTGGCTAATTGATATTTTGTATGACAGCAATAGTAAGCTTTCCTTGTCTGCATCTGTTCCAATTAAAGAAATTTATTGTCAAGGAGACTTTGCGAATGAATTTGAACGAACTATAAGCCGACTTGAAGAAATGCAAACCCGTGAATACTTAGAAAAAAGTTGACACGCGTCTGATATTATGAGTATAATACTGGTCTTGAAAGCAGAAAAGCTTACTGAAAACGGGGCGTAGCGCAGTCTGGTTAGCGCACTTGATTTGGGATCAAGGGGTCGTGAGTTCGAATCCCACCGCCCCGACCAGTTGTTTTTTAGTTTTCAAAAAGATTATTACATAGTTACTTTTAAATAAAGTTTAGTTGCTAAATTATAAAGTAAATTTTGCGTTCGTAGCTCAACCGGATAGAGCACCGCCCTTCTAAGGCGGGGGTTACAGGTTCGAGTCCTGTCGGGCGCACCAGTTTTAGTCAATGGTGGGTATAGCTCAGTTGGTAGAGCCCCGGATTGTGATTCCGGTTGTCGTGGGTTCGAGTCCCATTATCCACCCCATCTTTTTTTCGGGGCGTAGCGCAGTCTGGTTAGCGCACTTGATTTGGGATCAAGGGGTCGTGAGTTCGAATCCCACCGCCCCGACCAAATTTCTTTATTTTCTTATATCATCCACTTCTCCAAAAAGTTCCAACATTTTTATTATCTTATTAACGTACCTCTCTTTTTTTCTATATGATTTTTGCTTGTGTTGCTGAATGTAACATCTATTTGATATGTTATATAAGGTATTTTCCCTCTTTGATATCATTATTTTGCTTTTCATGGTCAATGCTATTTGCAAGAGCAGATGGTGGTTTATGTATAATCGTCTCATGTAATTTCATAAATTCTAATTTAATTGCTTGCTTGTGTTTTTAACAGTAATATTTGAGTGTTTTTTAGTTGAGAATCTTGTATGCAATTGATTTTGGTGTAATGATATAATTCTTTATGGTAGCATATGCATTTAATATAAAGTTTTTACGGAGAGTATTTATATATAAATTAGACTAGTTATGTAGTGTGGCATTGGTGGATTAAATTAATTGAGGTTATTTTAAGTTTGTAATGTTTTTGCTATTGATGTGCGGTTGTAATAAGTATTGTTTAATTGCATTTGTTTTTTGTTGTTAATAGCTACGTATTTTTAATTTATTAGGGCTTTTACTGTTATTTTAGTGAGTATTATTTCGTATACTTTGTTGTTTGTGATATAATACGTTATTAAAAAGATTTAAAGTTATTTTGTTAATTTCTGAGGGGAAATTGTCATGAAAAAAATTCTATTAGCATTGTTGGTATCTGGTCTTTGTTCAGTTGCAAATGCAGCAACAACAAGTTCAACTTTGTCTTTAAATGGTAGCTTATCTTCTGCTTGTTCTTCTGGTTTTAGTTCGGGTACGTTAAACTTTACATTTGTGCCTGGTGCTCAAGCTTCTGCACAAAATACCATATATACATTAAGCTGTACTGCTGGTTCGGTGATTAATGCTTTTACTGCTACGAGTGCGAATGGTTGGGACTTTAAAGGTGCAACTTCAAACGATTTAATTAATTACTCTATAACATCTGTTACGGCATCTCCATACGCGGCTCAAGTAGCGACTACGTGGTCTGATGCAAGTGGAACAACTACAGCTACCGATTTGTTGGCATCTGGTTCAATTACGATTAATGGAAGTGCAGCTCCAATCCAGTCAACGTTAACAATTGCGCCAGCTACTACTCCAGCTGCATCAAATGTCGATAGTTATTCTGATACAGTTACGGTTGCGACAGCGTACTAATTTTCTCACTTTGTGATAGAAAGCGGTATAGTAATGTATCGCTTTTTTTTATTGCAAGTATGTTATTATGTAGTCTTATTAATTTTCTGAGGTGGTAATGAAAAAATTATTTGTTGCGTTGGCTGTATTAAACGTTACACAGGTATTTGCCCAAGGTGAGATTGTGTATCTTATCCCCGAAAGTGTCTTCGCCAATTCGAAAGTTTTAACGGCAAAGTTTCAACAGCAGAAGAAACAGTTTCAGCAGCAAGAGCAACCATTGATGTTACAAATTAGTCAAATTCAGCAAGAAGTAAATAAAGCTGGTCAGTCACAGGCATCATTGGAACGATTTAGCCTTCAACTTTATACATTACAAAATCAAGTTGAGTCATTAAATAAGCAAAATGCAGCTTATTATAATAAAGCTCAAAATGATTATATGCCTTATGTACGCAAAGCTAGTAATCAACTTTATGCGGAACATCATTACCAATATATATTAACAAGCTCTGCAATTGTTGTAACTGATCCCAAAAATGATATTTCTGTAGAGGTTAGTAAGATTGCCGATAAATTATATGAAGATGATCAACATTAGCATGAAGAAGCTGTTAACAAAGCTATCAAGTATTTTTGTGGTCGTATTATCACCATCTATGGCAAGTGCTTTAAGTGTTGGTGCAGACATTAATGTTGCTTATTCTGTGCCAGTTACTTGTGCGTTGGCAAATTTACCAACGAGTGTTAATCTTAGTATATTGTCAACTCAAACTGGATTATATACTACCAACTTTGAGGTTAATTGCAATACGAATAATTCAATCGGTTTAACACTTACTTCAGCCAACCAGCTCTCTGGTGGCGCTAGGCTGTTATCTGCTAATGGTGATTATTTAAATTATACTGTAGCGATTAATAATATAGTATACACTATGGGGCAAAGTAATATGGTAGTGCCAAATATTAGTAATAGTTTGCGCATCGATATTGCTAAACCTACTTATGCAGGTCAATATCAGGATACTTTAGTTTTTACTATTTCATATTAAATAAAAGGATCGTGTATGAAAAAAATTAGTTTAGTGTTAGGGTTGTGTACTTTAGCAGCATATTCATTTGCTGATAGTGGATCTTTTACTATTTTTCCAACGCAAGTGGTATTTGAGGCTCCTGGGAAGGTAAAAGATATTACGTTAGTAAATTTATCTGATTCTTTGTTAAATACTCAATCAACGCTTAAAACGTATCAACAAAAATTAGTGAACGGGCGCTTAGTTGAGTCAAATGCATTGATTTCTGGAAGCCCTGGAGTAATTGCAACTCCAATTGTTATGCAAAATATAGCACCTAATTCTAAGCAATCAATTCGCTTGTTGGCGATTCGCCAAAACGCTGAGTCTGAAATTGTTTATCGTTATTATGTAAAAAATTTAAATCCTCGCTCAGTAGATTCAAGCGGTACTCAATTTGAAATTGAGTACGGAATGCCTGTTTTCATTCTTCCACAACATATCAATGAGAGTTACAGTATAAGTTACGTTAAATTAAATGGTAAACCTTATCTTAAGACAACTAATTCTGGCAATGTTCATGTTATGCTAAAAGAAGTTTATGTTAAATCTGCTGGTAAATCGGTTCCAGTTGGTACAATTGGGCGTTTGTTAGCTGGAGAGAGCATGTATTTAAGTATTCCTAGTGCACTTGATAAAAGTTTAACTTCACAAATTAGTATTAATGTGGCAAAGGCTGGGTTAATTAATTTTGAACAAGAGAGTCAGGTTGTTCTTACCATTAATAAATAGTGGAAATGTTATTTATTAAAAGTTTTATTAAATTTATTTGCAGGCTAGGAATTATTTTCCTAGCTTTTTATGCTTATGCGTTTGCTGATATACCTGATGTTCTTCCAGTTTCATATACTAGTAATTTAGTCCCAACTTTGCGCGACTTAAATATTTCTACGGAAATAAAAAATTATCATTCCAATAAAAGTTCCATTTTATTGAGTCCTTATGTTTTATGTTCTAGAAATGGCAGCGATGTTGCTAAATTTATGCAAGAAAATTCTGCAGTTAAATTATATAGTTATAGTTTGAATAAGTTTATTTATACTTGTGCATTAAGCCGACCAGGCAGTGGTATTTTGCGATTTTCTTCTAGTGTTGGAGCTGCCCAACAGGTGAGTTTAAACTTGAAGCCTATGGGTGGAATTACTGCGAATGTAAAGCCAAGCGTTATGGATCTAATTTATACGCAAAATATGGCTTTCAGCTCTCCTCTTGGTGAGTCAGAAATTCCACGGTTATCGACAAATACGTGGAATTTAAATAGCCTTCCAGTTAGTAATTTAATTTGTAAAGATCCGCGGCAAAAATTAGAAAATTATGTTTTAGACTTATACCAGCCAATTCATTTGCATAGCCAAGTGAACACCGTAAATAAAATCCAATACGCTGTGTCAACTCGCCAATTAGCATCTGATATGAAGGTACCTTATCAGCCGCTACCGTTAAATTTAACTAAAGATCTACAGCCACTATTAGAAATTATCCAGATTAATGGTAATCATTCTGCAGAACAAAGCCCAGAACTGGTTTATGCTAGTAGTCAAGTTGCATGTTTAAGCAACGCACAATTGTTAAAGTTGAAAATAGGAGACAATCATAGTATCTTTTACGAGTACTTTCAGCCTAACACCGATCCATTGGTTGATAGTAGTCTTAAATGTATTATTGATGGTAAAAATCAAACAAAATTTACGATTGATCAACAATCAGGGGTGATTAACTTTGTTTTACCATCTGACTCTACCGAGGCACAAAATATTAATCTTGGCACAAATAATGAGCCGACTTATCCCAGTGGCGAGATTTATGCAAATAGTACTAGTTATCAATTGGGTACCGGACAAACAGCAACATCAGGAGCAACAACAACTAATGTTCTTGGAACGTTTAGTAATACAACGTCAACTCCATATGGTAGCTTAATTAGTGGTTTGACTGGAGGATCCACTACTCAACTTACACGTAATTATACTTATTGGCAAAGTGATTTTCCTCTTAGTATGACATCATTAATTGTTGGTGATGCGACGCCAATGTTGGGAAGTTGGGGTGGTGTTACGCCATACGCTGGTATACAATATGGAAGCAATGAAGCACTGCGGCCTGGTTACTTTTTTACAGCTACGCCAATTATCAGTGGTTCTGTTAATACACCAACCACTGCTGAGATTTTACTGAATGGTGCACAAACTAATCAACTTGAATTGCCAGCAGGTAAATTTAATTTATATAATTTACCCGTTATTAATGGTGACGGAAGTATGACAATTAATTTGAAAAACCCAACTGGCGACGGTTATCAAAGTTATACATTACCTTATTATACTTCACCATTGGTTTTGACTAATACGACTTATTTATATCAATATAATTTTGGAATGCCACAGGGGCAAATTGGGGAGGGATGGAATTTAAATGACTATCAGTCCTCAACTCCAGTTGCTGCAACACAGCATTATATTGGTATTACCAGTGACTACACCATTGAATTACGTGGTGAGGGTCAGGCGGGAAATTTTGCCAATTTTGGGATTTCACATAATAATATTTGGTTCAACAAATTTTCAACTGGTCTAACTACAGCCGTAAGTCAATCTGAAAGTGGCACAGGTACGTTACTTGGTTTTAATCTTTCACGGCAAACTTCTATTTCAAATAGCATAGGTTTTGGTTATAATGTTAACTTGTATTCTGCCAATTTTATGCAATTAGGTGCGACTAATGGGCAAAATTATCAAATGCAGCAAACAATTTTTACTAATTATGTTGCTTCGAATGGTTTTTCTATTGCATTAGGTTTTTCAAATAATTCAGCGGTAACTACGGCAAATGAAATGCAGTTATATAATATGTCGTTAAATTGGCAAATTATTCCTAAATTAATGCTGACCTCATCAACGTCACTTACTAATCAAAGTGGTGTGCAGACGCTTGGCAGTAATTTGGGGATTACTTTGACTTTAGACGGTGCTTCTGCATTAAATGGTGGCTATGCTTATCAAAATAGTCAAGGAACAGCTAGTAATTCGTATAATATTAACTATCAGCATGCGGCATCAGATAATTTATCTGGTTACAACATAGGTGGGCAGTATAATGATATTGATACTTCAACTCCAACAGAAATTAATGGTGGTGGGTATTATTTATTTAAAAACTTTAATGCCAATGCGCAAGCAAGCTATGCAAATACAAGTAATTATAATGCTGGTGCTAGCATTACTGGTAATGCGGTAGTTGGTGCCCACGGTGTTAGTTTTGGTCAGTTTTCTAGTCTATCATATATTATTGTTCAAGTAGGTAAATTACCTAATGTTGGAATTAAACAAAATGGTACAGTGGTTGGTTCAACTGATCGTAATGGTATTTTTGTAATCCCTAATATTTCACCATATTTACCACAAGATATTCAAGTTAATGCGGTTGACTTACCATTTAATGTTGAACTTGATAGTTACGAAAAACGGGTTGTGGCGCCATTAAATGGTGGTTCAAGAGTTGTATTTACACCAGTTTCATATACGCCAGCCAGCGCATTTGTTAGCTATAATAATGGCAAATTACCTCCTGTTGGTTATTCTGCCAATTTATATAATGTTGAAGATGATAAACTTATTGAGACAGTGTATATTATTGACAATGGTGCGGTCCAATTAAGTAAATTTAGTGACAAACTTAAATATCGTCTTGAGTTTACAGTAAAAGATGGTACTTATAGTTGTCCAATTAGCGCAGATAATATTAATAAAGCAGATAGTAATCAATATATAACTATTTTAGGAGCTCTGCAATGCAGCAAAAAACCTTAATTTTATTTTTATGTGGAATTGCATCAATGGCCCATGCTACTTGTCAAATCACGCAGACGCCAAATATTCAATTTAGTTGTCCACCAAATAGTGCAGGGAGCTGCGCCGCAACCAACACGTTAAGCTTAATGTGTTCAGGAGAAACTATTAGTGGTATGTTAAGTACTGGATCATCAAGCAGTTATTCGCCACGAACCATGCGTACTATCTCAAATGCTATATTGAATTATAACGTTTACTTGGATGCTAATCAACAGCAAATTTTTGGTAATGGTGCACAAGCAACCTCAACCTTAAATGCGACATGTAGTGGTACGTGTAATTATGTTTTATATTCTTATACGTTAAGTGGGAATGCGGTTCAAGCAGGAAATTACACAGATAATCTAATTTTAACAATTAACTATTGATTAGGTTTTTAGAGTTTAACTCCAGGTTAAATGTTAATCTGGAGTTATTTTGTAATTATGTTTGTTAAAATTTAAGTATTTCTGCAACCTTTATTTCGGGTATTTGTAGTTCTGGATGCCATACGACGTATTTGATTTCTTCACTTGAGTTAAGTCCAATAACTTTATAATTACCATCTTTATCAATTGCGTGAATTGTAACTTCAGCTAAATATCCAGTATCTAGACTAGCTAAATCACGCGCAGCTTCATATACTGCATCTTCTACACTTAAACCCATTTTTAGATAGAGTACTACACTGCGTGCCGTGCCAGCACGAATGGTCATTTCCCCAGTATGAGTACATGCACAAGCACCGTAGCGACTATCTGCATAGCTACCGGCACCAATAATTGGACTATCGCCAAGTCTTCCAGGATACTTCCAGCCCCAGCCTGATGTGCTGGTTGCAGATGAGATACGTTTTTCATGATCAAGACTTAAATAGACGGTTGTATCAAACATTTTTTCAGGATCAACGGCATCACTTTTTATATCAAGTAGGCGCACATTGGGAAATTGAGTGGCTTGTTCTGGCGTTAAAACTTCAGCCAAATGCTTATGCCACATTTTTAATGAGAGCTCAGTTTCATTTTTGGCACGTAAAGCATTAATTTCATGAGCAAACCGTTCAGCTCCTTCACCGACTAAAATTTCATGATGTATATCAGTTAAGACTCGATAAGCAATTTCAACAGGATGTTTAAAGCCACGTATAGCACCGATTGCGCCAGTTCTACGCGTATTACCATCCATTACCGACGCATCGAGTTGTAATTCACCCAAAATATTTGGCCATGAACTCATACCAACTGTATGAATATTCAGATTGGCTTCAACAATCTTGATTCCTTCAATAATTGCTTCTAAGCCATTTGATTTTTTTGCCAACAATTCTGCAGATAACTGCGTTCCAGAGCGCCCTTCATAGTTCGCGATTAATAACATTTTATTGTTCCTTTTGATCGATTTTATTGCGAATAATAAATAAAATTGCGGTAATGATAATTCCCAGCAACGTAACTTTTATAAACCCTGTTTGATAGATGTTTAGTTGTTGAGTGATAGGTAGGCTTTCCGTAGATTGGAAACCAATTAATTGTGCGATTAGACCTGCAGTTAATCCCGCAAAAGCATTAATCATCCACCATAATCCCATCATAATACCAGACATGTTTTGTGGTGCATATTTTGTTACTAATGCTAATCCATTTGGGGAAATACATAACTCACCAAATCCCAGTAAGGTATAGCACGCTAAGATCCAAAGTAAACTCATTTTTCCAACGTGATTAGCTTGCATAATTCCCATAATTATAAACACGAATGCTAATGTTGCCATGGTTAGACCAATTGCAAATTTGCCAGCATAGCCAGGTTCGCGTTGAACACGTTTAGTTAGTGTCCAGAACCAAGCAATTGCTGGAGCAAGTACTACTAAAATTAGAGAGTAAAAGCTGGATATGCTTGAAGCTGGAATATTGTTGCCGAAATAGTTTAAGTCGACTACTCGGTCAATAAATAGTGGCAGACTTGCGATGGTTTGATTTGATAGAGTCCAATAGCTAACAGAGAATAGTGATAGCACTAGAATCACCCAAACTTTACTGCGTTCTTCATCAGATAATTTACGCCAGATTGAAATTATATAGCCACTGAGAATAATTAAACAAATCCCTGATACCACTGTTGATTGAATTGGATTGGCGAGTAATGTAGCAAAAATTATGCTCAGTGATAAAAGCATTATATAAACTAGATAATGTAATTTAATGCCTATAAAGCGTGAATTAATTAAAGATTGATTACTAATTTTGCAGTTATTGGGAAAGTCTTTTTCACCGCGCTTAAATATCCATAAACCACAAGCCATACCGATTGCAGCAAGTCCAAAACCAGCATGCCATGAAATTTTTTCCGCAACAAATCCTACAGCTATCGGTGCGATAATTGCACCGATATTAATGCCCATATAATAAATATTAAATCCTTGCACGCGTTGGTCTTCGTGTGCATCACTGTACAATTTACCAACCATAACCGATACATTAGGTTTTAGCAATCCAGTTCCTGTAGCAATGCAACCTAGTCCAAAATAAAACAAATTGAAATTTAGACCAGATAACGCCATGGTTATGTGGCCAATTAAAATAAATATTCCACCCATAAAAGCAACTTTGGCGTATCCATATAAACGATCGGCTAAAAATCCCGCAATGGTGGTGGAAAGATAAACATAGGTGACATAGCTGCCAAAAATGATTAAAGCTAGACTTTCTGGGATGTGAACTGCTTTAGTCAAAAATAAGACTAAAATTGCATTTAAACCATAAAAACTAAACCGTTCCCACATTTCTGTGAAAAATAACTTTTTGAGGCTTTTCGGATGACCAGACCAGGAATTTAACATTTATTTTCTCCAGCTTGAATTAGTTTTTGAGTTAATCATTATATTATAGTCGCATAGATGTTTTTAATTGATTATGAACTGTTTCAAAAAAATATTTTTATTGAGGTTTTTATTAACTAAGTTTTGTTACTCCTAAGTGGTAATTATGTGAAAGTTGTCACAATAAGTCACATTAGTTTTTATAACTATGGTTTTTTTATTGAAAATATTAAATTTGCTTTAATCAATCTTGCATTGGACATATCAGATACGTTATACTATAGTTGATAGTTATTGCTGTAGACTTTCTTGAAAGAAAACACTTATGTTTGATGAAATCTTAGATCATAACGGTAATGCCCGTGAGCATTATAAGCCATATCTTGATTGGCTAAAAAAACACCCAAGCGGTTACCTTAACCAAAAAATGGCTGAGGCCGACTTGTTGTTTCGTAGAATTGGTATTACTTTTGCCGTTTATGGTGAGGACGAAGGAACTGAACGGTTGATTCCATCAGATCCTGTACCTCGAATTATTAGTGCAAGCGATTGGGCGTACTTGGAAAAAGGCATCGAGCAGCGCGTAACTGCATTAAATATGTTTTTGGATGATATTTATCATGATGGCAGGATCCTTAAAGAAAACATTATTCCAGCCGAAAAAATTTATGGGAATGCACAATTTCAAGCGTGCATGATGAACCATGATTTACCGCATAAAGTTTATACACAAATTTGTGGGGTGGATTTAATTCGTCATAGTGATGGTAATTATTATGTTCTTGAAGATAATATGCGTGTACCAAGTGGTGTGTCGTATATGTTACAAAATCGTCGGATGAGTCAGCGCTTATTCCCTGAGCTTTTTAAGAGTTATAAAGTTGAACCAGTCGAGCATTATTCTGTTTCGTTAAAAACAACATTAAAAGAATGTTCGTTTAACACAGATCATCCAACAGTAGCGGTGTTGACACCAGGGCCATATAATAGCGCTTATTATGAGCATGCTTTTTTGGCTAAAGAGATGGGTGCAGAATTAGTCGAAGGACGCGATTTGTTTGTCAAAGATGATCGTGTGTGGATGCGTACAATTTATGGTGCAAAACAAGTTGATATGATTTATCGCCGTGTTGATGATGATTTCTTGGATCCTTTGGTTTTAAATCCGAATTCAATGTTAGGTGTGCCTGGATTAATTCAAGCCTATCGTGCTGGTGGAGTTGCAATTGCCAATGCTCTTGGTACTGGTGTTGCAGATGATAAATCAATTTATCCATATGTGCCACAGATGATTAAATTTTATTTAGATCAAGAACCTATTTTACAAAATGTACCAACGCGCATTTTAAGTAATCCAGAAGATTTAGCTTATACTTTGGATAATTTGGATAAATTGGTCGTTAAAGAAGTCCATGGTGCGGGTGGTTATGGTATGTTAGTTGGTCCTGCAAGTACTAAAGCTGAGCGTGAAAATTTTGCACGGATATTAAAAGCTAAGCCTGATGGTTATATTTCTCAACCAACCTTGAGTTTATCAACTTGTGGAATTTGGCTCGATGAAGATCTTAAAGCCCGCCATATTGACTTACGACCGTTTGTATTAAGTGGTTCAAAAGTGCGAATTACACCAGGTGGATTAACCAGGGTTGCACTGACTGAAGGATCGCTGGTGGTAAACAGTTCACAAGGTGGCGGAACTAAGGATACTTGGGTTTTAAATGCAAATCAATCTTCGGAGGTTAAATAAGATGTTAAGTCGTACCGCCTCAAATTTATTTTGGTTGTCACGTTATTTTGAGCGTGCTGAATCTACTGTACGTTTATTAAATGCATGTTTCCAGCCTGGAATGCCTTTTGAGGGTGACATCAACCAACTCTATGCATTGCCATTACATATTGAAAGTGCATATAAAGATTTTAAGGCTCAACATCCTGATCTTTTGACATCATTAAGTATCGGACAGGTTAGTGAGTTCTTGATTCGTGGTAATACTACCGCATCTGTACGTTATTGTTTAGAAATGGCACGTGAGAATGCGCGTTCTGAGCGTAGCCGCTTAAGTACTGAATTGTGGGAGGCAATTAATCAAACTTGGCTCGATTTTCATAAGATGCAACATCAGCCACTGGGTGTTTTTAAAGAGTGGTTACAGCAGCGTTCATTTATGATTCAGGGAATTATTGAGATTACGTTGCCAGATAATTTGAATTATCATTTCCTGCGTCTAGGTACTTATTTGGAGCGTTCAGATCAAACTTTACGTGTACTTGAAGCACAGACTAAATTGCAGGATATTGGTAATTATTCTGATTATTATCATTGGAATATGTTGCTCAAAGCTGTAAGCTCGTTTGAAGCTTATCAAGAAAGTTTTGTGGAAGTTCCATCACAAAATCGAGTGTTTAAATTTTTATTATTTAATCGTCATATTCCTCGTAGCGTGCGCTATTGTACAGAAAGACTTCATCTGTTGCTTGAAGACATTGGTGGTGAAAAGCGCCGTGGCGCATTGCGTGCTAGTTCACAGATGTTAACTAAGCTGCGTTATGATACCGTGGAAAATATTCTTGAGATTACGCCCAAGGAATATATTAAAGAATTACAGGACGAGGTTATCAAATTAGCCAGCGCGATACAGGAAGGATATTTTGTTACAATATGATATTGCAAGTTAACCATAAAACAATCTATAGTTACGATAGACCATTGCAGCAAAGTATTCAGGTGCTACGTTTAACGCCATTTAATCATCATCGTCAGCGAGTGATTAATTGGCAAGTTGATGCGCCAAATAAAATGTCGCATGCGATTGATTGGTTTGGTAATCAAAGTAGTTTTTTAAACCTTTCTAGTGGTGAGCGTGAGATTAATATCGTGGCGCATGGCTTGGTAGAAGTATATCCAGCACATGTTAATCCGGTATTGGGTACTTTATCTCCAGCATACTATTTACGTAGCACTTACTTGAGTATGATTAATGCTGATTTAATTGAGCTTGCTGAGTCGTGCCGAGTGAATAATTTGGTTACTCTTAGTGGTAAAGATAAATTGTCATTATTATTTGAATTATCCGCTAAGATTTTGCAATGTGTGCCATATACGCGCGGAGTTACTACTTCAGCAACGACGGCAATTGCGGCATACTCAATTAAAGCTGGAGTATGCCAAGATCATAGTCATATTTTCTTGGCGTGTTGCCGTTACTTAGGAATTCCTGCACGTTATGTGAGTGGTTATTTATATACTAATGATGCAGCTCATTTGGCGAGTCATGCTTGGGCAGAGGCTTGGATAGAAAGCTCATGGTGTAGTTTTGATATTAGTAATCAATGCTCAGCAGGTGAGAATCATATTGAGTTAGCTTATGGTTTGGATTACTTGGATGCATGTCCAGTGCGAGGTAGTCGAATTGGTGGCGGGCTTGAATCGATTGATGCATTGTCCTACGTTACGGCGAATCATATTTAATTCTAAGTTATTCGATTATATTGATTTATAATTTACCGCGCTATTCAGAGTTACTTGAATTTAGCGTGGTATTTTTTTGCATAAGGTCATCATGGCATGATATAATGTGCGGTTCTATAATAGGGCAAGTAGCGGATGTTTTATTTTAATGTTGTCGAAATGTTGAAATTATTATATTTGTTGCTTGGAGGTTGTGGGTATGGTATCCACGACTTCAGTATTTTTTAAAAGAAAGAAGACAATGCCTACTATTAATCAATTAGTAAGAAAGCCTCGTGTGGCTGTTCGTTACAAGAGTAAATCTCCTGCATTAGCGAACTGTCCTCAGCGTCGTGGTGTATGCACTCGTGTTTACACAACAACTCCTAAAAAACCAAATTCAGCATTACGTAAAGTTTGCCGTGTACGTTTAACCAACGGATTCACTGTAAATAGCTACATCGGTGGTGAAGGTCATAATTTGCAAGAGCATAGCGTGGTTTTAATCCGCGGTGGTCGTGTAAAAGATTTACCTGGTGTGCGTTACCATACAGTTCGTGGTTCACTAGATTTAGCTGGTGTTAAAAATCGTAAGCAAAGCCGTTCTAAATACGGTGCGAAACGTCCTAAATAATATTTGGTTTGTAAAAGGAGTTAGTCATGCCTAGACGTAGAGAAGTCGAGAAGAGAAATATATTACCGGATCCAAAATTCGGTAGCCAAGTTTTATCAAAATTTATGAATATCATTATGGAAAGCGGTAAAAAAGCCGTTGCCGAAAAAATTGTTTATGGCGCATTAGATCTTGCTGCTACTAAATCAAAAAAAGAAGCAATTGATATTTTCACCCAAGCTTTAGATGCAGTTAAACCAATTGTTGAATTAAAATCACGTCGTGTTGGTGGTGCTAACTATCAGATTCCTATCGAAGTTGCTCCTTCACGTCAAGTTGCTTTAGCTATGCGTTGGTTGCGTGATGCAGCTCGTAAACGTGGTGAAAAATCAATGGATATTCGCCTTGCTCACGAAATGTTAGAAGCAATTGAGGGTCGTGGTGCAGCAATGAAAAAACGTGAAGAAATCCACAGAATGGCTGAAGCAAACAAAGCTTTTGCTCACTTCCGTTATTAATATTTGGAGATTAATTAGATGGCAAGAAAAACCCCGATTGAGAGATACCGTAATATAGGTATTTCTGCACATATCGATGCGGGTAAGACAACTACTACTGAACGTGTGTTGTTCTATACTGGTATTAACCACAAAATTGGTGAAGTACATGATGGTGCTGCTACGATGGATTGGATGGAGCAAGAGCAAGAGCGGGGTATTACAATTACTTCTGCTGCTACTACTGCATTCTGGCGTGGTATGGATGGTCGTTTCCCTGAGCACCGGATCAATATTATTGATACGCCTGGTCACGTGGATTTTACGATTGAAGTTGAGCGTTCTATGCGTGTACTTGATGGTGCATGTATGGTTTATTGTGCGGTTGGTGGTGTTCAACCTCAATCTGAAACAGTATGGCGTCAAGCAAATAAATATAAAGTGCCTCGGATTGCTTTTGTAAATAAAATGGATCGTCAAGGTGCTAATTTCTTCAAAGTAGTTGATGGTATTAGAAATCGTCTTAAAGGTAATCCAGTTCCGATGCAAGTGCCAATTGGTGCGGAAGAAGGATTTACTGGTGTAGTCGATCTAGTAAAAATGAAAGCAATTGCTTGGGATGAAGCATCTCAAGGGATGAAATTTGAATATGTTGATATTCCTGCTGATTTAGTTGAAACTTGTAAAGAGTGGCGCGCTAAAATGGTTGAATCTGCTGCAGAAGCAAGTGATGATTTATTGAATAAATATCTTGAAGGTGGTGAGCTTTCAGAGAAAGAAATTCAAGATGCAATTCGTCAACGTACGATTGCTTGTGAAATCATTCCAATGTTCTGTGGTTCAGCATTCAAAAATAAAGGTGTTCAAGCTATGCTTGATGCGGTAATTGAATATTTACCGTCTCCTGTAGAGGTTGCTGCTATTGTTGGTGAAAACGAAGATGGTACGCCAGCTACTCGTGAATCAGCTGATGGTGCTCCATTCTCAGCTTTGGCATTCAAATTAATGAGCGATCCGTTTGTTGGTCAATTAACATTCTTCCGCGTTTATTCTGGTGTGGTTAAATCTGGTGATACAGTTTATAACCCAGTTAAAGGTAAAAAAGAACGTATTGGTCGTATCGTACAGATGCATGCGAATGATCGTATGGAAATTGATGAAGTTTATGCTGGTGATATCGCCGCTGCAATTGGTTTAAAAGAAGTAACGACTGGTGAAACTTTATGTGACCAAAAAGAAGTGATTACTTTAGAGCGCATGGTTTTCCCTGAGCCTGTAATTCACATTGCAATTGAGCCAAAAACTAAAGCCGATCAAGAAAAAATGGGTGTTGCTTTGAATCGTTTAGCTAAGGAAGATCCGTCTTTCCGCGTTAAAGGTGATGAAGAAACTAACCAAACTATTATCTCTGGAATGGGTGAGTTACATTTAGAGATTTTGGTTGATCGTATGAAGCGTGAATTTGGTGTTGAAGCGAATGTTGGTGCTCCACAAGTGGCGTATCGCGAAACAATTCGTAATGCCGTTGAAATTGAAGGTAAGCACGTTAAGCAATCAGGTGGTAAAGGTCAATACGGTCATGTATGGATTCGTATGGAGCCGTCTGGTGAAGGTAATGGTTATTCATTTGTTGATGAAATTAAAGGTGGATCAGTTCCACGTGAATTTATTCCTTCAGTAGATTATGGTATCAAAGGTGCAATGAAATCTGGTGTAATCGCTGGTTATCCTGTGGTTGACGTTAAAGTTGCATTGTTTGATGGCTCTTACCATGACGTCGATTCTTCTCAATTAGCTTTCGAATTAGCTGGTTCAATGGCATTTAAAGATGGTATGCGTAAAGCACAACCAGTCTTGCTTGAGCCAATGATGGCAGTTGAAGTTGAGACTCCAGAAGAGTACATGGGCGATGTAATGGGTGATTTGTCTTCTCGTCGTGGAATTATCCAAGGGATGGAAGATGATGATGCTGGTGGGAAAAAAGTTAAAGCTGAAGTTCCATTGGCAGAAATGTTTGGTTACTCTACAGATTTACGTTCTAAGACTCAGGGTCGTGCAACGTATTCTATGGAATTCAAACATTATTCAGAAGCACCTAAACATATTGCTGATGCAGTAGTTTCTAAAAAATAATTAATTAACGATATAAGGTTGGTGATGTTAGTAGCTTCACCACCAATTACAAGGAAATAGCAAATGGCTAAAGAAAAGTTTCAGCGTAATAAGCCTCATGTGAATGTAGGAACAATTGGTCACGTGGATCATGGTAAAACTACATTAACGGCAGCGATTACAACAATTTTATCAAAAAAATTCGGTGG
>JACCDZ010061957.1_pt1 | contig 19281 bp, 27 predicted proteins | sample 7449551 | NCBI WGS metagenome assembly JACCDZ01 (sample SAMN15323452, study PRJNA562643) | freshwater metagenome | isolation source: river surface water | place: USA:Blue River Watershed | collected 2017-08-18
AATCACCTTACTGCCATCTTCGATAATATCCTTGATAAACAGGCTTTTATCGACAAAAACGCCGTTTTCAGTAATAAGCTCGGCAAAGTTTGAGCTGCCAATATGGATTTTTTTAGGCATATTGCATCTTATCTAAAAATATAAAAGATTTGCTGTATGGTAACGACTCCAGGGAGAAATTGCCAGCGTATTTATCCAATACCCTTCTTTGCATAGTGCGTAAAGTATTTCTGGACTAGCTATTGTGTCAGATTGTTGAGATTTAGAAAGTTTGGAATCATTGTTAGAATCGACAGGGGAGCAATTTTACCTGACTACTCTGGAGTAGTCAGGTAAAATGGTTTACGGGCGGTATAAATGAAAAAGATGACTTATGTCATTATTTTAGCAAATAAGCTTTTATTTTATGGTTATTAGCTTGCCCCATGCCGACTTGCTGAGGCAGTATTGCTACAATTTCGATTTTTAACCTTGGCTTAGACAAAATTTTCGTCCCTGCTGCCATTCCTGCCAAGGCGGGAATCCAGTTTTCAAATAACCCCCTGCGACTTCGCGCAGGGTGATAGTAGACGGACAGATGGTCCAAAGCCTTAATACTAAAAACCTTTAGGAGTAAACCGAATGTTAGAACATCATCCACTTGTCAAAGAGTTTCCTGAACATGCCGAAATTATTCGTAACCTCAAGGAGTCAGACAATCATTTTCATAAATTGTGTAACGAATATGAAGAGCTGGATAAGACGATTTTTAGGGTAGAAGCTAATCAAGAGGCGATGACCGATCTTAAGCTAACCAACATTAAGAAGCAGCGTCGCAGGGTTAAAGATATGCTGTATAACCAAGTGTTGCAAACGAAAGAACTGGTTTGATAACTAATTGAGTTAACGTCCATTGTTCATAACCGCTGTTATTTCATCTAGTAGCATTGATGCGACAAATCCATAGATGCCATTTTCTGCTGCATAATTTTCAGCAGCAACGCCTTGGAGTAACAATGCAAGCAGGGTGGCTTTTTCTAAACATTGCAGTGAAGATGCTAGTCCTGCGATGACGCCTGTCAATATATCTCCAGAGCCCGCGGTGGCTAAGATGTTATGACCATAAGGATTTAAGTACATTGTAGTGTTACTATATAACAAACTAGCATAGCCTTTTAGCAGGACGGACACATTAAATTTTTGTGCGAGTTGTTTTGTTGCAGCGATTCGATTATTCCGAATATGCTCAGCATTCGTTCCAAGCAGTCTTGAGGCTTCTCCCTCGTGAGGTGTTATCAACCTGGGTGATGAGCATTTATTTGCATTGGCAACGCCTAAGAAATCCAAGGCGCCCGCGTCTATCACCATTGGTTTATCAACCTGAAAAATGGATGGTACGATACTCGCTGACCATTCCTGCTCAAAGGACATCCCACAACCAATAGCTATAACATCAAACTTATCTGCCTGACACAAAAACTCGTCTGCTGAATGCAGTCTGTGACACATAATCTCAGGGTGCGTGGCAGTAATAGCATCACTGCCATTCTTGGGGTGTGTAAAAAGGCTAACACGACCCGCTCCTACCTTTAATGCTGCTATGGCAGTCATCACTGCGGCACCAAACATACCTTGCTCACCTGCAATAATGGCGAGGTGTCCCTTGTTGCTTTTATTGATGGTTCTGCCTCTGGGTAGCATTAAATATGATGGTAGGTCTTTCTTATCTACGAGTCTAGCAATAGGCGTTTCATCAAAACCTAACTGACCATGGTAGAAATTATGAATAAGTGGAGAAAATATAAGATTCCCTACGTAGTCAGGAGCCGCCCCTGTATATAAACCTATTTTTTTACAGATAAAGCTGACCGTCTTATTGGCGACAACTGCAACTTTAAACACTTTACCCGTGGAAGCGCAAATACCTGACGGGACATCAACGCTTAATGTGTTTTTACTGTAGCTATTGATAACTTTTATTACCTCTGCAAACAGCCCTTCAACGCTTCTATTGATTCCTGTGCCAAAAATCGCATCAATGATGATGTCTGCATTGGTGACAGCTTCAATGAAAGACGTTTCGACTGCCTGTAAAACTGTTATCTTGACACCAATTGCTTCAGCGTAGTCGCGCATGTATTGACTATCCTTTGAAAGTTGTTTGGGCAAGCAACACAAATAAGTATTGACGTTTGCTCCAGCCATATGACAAAGTGCGGCAATCATCAAACCATCACCTGCATTATTACCAGCACCACAAACAATAGTTACTTTGTTACAAGTTTGCTTTTGTATTTCGGAAAAACAGGCAAATGCTGCTTTCGACATTAATTCAAGACTGCTGATATTCAATTGGTTGATGATGAATTGATCTATCCTTTTTGATTGTTCTGTGTCGTAAAGATTGTGCTCAAACATGTAAATAACCTTCCAAATAATAAAGCCCTCACTCCCTGCACTGAAAAACAGTGATGTAATGAATAATTTTTTACTTTACTCAGTTTATGCTCTGGCAGTGTTTAGCATAAGGTACCCGAAAACAGGCTAAACAGCACTACTCCTTGTGCAGTTGTTTTGTTGTTGCATTTCATATAAACGGCTTTTAGTGCGCTCAAACTCAAATATGAGTTTTTCACCTTGGTAAATATCATTAAAGTCCGCTGCAGCAGAGATAATGATCTGCTTTTCTTCATCGTAAAACTCATCAATCATGGCGATAAAGCGTCTTGCCTCACTTTCAAGTTTTATGCTTAAAATAGGTAGATCGCTAATGTAGATAGCATCAAAACGTTTAGCAAGCGCAATATAATCACTCACTCCGCGTCCATTACCACAAAGAATAGAAAAATCAAACCAGATAGCATTTTCATCAACGGCTTTTACTTTCACCAGACGCTCTTCAAGAATAATGTCTGTATCATAGATAGAATCACAAGAGGCTTGATTTTTAAAGTGGCTTCTCAGTTTCTCACTACCACTGGGCAAGGGGTAAAAGTAGTTTTGGTTAGCACTGATGGAAAGCTTACGATAATCGATCCCTGAATCCAGCTTAAGTACGTCAAGGTGTTGTAATAAGGCATGAATTGCAGGTAAAAAAAGCTCGCGTTGCAAGCCCCCTTGATACAGTTTCTCAGGCGGGATATTGGAAGTTGCAATTAAAATGACGCTTAACTCAAACAAATGGCGAAAAAGATTGCCTAAAATCATCGCATCAGCAATATCCTCAACAAAAAATTCATCAAAGCAAATGACTTTTGCCTTTTGAGCGATGCTTTTAGCGACCTCTTTGAGAGGGTTTTTCTGTCCTTGAAATGATCTTAATAAGCTATGGATATCCTGCATAAAGTGATTAAAATGTTGACGCGTCTTATCAGGTATGGTGAGTTCTTCATAAAATAAATCCATGCTAAAGGTTTTACCACGACCAACACCTCCCCACATATACAGACCTCTAATAGCTTGAGGTTTTTTCTTAAAGAGGTGCCAGGTTTTTGTTTCATTTAACTCATTGTTTAATGCGTCGGCAATACCTTGCAATAAGCTAATCGCTTGTAACTGCAATGCGTCTTCTTCATAACTGTTTGTGGCAATATATTGTTGGTAACGATTGACTAAATTCATAGTGGTACGCTGGAGGTGTTAATTGTCGCTCTGCAAAAACAAAGAGGTTGCATCTATGGAAGCATAATAGGTGTTCAGTAGTTGTTTAAGCTCAGTGTTTTCGCTGGATGGAGTTGTATAGACGCCATTACTAAAGGCATAAAAGCCTGGCTGTGCCCCTAGTAGAACCAGTCCATATTGGTTTGCTGCCATACCGGTTGAATTAAAAGCAATCCCTTTGTCATTATTTATCAGCATATTATTCCCCAAACCAAAATATGCGCATTCAGAAAGACTCAGTTCAATCAGTGTCGGCATAATGTCTTTGTGAGAGCCAAATTTCATATAATTAATATCGGGATATTGGTGGGTGTAAGCTTTTGGTGCATAAAGATAAAATGGTACCGCCGATTTCAAAAATGTATCCTGCTCTGAGGTTTTGTAACCACGATAGGCATGATCCCCTGTGATGGCAATAAGCGTGTTTTGAGCAAGCGTCTCGTGCTTCTTGATATCCGCGATAAATTGACCCAAATGCTCATTACAATAATTGAATACTTTAAAGCGTTTTAAGGATTCATCACTTCTTAGGAATCGTTCTTGGTACTTATGAGCAAGCGATTCATGTTCAAAATGAAACGATTGGGGCATGGAAAAAGGAGGGTGATTGGTTGTGCTTAACACAAAGATAAATTGCGGACGTGTGGCGCGTTCAAGGTGTTTTTGCACATAGCTTATCAAGTATTCGTCATACACTCCCCACTCATTACCAATGTCTTGTGTAAGTTTAAGCTCATCGATAATATCCTGCTGTCCTTTTACATGTGTAAATCCCTGGATGCTGAGGAATTTGCCGATATTTCGCCAAGAGAGTAGTCCGCCATAAACGGCTACGGTATCATAGCCCTCTTTTTGATATAGCTTAGAGACCGAGGAGGTTAGTTGTCGATTAAGGTATTTGGATTCGGTTAAGGCATTGGAAAATGGCTGCATCATCATGTTGGCAACAAGAGAGGCAAAGCTTTCAGCAGTACCGTTAGCGTCAGATAAAAAATTAAAAAATATATGGTCTTCTTCAAAGTGTTTTTTTAAACAGCCCAGTAAGTTCCATGCCTCCTTATCTTCAACTAAAAATTGACTGCCGAAGCTTTCCATCATAAACACAACAACATGCGGTCTGGTTTGATGCTCTAGTTTTGTGGAGCGCTTAAGAAACATTGATTCAATCGTGTTATCGTGGTTTTTTGGCGCTAGTGTTTCTTTGATTTTTTCAAAATTCTGATGAAAGGGTGTTTCAAAGGCTTTGTTTTGTTTGTTTTTCCTGCGTATTTTCATCATGTAGTACATGAGTGTTACAGGATTATTGCATAGCGCGTTTAAGAAAGCATGCTTACTAACATAGGCGTGTTTAACGGATAAGGGCATATGTCTTAGCGTGCCGCGAGTGAATATAACATTGAATACTAATATTGTGATCCACACAGCCATAAAGCTTAGAGTTGACGTATAAAAGAAGGCAAAAGCCGATAAAAACAACAGTTTTAATATGCCATAGACAACAAGAAGTACTAAAACGATTGCCAACAAATAAGCAACGACATTGTAATCTTTCCAAATGGTGATCAATAAGGCTTTTATGTCATCATCAATAATTCCCCAAATCAGATAATTTAAGCGATCACTGAAATAAGAGTAAAAAAAGTAATCAGCAATAATAAGTGTGAGAAAAACAACTGTGACAAGGAAATAGTAAATTAAGCAAACGATGTACGCAGTATGATTAGTTGCGGGGATGAAAAAAGAAATCACAGCAAGTAACAACGGGAAATAGTTGCTTGAGGCAATGTTTTTTAAGTCAAAGCGCGTTCCCATAATATGGGTATTAAACAAATCTTTTTTATAATCCTGGCGAGCATTCTTCTGTGAATAACGATAATAAAAGACCACACGAGCGATGCCAAAAAGAGCAAGAGCGAAGAGCGAATAGAATAAGATGGGTAAAATAAGTTGCATAAAAGCCTCTGAGTTTTAAATTTATGGCTGCGGAGGTAAATAAGCAATTTGAAAACGCATTGGTTTTTGGTCTGGTTTTGCGCGCTCCCACGGTACTTGCTGGTATGGGGTGATGACAAGATCAGGGTAATTATCCAAGAGTTCTTGTGAGAAGTGATCAGCACCTTCCATTTGTGGAATAAGAATAAAAACGCCACCTTTTTTCTTTAAGTCTTGCATGTTTAATCCTGGATTTAAAACAGGGTTAAAGTCAATAAGCCCTTCAGGTCGGTCACTTGAATAGCGCGCCATATAACTCACTGGGCGATTGTAGCCTGCGACATACTGAAGTGGGGTATGATAACGCTTATGCCATGAGTCTGTCATGATTTGTGCAATTGCTCGCGCGGGGTAATTTGCACTACTTGTGCTACTTCGGCTAAGAGAAATGCTATAGCCTGCAATAAGCAAAACCGTGACAGTTGCAGCAATGGTGATGACACGAAAGAGTTTGGCTTTGGTTAAAATTGGCTTGGTCCATGCAACTAATATCATTCCCCACAAGCTCAACAGTGGGATACCCCACATGGTGTAAATTCGCCAGCCAGTAACCCACGAGATAAGAACGGTTAATAAGAAGGGTGCCACACCTGTATAAAATAGAAATTTAGCATTGTAGTTGCCTATATTTGGCTTTTCATTTAAGGTTTGTGGCTGCTTTTTACCGAAGTAGCCGCATAAAAATAACGCAACTGTACCCATAAATGTGCCAATTTGGGCAAAAAAGAAATCCACTCCATACCAGAAATGCTTTGTGAATAAGCCTGCTGTATCCGCTGATCGGTGCAGTACAGACATAATAAACTGGAAAGGCACAAAGTCGTATCTAACAAGCCACATAATGTGCGGTAACGAAATAACAAAGAGGAGGACGAGAGCCACATAGAGTTTATACTCTTTGAAAAACTTAAAATTTTCTCTCTCAAAGAACATGAATAATAACATGGTTACAAGAGGAACTGCAGTGTAGTACTTTGCCATCATCGCTATGCCGCTGATAGAGCCCAGTAAAATCCAGTGTTTTAAACGATTAGTTGTAAGGCTGCGATAGAAATACAAAAACATCAATGGCCATAATCCAAGAATGCAGGCGTTATCATTGAAATCAACCACCCCTAAATTGTAATATTGAATCGCAATCAGACTAATGGTGGAAAACAAAGCTAAGTAGTCATTTTTTAAAATCAAGCGACCCAGCCGCCAGATAGACCACATGGCAAGGAACACCATAAGCTGCGACAACAAATAGACACTCCAGTCGTGATCGTGACTGATAAATAACGCAAACTTTGTCAATAAGGCATTTAGCCAAGGATCACGCGAATATCCCCATTGTAATACCTGCCCCCACATCGCCCCTTCGGTTGCGTCCATTGGTGTCACAAAACGAACAAGAGATGGTGTCAGAGTCCATAGGAAACCATAGATAATAAAAAATGACCAGAATAAATAACTGGCTTTAATAGGCTGCTTCATTGCTTTTAATTTGAGTATCACTACAGATGAACGACATCATAGCAGAAATAAAAAGCCAATAAATGATTTTCTCAGGTGCTTCCGCTTTGTTCTGCGTTGCTATCTTTGACAAAACACAATAGGAAAAACGAAATAATCATGCTCAAGGTTAAAATCGAAAATGCCATGTGATAGGAAGAAACGGCAAAATGTTTTACTGAGTTGGCGGGAACCATTCCTTGGGCATATTGCACGATTTTGCCCGCGCCATTGATGTAATTTCCCTGCCAGGTGAGTTCTAGGAAGTAACCGATAAGGGGATCAAAAATCGCACCGAAAATGGGTTCCCCTGTGTTGATAAGAGCCGCAACGGTAGCCGTTACTACGATGGGATTGATGCGTCTGCCAATTGAGAAACTAAGCATGTAAATGCCGAGGGCAAAGCCAAAAATAAATAAACAGATAGAGGCGGTTACTGGTGAGGTATTGATGGTGAGTACGACAAAAAGGCTAATCGTGGCAATAATGTGAAATATAAGCATCAGTCTTTTGGTATTGAAGTATTCAGATAATTTGCCAATAACTGGTGAGCCGATTGCCATACCCAAAAAAATCATTGAGATCATGCCTGCAGCATGCTCGGTTGTCACGCCATATTGCTCGCGGAAATAATTATTACCCCATAGACCCGCAAATGCGTCAATGGCGGTAAAGCTTAGCCCTGAGTAAAGTGTCAACAACCAGTTGTTACGGTTTAAGAGCACGGTTTTAATCGATGCCCACTCTAAACTACTGTCTGTGCTTGAGATTTCTTTTTGTCTTGGATTTTGATCACGTACAATCAAAAAATACAACAATGCCCCAATCAATCCAACAAAAGCGGAAATTGCCAGCGCTTTTTGCCACGAGCCTGTGTGGGTAATTAGATAAGAAAGTGGTGCTTGACCGATAATGGCGCCAAGCATCGCGGCGGTGGCTAAAAAGCTTGAGACAAACGCGAAACGCCGTGGTGAAAACCACACGGAAACCGCCTTGATATAGCTTACGGTAGCAAAGGAAATGCCAACCCCAATCATAATCCGTCCCAAATAGCCAAGCCATAAGTCACCTTGATTTGCCGCATAAATAAACACGAGCAATCCACACGCTGAGCTTACCAGTGATAATGAGCTGATAATGCGAAAACCAAAACGATCAAGGATAAAGCCTGAGAATAATTGAGTAATGACAATTGTCCAGAAAGTAATGGCGACTAAGGATCCCGCTTCAGCAGGAGAAATGCTAAAGGAAGACATAATATCATTAGCAATAAGCCCTGGAAAAACCTGCATGATGTATTTGTAAAACAGTAAAAAGGCGCTAAGAAGCACGATGAATATAACGTAACCTTTTATTTTATGAATTGACATAAGGAAATAGATTATTTGTACAGAGGTGAAAAACATATTAACGATTTGACTGAAAATTAAAAGTGATAGCGTTGAAATTTATGGATTATTCCTAATGCTGAATGCTGATTCAATTCGGTGGCAAACTAATTGCAATCACGCTGTTGATGTTTAAACCAGTATGCGCTAGAATGCGCTACTATTTTCTTATCAGCGCATGGATAGCACGGCGTGGTATAAGTTTGAGAATATTGATTTAAAGCGGGCTTGACCGCTTTTTTACTGCTTGAGTCATGTCGTTTTTTCTTGGGTTGCGCAAGAGAAGTCGACATGGTTTACTTTGGGTAAGCGATGATTTTACGGCTTTGTGCTGTGAAAAATTGCCAAAGCGGTATCGCCTTAACAAATATGGGCGGGATTTTGGCTAAGCTGCAAATTTGCAGTAAATTGAAGTGTTTCACGGTCAATTGCAATCGTGGAAGTAAATAATAATGAAATGAGGATGAAAGATGTCTTTAGGTATCGTAGGTCGCAAATGCGGCATGACTCGTGTCTTTACTGAAGATGGAACCTCTATCCCTGTCACTGTTATCCATGTGGAGCCAAATACGGTAACCCAGGTGAAGACAGTTGATACGGATGGCTATAGTTCAATTCAGGTAACAACAGGTCTAAAAAAGCGCTCTCGTATCAATAAGCCGGAGGCTGGTCATTTTGCGAAAGCAAGTGTTGAGCCTGGGCGCGGTTTGTGGGAGTTTCGTCTAACTGCTGAACAAGTTGTAGAATATGAAGCTGGTAAAACAGTTGATGTTTCAATGTTCGAAGCAGGTCAAAAAGTTGATGTAACAGGTACCTCTAAGGGTAAAGGTTTCCAGGGAGGTGTTAAGCGTCATAATTTTAGAACGCAAGATGCGACTCATGGTAACTCTGTTTCGCATCGCGTGCATGGTTCAACAGGTCAAAACCAGACGCCAGGTCGTGTTTTCAAGAACAAGAAAATGGCAGGGCATATGGGTAACGTTCAAATCACCGTGCAAACTCTTGAAGTTGTTAAAGTAGATGTTGAAAACGGGTTATTGCTGCTAAAAGGCGGTATTCCTGGCGCAACAGGCGGTGATGTTGTCGTAACACCTGCTATCAAAGTTAAAGCTTAAGGGAGAGTGCACGTGGATTTAAATATTAAAACATTGACTGGTGAAAATCATTCAGTATTAAATGTAGCAGACAGCGTATTCTCTAAAGATTATAACGAAGCATTAGTGCATCAGGTGGTTGTGGCTTACATGGCTGGAGCACGTCAGGGAACAAAGGCGCAAAAAACGCGTTCTGAAGTATCAGGCGGTGGCGTTAAGCCTTGGAAACAAAAGGGAACTGGGCGCGCGCGCGCGGGCACCATTCGTTCTCCGCTTTGGCGTAAAGGTGGTGTCACTTTTGCTGCGAAGCCAAGAAACTATGAGCAGAAGGTTAACCGCAAAATGTATCGCGCGGCTATTCAATCCATTTTGTCTGAGTTATTAAGAGCAGAGCGTTTGTTGGCAGTGGAAGGCTTTAAGCTTGAAACACCAAAGACAAAAGAATTCGTCCAGTTATTAAAGCAGTTAGATGTTAAAGAAGCTTTGATTGTTGTGAGCCCTGAAGAGTTTACCGAAGAGCTGTACCTTGCTTCAAGAAACATTAAAAATGTGGCCGTTGTTGATTCGATTGAGATCAATCCAGTTGCATTAATGTGCTTTGATAAAGTAATTATGACTCAAGAAGCAGTTAAGCAAGTTGAGGAGCGTTTAGTATGAATCAAGAAAGATTGCTGAAAGTATTGCTAAGTCCTCATGTGACAAATAAGGCATATGAAGTAGCTGAGCGCTCTTCTTATGTGGTCTTTAAGGTCGCAACTAATGCAACGAAGAAAGAAATCAAAAATGCGGTTGAGATGCTTTTTGAAGTTAAAGTTGAAGATGTAAAGACTGTTAACGTCAAAGGTAAAGTGCGCCGTTTTGGTCGTGTTACAGGCAGAACTAAAGACTGGAAAAAAGCCTATGTCAGGCTTCAAGCAGGTCATGACATCAATTTTATTGGTGCTGAATAGTAAGAGGTGAGGATAAAAAATGAAAATAGTTAAAGCAAAACCAACCTCTCCTGGTCGTCGCTTTGTTGTTCAGATCCAAAACTCTGAGCTTTACAAAGGTAGACCTTTTGCTGGATTAGTTGAGAAGAAAGCTGAAAACGCGGGTCGTAACAACCAAGGTCGCATTACGGTGCGCCATCAAGGTGGTGGGCACAAGCAAAACTACCGTGTCATCGATTTCAAGCGCGTTAAAGATGGAATTCCTGCTAAAGTTGAGCGTATCGAGTATGATCCAAACCGTACTGCTAATATCGCATTAGTGCTGTACGCAGATGGTGAAAGAAGATATATGATTGCGCCAAAAGGCTTAACTGAGGGGATGGAAGTAATTTCTGGTGAGCATGTCGCAATCAAACCAGGAAATTGCATGCCAATTCGTAACATTCCTTTAGGTGCGGTTGTTCATAATGTGGAGTTGAAGCCAGGCAAAGGTGCGCAAATGGCGCGTTCAGCGGGAACTTCAATTCAAGTCGTTGGTAAAGATAATGCTTATGCGATCGTGCGCTTGCGTTCAGGTGAGATGCGCAAAGTATTATTGAGTTGTCGTGCGGTGATTGGCACGGTTTCCAACTCCGAGCATAACTTAAGATCAATCGGTAAAGCTGGTGCCAATCGTTGGCGCGGTATTCGTCCTACTGTACGTGGTGTTGCAATGAACCCTGTAGATCACCCTCATGGTGGTGGTGAAGGTCGCACTTCTGCTGGTCGTCATCCTGTTTCGCCGTGGGGATTGAAGACTAAAGGTAAGAAAACACGTACAAATAAGCGTTCTAACAAGCTAATTGTACAAAGACGTAAATAAGGAGAATACTGTGGCTCGTTCATTAAAGAAAGGACCTTTTGTAGATCATCACCTGTTAAAGAAAGTGTTTGATGCGCAAGAGTCTCACTCAAAAAAGCCAATTAAGACTTGGTCTAGAAGATCAATGATTGTGCCAGATATGATTGGTTTAACAATCGCTGTACACAATGGTCATCAACATGTGCCTGTGCTTGTCACTGAGAACATGATTGGACACAAGTTGGGCGAGTTTGCTGTGACACGTAACTACCGTGGGCACGCGGCAGATAAAAAAGCTAAGAAAAAATAATTGAGGTTTTCAATGGAAGTCCAAGCTAAATTAAAACATGCGCGAATCTCAGCTCAAAAAGCACGTTTGGTCGCTGATCAAATCCGTGGTTTGCCAGTTGAAAAAGCGTTAAACCTTCTTTCTTTTAGCAATAAAAAAGCTGCTGAATTGATCAAAGGTGTCTTGACGTCGGCTATCGCGAATGCTGAGCATAACGATCAGTTGGATATCGATGAGCTGTATGTTTCTACGGTTTATGTCGATGAAGGTTCAACCATGAAACGTTTTGAAGCTCGCGCTAAAGGTCGTGGTAATCGTATTTTAAAACGCACTTCTCACGTAACCGTGAAAGTGGCAGAAAAAAATTAAGGGGCACTAAATGGGTCAGAAGGTTCATCCTACCGGTATACGCCTAGGTTTTATCAAAGACTGGCGTTCAGTATGGTATGCAGATGCAAGAGATTATGCAGATAAGTTAAACTCTGATATTGAAGTTCGTACTTATCTTCATAAAAAACTAGCCAATGCTTCAGTCAGTAAAATCAAGATTGAGCGTCCAGCGCAAAATGCTAAAGTGACCATTTTCACTGCGCGTCCTGGTATCGTCATTGGTAAGAAAGGTGAAGATGTTGAAGTGTTACGTAATGAACTAAGCAAGAAAATGGGCGTGCCTGTTCAGGTTAATATCGAAGAAATTCGTAAGCCTGAGTTAGATGCTCAATTGGTTGCAGATGGCATTACGCAGCAATTAGAAAAGCGTGTCATGTTTCGTCGTGCGATGAAGCGTGCTATTCAAACAGCCATGAAAATGGGTGCGGAAGGTATCAAGGTATCTATCTCTGGTCGATTGGGGGGTGCAGAGATTGCGCGTACTGAATGGGCAAAAGAAGGTCGTATTCCGCTTCACACATTCCGTGCTGATATTGATTACGCAACATCTGAGGCTTTGACAACCTACGGTATTCTAGGGGTTAAAGTGTGGATATTCAAAGGTGAAGTTCTTCCTGGGCAAGAACGTAAGAGTGAAACTGCCACAGAAGATAAAGCGCCGAAGAAAGCAAAAAGAAGAGGGGCTAAATAATGTTACAGCCTAAGCGTACTAAATTCCGTAAACAGCAAAAATTACGTAACCGCGGTCTTGCTTTGCGTGGTAATAAAGTAAGTTTTGGTGAGTTTGGCTTGCAAGCGACTTCACGTGGTCGTTTGAGCGCACGCCAAATTGAAGCCGGGCGCCGTGCAATTAATCGTCACATTCGTCGTGGTGGTAAGGTGTGGATCCGTGTCTTCCCTGACAAGCCAATTACTGAAAAGCCATTAGAGGTTCGTATGGGTAAAGGTAAAGGTAACGTTGAGTACTGGGTGGCGCAAATCCAGCCAGGAAAAATGCTTTATGAACTCCAGGGTGTGCCAGAGGACATGGCTAGAGCCGCTTTTGCGCGTGCTGCGGCTAAGCTTCCGATTGCAACTACATTCGCAGAAAAAACGGTGATGTAATGAAAGCTAGTGAAAAAATAAAAGAATTAAATGCAAAATCAGCTGAAGAGCTAAAGGCGCAGAAGATTGATTTGTTGAAAGAGCAGTTCAATTTGCGTATGCAAAAGGGAACTGGGCAATTAACGAAACACCACATGTTTAAAAACATTCGTCGTGATATTGCTCGCATTAATACAATTTTGTCTACAAAACAAAAAGTGGGTAGCTAAAGATGAGTGATAAAATAAGAACTTTACTTGGTAAAGTAACCAGCGATAAGATGGACAAAACTATCACGGTCGTAGTTGATCGTAAGGTGAAGCACCCCTTGTATGGTAAGTTCGTTACTAAAACAACAAAGTACCATGCGCACGATGAAAACAATGAGTGCAACGAAGGTGATACGGTTGAGATCACTGAAACAAGACCTTACTCAAAAACTAAAAAGTGGCGTTTGGTTTCAATCGTAGAGCGCGCAAAATAATAAAGTTAGATTGTAAGCAAAGCATTGTGTTAAAAGGCTTTGCGCGTTGGCAAACTGCTGAATTGCAATTCCGATTTTTGTTGTTATAATGGTGCGTCTTTTTGACGCCACTGCTTTAGAAATTGATGTAAGTGAGGTATAAAAATGATTCAGATGCAAACTGAACTTCAAGTTGCTGATAATAGTGGCGCTCGCAGGGTAGAATGTATCAAAGTGTTGGGTGGTTCTCACCGCAGATATGCAAGTGTCGGCGATGTGATTAAAGTTTCTGTCAAAGAAGCAAACCCACGCGGGAAGGTAAAAAAAGGCAGTGTGTACAGTGCGGTTGTCGTCAGAACAGCGAAAGGTGTTCGTCGTCGCGATGGCTCTGTGTTGCGCTTTGATGGTAATGCTGTTGTTCTGTTGAATAACAACAACCAGCCTATTGGTACGCGTATATTCGGTCCTGTGACACGTGAGCTACGGAGTGAACAGTTTATGAAGATTGTTTCACTTGCCCCTGAAGTGTTATAAGTTGGAGTACAACAGATAATGAATAGACTGAAAAAAGGCGATGATGTTGTAATTATCGCTGGCAAAGATAAAGGTCGTAGAGGAACAATAGTTGCTGTGCTTTCTGAAGAGAATCGCGTAGTAGTGGAGGGTGTCAATCTTATAAAACGCCATGTGAAGCCTAACCCAAATAAAGGGGTTGAGGGTGGCATCGTTGAAAAAGAAGCATCCATTCACGCGTCTAATGTTGCTTTATATAACCCTGCTACAAAAAAAGCTGACCGTGTTGGCATTAAATTGGTAGAAGATGGTAATAAAAAAGTTCGCTATTTTAAATCAAATGGCGAATTAGTAGATCTATAGGTAGTAAAATATGGCAAGGCTAAAAGCTTTCTATCAAGAAAAAGTGGTTCCGCAGCTTAAGAATGAGCTTGGTGTGACTAATGTGATGGAAATTCCGCGCATTACTAAGATCACGCTTAATATGGGTGTCGGTGAGGCTGCGAAAGATAAAAAAGCGTTAGAGTACGCAGTAAAGGATTTGGAAGCAATTGCAGGTCAGAAAGCGGTGATTACAAAAACCAGAAAATCTATTGCGGGCTTTAAGATTCGTGACGGTTGGCCGATTGGTTGTAAGGTGACCTTGCGCGGCAAGCGTATGTATGAGTTCTTGGATCGCTTAATTTCTATTGCGATTCCACGCGTGCGTGACTTTCGTGGCTTAAATCCCAAATCATTTGATGGTCGAGGTAATTACAGCATGGGTATGCGTGAGCAAATCGCTTTCCCTGATATCGATTACGATAAAGTCGATAGTGTTCGTGGTTTAGACATCACGATTACGACGACAGCTAAAAGTAACGAGCAAGGCAGAGCGCTGTTAAGCGCATTTAACTTCCCATTGAAATCGTAAGGAGTGATCTTAGAATGGCAAAACTTGGAATGATCCAAAGAGAATTAAAAAGACAAAATTTAGTTGCTAAATATGCTCAAAAAAGAGCTGAGCTTAAAGCAATTATCTCAAGTTCAACTGCCACTGATGATGAAAAGTGGGATGCGCAAATCAAATTGCAGAAATTACCCTTGAATTCAGCGCCTGCACGTTTGCAAGCGCGCTGCCGCATTACTGGTAGAGCACGTGGTGTTTACAAGAAGTTCGGTTTGTGTCGTAACAAATTGCGCGAGCACGCAATGGTTGGTGATGTTCCTGGCTTGAAAAAAGCTAGCTGGTAATAGAAGGATTAAATTTTATGAGTATGCAAGATCCTATTGCAGATATGCTGACAAGAATTAGAAATGGCTTGTCTGCCAAGAAGACAGCTGTTTCTATGCCCTTGTCTAAAAAGAAAAAAGCAATCGCGAATCTCCTTGTGGAAGAGGGTTATATCAAAAGCGTTAATGTTTCCGAAGACAATAATGGAACGCTCAATATTGAACTTAAATATCATCAAGGTCAGCCAGTGATCGAAATGCTTAAGCGTGTAAGTCGCCCAGGTCTTCGTATTTACAAGACGGCTGCAGAACTTCCTAAAGTTCATGGTGGCTTTGGTGTGGCTGTGGTTTCAACTTCTAAAGGCTTAATGAGCGACAGAAAAGCGCGTGCAGAAGGCGTTGGTGGTGAAATAATTTGCTACGTAGCATAAAACAGGAGATTTTTGATGTCTAGAGTTGGTAAAAAGCCTGTTGCTATTCCTAGCGGTGTCACAGTTTTAGTAGCAAATGATAATCTTGTTACAGTAAAAGGTGCCAAGGGCGAATTAGTTAAAAAAATGAATAATGCAGTGACGATTGCAATCTCAGGTAAGATTGTGAGCGTTACCCCTAACGATGAATCTAAAGATGCAAACATGCAATCAGGCACGGCAAGGGCTTTGATTAACAATATGGTGGTTGGTGTCAGTCAGGGCTTTGAGAAAAAGTTATTATTGGTTGGTGTTGGTTATCGTGCTAAAGCGCAAGGTAATATGCTCAACTTAACGCTTGGCTTCTCTCATCCAGTTGATCATGTTTTACCGCGAGGTGTGACAGCTGAAACACCTTCACAAACTGAAATTGTTTTGAAGAGTGCAAACAAAGAACTACTTGGCAAAGTTGCTGCGGATATCCGTTCATATCGTAAACCTGAAGTCTATAAAGGCAAAGGTGTTCGTTATGCGGATGAAAGGGTAATCACTAAAGAAGCTAAGAAAAAATAAGTGAGTTAGAACTATGGATAAGAAAATTGCTCGTTTACGTCGTGCAAAACGTACACGCATTAAACTTAAAGAGCTAAATCAAGTTCGCCTGTGTGTACATAGAACACCTAAGCACATGTATGCTCAAGTTATTTCTGGCGACGGTTCTCAGGTTTTGGCGCAGGCTTCAACGCTTGAGCAAGCTGTGAAAGGCGATTGCGCCTATACTGGCAACATTGCTGCAGCAGTTGTTGTTGGTAAAGTCATTGCACAACGCGCTGTTGAGAAGGGTATTGAACAGGTTGCTTTTGATCGTTCAGGCTTCAAGTATCACGGTCGCGTGAAAGCGCTAGCTGATGCAGCTAGAGAAAATGGTTTGAAATTTTAATTAAAGGCGACTGATAATGGCAGATAATATGCAAAAAACTGATGGCTTGATTGAGAAGCTAGTCAGCGTAAAAAGACATGCCAAGACGGTTAAAGGCGGTAGAATCATGAGCTTTGCTGCCTTAGTTGTTGTTGGTGATGGTAACGGTCGAGTGGGTATTGGCAGGGGAAAATCACGTGAAGTACCCATTGCGATCCAGAAAGCAATGGAGAACGCGCGCCGTAGCATGGTTACAGTAAACCTGAATGGCGATACGTTGTGGTATCCAACTACTGCGGATCATGGTGCGTCTAAAGTGTATATGCAGCCAGCCTCCCAGGGTACAGGTATTATTGCAGGTGGAGCAATGCGTGCGGTATTTGAAGTAGTAGGTGTGCACAACGTGTTGGCTAAAACCTATGGCTCAACTAACCCAGTGAACGTTGTTCGCGCAACTATCAACGGTTTAAGCAGCCTTAAATCTCCTGAGGAGATTGCTGAGAAGCGTGGCTTGAGCATTGATGCAATTCAAGGATAAGTACGATGACTACTGATAAGACTTTTAAAGTAACGTTGACAAAAAGCCTGATTGCTCGTCAAGCGTCACACAAAGCGTGTGCCAGCGGCTTGGGCTTACGTAAAATTCGCCAGACTGTAGAAGTGATTGATACGCCTGCTAATCGTGGTATGGCAAACAAGATCAACTACATGGTGAAGATAGAGGGGTAATTACAAATGAGATTAAACACAATTTCTCCAGCAGCAGGCTCAAAGCCTGTAGCAAAGCGTCTAGGACGTGGCATAGGCAGTGGTCTTGGCAAGACTTGCGGACGCGGTCACAAAGGTCAGAAGGCGCGTGCTGGCGGTTACCACAAAGTGGGCTTTGAGGGCGGTCAGATGCCTTTGCAAAGAAGATTGCCCAAATTTGGTTTTACTTCACAGAAAGCAAAATATGTTGCTGAAGTGAGATTGCATGAGCTTAACGTGGTTGAAGCAGACGTGATTACTTTGGATGTTTTAAAGCAGACGGGTATTGTACGCAAAGATATGCTTACAGCGCGCATCATTGCAAGTGGTAAAATCAATAAACCAGTTACTGTTAATGGCTTGCACTGCACCAAAGGTGCAACAGCAGCTATTGAATCTGCTGGTGGAAAGGTAGAGTAGTATTGCCATGGCAACAAAAAATCTGAAAAAGAGTGGCGGTCTTCGTGAGTTAAGACAGCGCCTTCTTTTTGTCCTAATAGGCATTATTGTCTTTAGGCTGGGAGTCTATATCCCTATTCCATACATCGATGCGGATCAATTAAGCAAATTAATGTCGGCTCAATACGCAGGTGGCAACGGTCTTTTGAGCATGTTTAACATGTTCTCGGGGGGAGCGCTTGAGAAACTGAGTATTTTTGCCTTGGGGGTAATGCCTTATATTTCCGCATCAATTATCTTCCAAATGATGAGTGCTGTGTCGCCAAAGTTGATGGAGCTTAAAAAGGAAGGTGAATCAGGGCAAAAGAAAATAACTCAATATACTCGATATGCAACCTTGGCATTAGCTTTGGTTCAATCGTTTGGTATTGCGGTCTATACTTTTAATCAGCCTGGTTTAGTGGATATTGACTCAAGATTTTTGTTCTATTTTGCCGCTATTATATCGATGACGACTGGCAGTATGTTTTTGATGTGGTTGGGTGAACAGATGACGGAGCGGGGTGTTGGTAATGGTATTTCATTACTGATCTTCTCAGGCATTGTTGCCAATTTGCCGTTTGAAATCAGTACGACGATTTCTCAAGCAAATCAAGGGGCAATATCTTACCTAACGGTTTGGGTGTTGCTCATCATATTGTTGGCAGTGGTGGCTTTTGTTGTGTTTGTGGAGCGTGCGCAGCGCCGAATTACGGTGAACTACGCCAAGCGCCAGCAAGGGCGCAAAATGATGGCGCCACAAACGAGTCATTTACCATTGAAACTAAATATGGCTGGGGTTATTCCGCCTATTTTTGCCTCATCCATTTGATGGTTCCAGGCATGCTTTCTAATTGGCTTGCATCTTCTCCATCATTGGGATGGCTGGCTAGAATTGGTGAAGCGCTTCAACCAGGCAGCTTGCTGTATACGTTAATTTTCGCGGCAGCTATTATATTTTTCTGCTTTTTTTATACAGCACTTGTATTTAACCCAAAAGAAACAGCTGATAACCTTAAAAGGTCAGGAGCCTTTATTACTGGGGTCAGACCAGGGGAGCAAACCGCCAAATATATCGATGGTGTTATGAGTAAGTTGACGCTCATTGGTTCAATCTATATTACGGCAATTTGTTTGTTACCCATTTTTATCATGAATTTTTTTGGTCAGGGGTTGTCATTTACGTTTGGCGGAACATCCTTGCTAATCGTGGTTGTTGTGATCATGGATTTTATGGCTCAAGTGCAGTCGCACATGATGTCAACGCAATATGACTCGCTGTTAAAAAAAGCAAACTTGAGTAATTACGGTAAATTATAATTTTAACAAGAATGAGGTCATGAGATGAAAGTCAGAGCTTCTGTGAAGAAGATGTGTAGAAACTGTAAGGTGATCAAACGTAATCGTGTGGTCCGCGTGATTTGTACTGATCCAAGACAC
>JACCDZ010755814.1_pt1 | contig 19271 bp, 18 predicted proteins | sample 7449551 | NCBI WGS metagenome assembly JACCDZ01 (sample SAMN15323452, study PRJNA562643) | freshwater metagenome | isolation source: river surface water | place: USA:Blue River Watershed | collected 2017-08-18
ATTAAACAATTTAAGGAAATATAAGCAAGTTGCATCGCTTAATTCAAGTATAGAAAAATAATTTAACAATTAAGATCTACTGCTTTTTTTATTGGTAGTTAAATTAAAAAAAATCTTTGTGAACCTCCGTGCTATTATCCTGAGCTTGCCAAAGGACTTTGCGAACTTTGTGGTTAATTTTTTAACCATATAAGTCATTTAAGAAAATATAAGAAATCACTTCAGATTAAAATTCCTTGTTCCTTGTTCCTTGTTCAAAATTCGTTATTATTAAAATAAATGTTGAATAACGAATATTGAATATTGAACTTCGTAGATCGTATATCTAATATCGTAAATCTAAAACTCACTATTACACCCCTCAATCCCTGGCAAAACCAAATCCTTATCCGATACAATAGCGTCCTTCAAGTCCATGCCCCAGTCTATGTTCAAACTAGGATCATCAAAACGAATCCCGCCTTCACTGGCTTTATTGTAAAACTGATCGCATTTGTACAGTACTACTGCGGTTTCACTAATCACCGAAAAACCATGGGCAAAACCATGTGGAATCAACAATTGTTTTTTGTTCTCGGCTGATAACCGAATCGCAAAATGCTGACCATACGTAGGCGATTGCTTTCTAATATCTACTGCCACATCGATAATCTCTCCTTGCAGAACACGAACCAACTTAGTTTGTGCAAAAGGCGGATTTTGATAATGCAAGCCTCTCAAAGTCCCTTGTTTAGAAAACGATTGGTTGTCTTGCACAAAGTTGATACTTATTCCTTGTGCTGCTAAAGCATTTTGATTGTAGGCCTCAAAAAAATACCCACGCGCATCTTCAAATACGGTGGGCTCTACGATAATTAAATCTTTAATAGGAGTAGTCTTTATATTCATTTATATTAAAATAAATTATACCTTAAAAATTACTTTTATGACGTTTTTAATTCTACCCATCTCTTCTTCAGTCAAATTAGATCCTGATGGCAAACACAATCCGTTTTCAAATAATTGTTCTGCTACAGTGCCTCCATAATACGGATAGTTCTCAAATATCGGTTGCAAATGCATCGGTTTCCATAAAGGACGTGATTCGATGTTAGCTGATTCTAAGGCTAAACGCAATGTTTCACAACTAATTCCATTAGTTTTAGAAGCATCTATGGTAATTGCACTTAACCAATAGTTGGCAAAATAATCTTCATTTGGAACAGAGAATACTTCCACTCCTTCGATAGATGCAAAAAGTTCTATATAAAAATCATGCATTTGTCTGCGTAAGGCAACATGTTTATCTAAAACCTCCATTTGCCCTCTTCCTATGCCTGCACAAATATTACTCATGCGATAGTTATAGCCAACATAGCTGTGTTGGTAATGCGGCGCATTGTCTCGTGATTGTGTGGCGTAAAAAACTGCTTTTTCTTTTTGAGCAGCTGTTTTTGTTACAATTGCACCTCCGCCAGAAGTAGTAATAATTTTATTACCATTGAATGATAACACACCAATATCCCCAAAAGTACCGCATTTTTGACCTTTGTAGGAACTTCCCAAAGCCTCTGCACTATCTTCTAAAATTGGAATACCGTATTTATCTGCTACAGCTCTAACTGCCTCAATTTGATACGGAACGCCATATAAATGTACTGCAATAATTACTTTAGGTTTTTTACCCTTTTGGATTCGATCTATAATGGCTGCTTCTAATGCCACTGGGCAAATGTTCCAGGTCAACTCCTCACTATCTACAAAAACAGGAATTGCGCCTTGGTAGAGAATAGGATTTGCCGATGCTGAAAATGTCATACTTTGGCAAATTACCTCATCACCCGCTTGCACGCCTAACAAGATTAAACCTAAATGTATCGCTGCTGTTCCTGAACTTAGAGCACCTACATAAGATTGATTACCCAAATAACGTTCTAAATCTTGTTCTAAACCATTTACGTTGGGTCCCAATGGTGCAACCCAGTTGGCATCAAAGGCTTCTTGTATGTAGTTCTGTTCGGCTCCTCCCATGTGTGGAGAGGACAACCATATTTTTGAATTATTCATTTTAATACGTTTAGTATTGTATTTTTTTTGCTGGAACACCAAAAACTGTAGTACTTTCTTTTACATTTTTAATCACTAGACTACATGCTCCAACAATTGCTTTTTTATTTACTTTAATTCCCGGTAATATAGTAGCTCTTGTATTTATAGTTACTTCTGTGCCTATATTTACAAAACCTCCTGTAAATACGTATGCGTTTAAATGTGACCACTTCTCAATTTTAGTATCATGGCCAAGGCCTACATAGCCTTGAATTGTAACGAAATCTTCAATTATACAATCATTACTAATATTAGAATTTAAAAAAATAATTACCCCATTTCCTATCTTTACATTTTTATTTAATAATACCGATGGATGAATTAAATTAACAAACTCCCCTTTTCTTTGAATAATATTAACACAAAATTGTTTTTTTAGATTAATATTCCCAATTGCACAAGTGAAAATATCATTTTCTTGTATTTTATAACCTTTTATATCTGAAATAATTGGAGGGTAACCTTCAAAATCTTGTAAAGCATTAAGGTTATCGTCGATAAATCCCTTTACAATAAAATTTTTTTTATATTCTACACATTGAATTGCTAAATTGTAGACTTCACGCCCATATCCTCCCGCACCGATAATGATTAAATTCTTCATTAATCTTTATATAAATTACATGCTGCCCATGAATAACCAACTCCAAATCCTTCAATTATACAGTTTTTTATTGAAGTAAATTTCCCTTGTTGAATTGCTTCACATATTGCTATTGGTATAGTTGACGAAACTGTATTTCCACAATGTTCCATTGCTATAAAAAAATTAGTTTCAGGTATTCCAATTTTTTTTCTTAGATGATTTAACATATATCTATTAGCTTGATGAAAAATAAATAAATCGATATTCTCCAATGACAATTTTGTTTTATTCAAAATGGATTCAGTTAATTTTGGAATAGAATCACTTGTAAAATTAAAAATTTCCGTACCATTCATATACAAATTATCATCATTCTTTACATTTCCATATTCATCAATTACATCCGAACCTTTATCGGTTAAATTTCTAATCCCACCGTTTCGTACTATTAAATTATCAGCACCACTACCATCTGTTCCAAATACAAAATCTCCAATCGAACAAATTCCATCTTCATTTGAGATTAAGGTTGCAGCAGCAGCATCACCAAATATAGTTTTATTACTTTTATCTTTAGGATGTATAAACTTTGAATAAGTTTCTGAAGTAATTAATAATACATTTTTAGCCATTCCTCCAGAAATTAATCCTTTAGCAAGACTTAACCCGTATACAAACCCCGAACAACCTAAATTAAAATCAAGAGCACCAATAGTGGTTCTTAAACCTAGTTTGTTTTGAATAATACAAGCAGTAGTTGGTAAAAAATAATCAGGACTTTGGGTACAATATAAAAGGAAATCTATTTTATTTTTATCAATTGAATGCTCTGCAAATAATTTATTTGCTGCGCTTATTGCCATATCAGATGCAAATTCATCAGATTTGCTAATACTGCGCTGTTTTATACCTGTTTTAGAGCTTATCTTTTCAATATCCCATTCTGGAAAATCTTCATTAATATCTTCATTTGTTAATCTACCGTCAGGTAAATAATATGAAATTGCTTTTATATTTATATTCATCTAAATAGTAGAGGTTCTACCCCCGTCTAAAATCAAATTTTGACCAGTTATCCAACTACTTGCTTCAGATAATAAAAAAATAATAGGATTTGCTACTTGAATAGCTTCTCCATATCCTAAAGGATATTTTTTTTCATCTTGTTGAATTACTTCTAATGATAAATCCTCAATAGATTTATTAGTAATCTCTGTTTTAACCATTCCTGGAGAAACACAATTTACTCGAATTCTATTACTAGAGAATTCACTAGCCCAAACTTTAGATATGGCAATCAACGCACCTTTTGAAGCCGCATAGATTCCGTTACCTTTCATTCCAAATAATCCTGCAATAGAGGCTACTAATACAATAGAAGAGTCTTTATTTATCTTTTTCTTCTTAGTTATCAAATTAATTAATAATGCAATAGAATCGAAATTAGTTTCACGAATACTATTCATTAACTCTTTTGAATAAAATTTAACTGGAGCCAATGTTACTATACCTGCTGAATGTACAATACCATCAATATTTGGCATTAAATCCACTATTTTTTGAATATCTTCTGTTTGAGACAAATCAGCTAAAATAAAACTGTTTTCATTTCCAGATTCTTTAATTAATTTCTCTAACAACTCAACTCTTCTTGCGACAGCAATAAATGTTCCTCCCTGACGACTTATTGCTAAACATGTTTCGTAACCTATTCCTGAAGAAGCCCCAGTAACTAAAATTTTCTTTCCTGAAAGATCAAATGGATTTGTCATTTATGTGAACTTTTGTAAAAAATATTTATAAAAATTATTTATTCTAAATTCTTCATCACCAAATATTGGAGATTGAGTAGATACACTTTCTAAGTTTGACTGAATATTTTCAATAATTTTTTTATCTTCATTCAATACTAAATCCAATGAATCATGTGAGCTATTATTGATAAAATCAAAAATGTTATTTTCAGATTCACTCAAATTCTTTTCTAATAAAGGAGAAAAATATCTCACCCTTAAAATAGTTTTAGATGGCGATTGTGGGAAAAGAAATCCAAAATAAAATCCTTTCCCTTCTACAGAACTAATAAAAGCATTTGGATAGATATAAAAATGCATATACCCTTCTCCTTTAAAAGTTCTTGTACTTAAAATTTTGTTGATTAGTTTATTCTCTTTAATACCTTCTAACTTAGGAAATTCACACCAGCCATGACCATCAAAAAAATCAAATTTTTCAGGTTTTGAAAAACCATAACCCATCTTTGCAAATGAATTCTCGTGAACTGAAGTACAATGATAACATTCTAATACATTTTCGAGTAATAATTTCCAATTACCTTTATGTTCTTTATCATAATCAATAGTTTTATTACCAAAATGAAGACTAAAACTTTCTAACTTTTGATATATACTTCCAAGATAGTCTTCCAAAGAGCTACTATTCATTTCGTTCAATTTAATAAATACAAAATTGCCACATAAACTAACCTCATACTCCTTTAATTGTAAATCTTTAATTTCTGCTTTATCAAAAGAATTTCTACAAGGTAATCCTGCTACTTTTCCATCCTTATTATAAACCCAATTATGATATAAACATGAAGAAACTCTATTGCCGAAATTTTCTTCATGAATTTTATTAAATCTGTGCAAACAAATATTTTGAAATGATTTTATTTTTCCATTAAAATTTTGAATAAATATTTTCTCACCAAAATAATCAAATGTAATAAAATCATTAGAATTAGATAATTCTGTCTTGTGAGCTACCAATAACCAAGCTTCTTTTTGAAAAATATCTTTTTCAAAATCAAAAAACTTTTGATCTAAGTAAAACTTATTACTAAAACTCATATTTCTACAATATCTGTAATTAATAAATTATCAAATGTTATCTTAGCCGTACCCCATGACAGTCCTACCCCAAAACCACAAACAATTATCTCTTTAGTTGAATTAGATAGCTCTTCTTTTAAATTTAATGCAATTGTAAGAGGAATTGTGGCAGATGATGTATTACCATACTTTTGTAAAGAGTAAGGTACTTTTTCTTGAGGCAATTTCAATTTTTTAACGATCATTTTATTCATCATTAAATTTGCTTGATGGAAAACAAAGTAATCAATCTGTTCTTTATCCAAATCAAACTTTTCTAATAATAAATTAATTGTTTTAGGAGCTTGAGATATACCAAAACTAAAAACATCCATCCCTTCCAACACTAGGTGACAAGAATTTCGTTTTATTCCTGATTCAAATTCATTATATTTTAAGGAAATAGGTGTTATTCTATTTCTAGCACCGCCATCCTTTAAAATAATTGCGTTTTTTCCTGAACCATCAGATCCTAGATCAAAATACAAATCATTTGCATTTGCATCATACTCAAATGCAGTGGCGGTTCCTGCATCTCCAAAAAGAGGAATTGTACTTTTATCTTCTTCCGAAAGCAATTTACTACTAGTGTCTCCAGCTAATAAAAGCCCTTTTTTTAGTCCTGTCGCATTCATCATACTAGAAATAATTGACATCCCATAAACGTAACCTGAACATCCTAATGGGACATCAAATGCAACACAACCTTGAGATAGACCTAATCTTTCTTGTAAAATTGTAGAAGTAACCGGCAGAATATAATCAGCGGTTTGTGAAACAAATACTAAAACCTCAATATCTTCTTTATTCCAACTTAACTCACTAATTAATTTTTCAGCAGCTTGAAAACATAAATCAGAAGTGCAAGTGTCATAATCTGCTATCCTTCTCTCCTCAACGCCTGTAGCATCAATAAATTTTTCAATTTCATCAGATGACAACAACGAAAGCTCCCTATTTAGCTGTTTATTTTTAGGTACACAGCAAGAAATACCTTTAATTGCAATGTCACTAATTGAAAAAGTTGCCATTGTTACTTATTTTTAATTATTTCAAAAATATCGTTTAATGTAACTGATGACTTAATGTCTTCTCCTGTCAATTTAACCGAATACTCTTCGTCTGCCATAGCTATCAAAGAAAGAGCTGTTAATGAATCCCATTCATCCAAATCTCTAAAAACAGTATCCGATTTAATTAAAGACATATCTGTATCGTCTAAAACATCTGCAAAATTTTGTAAAAAAGTTGAAATTTCCATAAGTATTTATTTTAATTTTAATTTATATTTCCCTTAAAAGCTTCTGCTGAAACTGAATTATCTGAAGTTATACCTTCTCGCTTAAACACTTTATTTATTGTCAAAAATACAATTTTACAATCAAGTAAAAAAGAAACATGATCTACATACCAAACATCAAATTCAAATTTTTGCTGCCAACTTATTGCATTTCTACCATTTATTTGTGCCCAACCTGTAATACCAGGTTTAACTTCATGTCTCCTCTTTTGAGTTTGGTCATATAGTGGTAAATACTCTGGAAGTAAAGGTCTAGGCCCAATTAAACTCATATCTCCTTTCAAAACATTAATCAACTGTGGTAATTCATCTAAAGATGTTTTTCGAACCAATTGACCAATTTTTGTTAATCGGTAATTATCCGGCAGTAAATTTCCATCACTATCTTTCTTATCATTCATTGTTTTAAACTTAATGATTTTGAATAGTTCTCCATATTTTCCTGGACGTAATTGAAAAAAGAATGGATTTCCTTTATTAACTATAGTCAAAAGCATAGTAACTATGAACAAAAATGGAAAAGTAATCATCAAAATAACAAAAGAGACTGTAAAATCAATTAATAATTTTAAATAAATTTTATACATTCTGCAACCCTTTATCAATTAACAAACTCTTATATTCATTTAATATAGCCTCCCATACTACTTGTTGTTCGTAATGTGAGACTATTTTATCTCTAGCTTTACTTGCTAATTGATTTCTCCACATTTCATTATTGATCATTTTATACATTGAATAAAAAAGTGATTCAATATCTTTTGAAGGAATTATGGTTCCATTAATTCCTTCTTCAATAATTTCATTGCATCCATTTATATCAGAAACTATGCTTGGTAATCCCATCGCTCCTGCTTGCATAACCACATTAGGAAATCCTTCTCGATAGCTTGGAAAAACCAAACAATTGCTTATAGCAAAATAAGGTCGTACATCTTTTTGAAATCCAACCGAAATTATATTTTGATTTCTATCAATTTTATTGATTGTTTCTTTTAATAATGGATCTAAATCATGTTCAAAATTACCAACTAAAAGTAATTTTACTTTACAATCATTTATTTTTGAAAATGCCTCAATTAATTCATTAATTCCTTTGTCACCAACTAAACGCCCAACAAATACAAAAATAAAATCATTTTTATTTATGTCTAGTTTAGTAAGTAATTCATGCCTTTGTACTTCTGAAACACAAACTGAATCAAAATAAGATGTATCTATTCCATTGGAGCTACCATTGGCAATCACTTTTAATTTATTAGACGACACTAATTCTTCATTAACAATAAATTGAAACAAACCTTTTGAATTAGGATAAACATTTGTAGCACATGCATAGGTAACTTTTTCAACAAAATTCAATAACTTACGTTTATTACCTTTAGCTTCCATTAATGGTAATCCCGCAACTGTATGCAATCTAATTGGGACATCAGCTAACTTTGAGGCTAACATTGAAACTATTCCCGCTTTAGGTGTGTGTGAATGAACTATTATTGGTTTCTCTTTCTTTAATATTTTAAAAAGATAATACACAGATAAAATATCTTTAAAAGGTGAAATCTTTCTAGTCATATTAATGCCAAATACTCTAATATTCTCATCTTGACTTATTTCATCTAAAGCATTACCTTTAGATGCAACACCAATAACTTCAAAGCCATTTTCAGACATGAATTTATGTTGCCCTTTTAATAATATTTTAAGGGATTCTGGTATTGTTGTAATTCTAAATAATTTAGTCTTCATATGTGTTTTTATACCATTTTTGAAAACAATACAATGTCCAAACCCTAAACGTATTATCAACTCTAGAGTTTAAGTGGTTATGGACTAATTTTGATATAACCTCAAATGAAAAAATATTCTGTTTAATTACAAATGATTTATCAATAAACGATAACAACTCTAAACGTAATTCTGAACGTAACCAATCGCCTACAGGAACACCAAATCCTTTTTTTGATTTATTTAAAAAATCTTTTGGAAAATATTCTTTAAAGGCTTCTTTAAGAATGTGTTTTTTATCCCAACCATTTATAAGATAATTATCAGGTAATTGATTTGTGAAATCCCAAAGTTCTTTGTTTAAAAAAGGGGCTCTACTTTCCAAAGAGGCTAGCATACTTGTTCTATCAACTTTAACCAGCATATCCCCTTCTAAACTTAATAGCTTATCTATTGCTCTAAAATTACCTAATGAATTGTTTTTAATCAACGTATTATCTTTATAATAATTTAAAACAGCTGGAATGCAAACATTAGATTGGAATATATCTTTTAATTCTGATTCATTAAATCCTAAAGAAATAATATTGTAATAAAAATCACCTTCATAGTTTATCGAATTGAGTAATCTATTCGCTTTAAATTTAAATCCTCTAGAATCCTCATTAGAAGTTAACAATCTATTCGCTAAACTCAACCCTCTTTTGTGAATACATTGTGGAATTAAGCTAATGTATTTTTGATTTAACTTACCCATATAATATTTGTTATATCCACCAAAAACTTCATCACCACCATCACCTGTCAAAGCTACTTTTACATAATCTTTAGTTTTTTTTGAAACCAAATACGAAGCTAAAGCAGAAGAATCTGCAAAAGGTTCGTCAAAATTCAATAAAATTTCATCAATATTGGCTGTTAAATCTTTTTCAGAAATAATGAATTCGTGATGATTACTATTAATCAATTTTGAAACTAAACGAGATTTGTCTGATTCATCAAATGATTTTTTATCAAAACCAATAGAGAAAGTGTCTATTTTATTCTCTTGCTGCTGTGCCAAACATAAAGAAACTATAGAGGAATCAACACCTCCCGATAAAAACGTCCCTAGCGGAACATCTGAGATAGATCGTGATAAAACACTCTTTTTAACTAAATCGTGCGTTAATGTAACGGCTTCTTTTTTAGATTGGGTATTAAATTTATTAATTGGCTTGTGAATTTCAAAAATTGAATGAGAATTTTGTTCACAATCCAATTCGATGTAATGATTTGGTTCTAACTTATGTATACCTTTATAAATGGTAAATGGCGATGGAATATAAGTCAATTGGAAATACAAAGACAAACTGGTTGTATCAATCTCTGGTTTATTGGTTAATGTTCCAATTATTGATTTTAATTCGGAAGCCCAAATAAAACCGTCTTTAGTTTGGGAATAATACAAAGGCTTCTCACCAAAAAAATCACGCGCTATAAATACCTTTTCGATAGTTTTATCATAAATACTAAACGCAAACATTCCATCTAACTTACCAAAAGATTTTACTCCTTCTTTTTCATAGAGTTTCAAAATCACTTCAGTATCAGAGTTTGTATTAAATACACAACCTTGATTAATTAATTGATCTTTTAGAATTTCATAATTGTAAATTTCACCATTAAAAACAATTACTTTAGATTTATCTTCTGAATATATAGGCTGATTTCCTGTATTTAAATCAATTATAGACAGCCTACGCATTCCCATTGCAATTGAGTAATGATCGTCAATTAAAACAAATTCGCCATTTGCATCTGGCCCTCTATGAATAATGAAATTATTCATAGCATTTAACTGCTTAGAAAGATTATCTGTTTTATTAAGAGAATATAAACCGTTAATTCCGCACATTGAAGAGTTGATTAAATATTTTGATATAACTTATACTATTCGCTTCGACGGAATAATATTTTTCTACAATTTTTTGGTTATTCAAACCAACTTCACTGTAAAAACTTAAATTAGAGATAAATTTACTAATACAATCAACCCATTCTTCCTCACTAGTTGCAAATAAATTACTATTATTCCTATTTATTTTGACATTTGCTTCCAAAGGAGTTGATAGAGTTGGCTTACCCATAGCCATATATTGTATTAATTTAAAACCACACTTACCTCTATTAAATGGAGTATCATCTAATGGCATAATTCCCAAATCAATTTCTTTTAAAAAAATTAATTCATCTTGGGCTGACCAATTATAAAATTCAACATTTGGGATATTCAACCGTGATTTTAAATTATTATCAAATCCCATTAATTTAAATATTATTTTAGGATTTAACTCATGTGTAATTTTTATTACTTCAATAATATTGAAAATATTTATAGAAGTAGATTTAGAACCTATCCATCCAATAGTTATATCTTTTTTTATTGGATCTAATTGAAAACTTGATGTGTAATTAACTAAGTTTATACTTGTAGGAATTTCAATAACATTATTAGTGAAACTATTTAAATGTGAAGTGAGATATGGACTACCAGTAATTACTATATTAGCATATTTAACAATTTTGAAAATTTTGTTTCCAAAAAAATACTTTATTAAACTATTTGGATGTAAATCATAATTATGAAATATGGCATCGTCATAATCTAATATTATTTTTACTTTAGTTTTATACAATAAATATTCTAAAATAGGGGGGAAAAATGGCAATAACTCGTACTCAATAAAAACTATTTTATCTGTTCTAAGATATTTTAAAACTTGAAAAATTCGTGAACAATAGGATCTCAGTATTTGAAAATAATTTATTTTTTTATTGGCAAATAGATTATCAATATAATGATCATCAAATAATGGAAAATATTGAACATTAAACTCTTTCTTCAGAATATCCTTATATTGAAATGACCTATACCTACTGCTGGGTCCTTTATCAGTATATTTAGTGAAGTATAAAATAGTTTTTTTATGAAGCACTTTTAATTATTATTTTTTTCATTACAATTAATAACCCTATAAAAATAAACATCCAAATTGGAAAATTATTCAATTTTGGTGTAAAAAATGAAAAGAAATTAATTATACAAATATTTGAAACTAAAAATAACGAATAAGGAATATTAATTTTTAAGAAAATAATTGCAAAATAATTTAAAAATAAGGAATGTAAAATAACTCCAAATATCATATACAAGTATCCAAAATCTCTATAAAATGGTTCTAAAAAAGTTCCAACATTTGTCTTATATGGTTGTCCATAAAATTCATTTATTAGTGATTTAGGTTCATTTTCAATAATCCCAATATTGTTTAAGACCTTTAATGCTGGATTAATTGTTCTATTGAGCTCATAATCAGGATTCTCATTGCAAATAATATAATCTAAATAAAAATAGCTACTAGTTAAATAAAAGACAATATTTTGGGCATTTGGAGAAATGTCCCATCCCTCATATATTTTTTCGTCAGATGTTTTTCCTGCTAATGTACCTATGGAAATAAAAATAAATGAAAAAGCAAGCAAAAATAAAATTACCCTTTTTAACAGACTTGAAAACTGAATTTTTTTAATATTTAAACAAAAAAGTATATATAAAATTATTAACAAGATCCACATAGGTCTCGTTCTATCAATAAATAGTAAATTACCTAAAAATGTTAATGTTATTAAAACATACCATATTTTAGATAATCTTTTATTTAAAACTTGAATTAAATTTAATCCTATAGCTATCCATCCAAAATATGTTAATTGAATTCCAATTGATTCTGAAGCAATCAAAGAATTTGCTCTTAGTTCTGAAGAATTATCTGAAAATAAAATTAAAAAATAATTTACATATCCACCATAAAATTTAAAATATTCTTTTAAATATATAAAAACACCATAAAAACTAAGCGCATATAAGGATATTAAAACTAGTTTATTTATTCTAATATTACTTATTGTAAAATTTACAAAAAAATTCTTATTTAAACTATATGTAATTAATGTGGAAATTAAGAAAGATAAAATTGAAAAATTTATTATAAAATGAGTTTGAAATGAAATTTTATTATATTCAATAACATTCAATATAAATATAATATAAGTAAATGTCATTGTAAGAAATCCATAAAAACTAGGAATAAAAAACAAATATTTAATGTTAGATATTTTATACATAGCTTTTAATTTTATATAAATTAAGTTTGTTCTTAAACAAAAAACAAAAAATAAAAACAATCATTTGAATTGGAACAATTGCAAAATAAATATTTGTATTAAACATTTTAAAGAAAATTAATGACATAACACCAAAACCACAAGAAATCAATAAATTGTTAATTAGGAGTTTATACTTTTCCATTTTAATTAAATTAAATGTAATTAAATTACAAAATATTACAAAAAATCCATTAAAAAAATAGAAAATAACGTTATAAATTTTTAAATTCTGTGAATGTTTCCAAAAAAGTAGAAAAATACTAAACAATAGAATGATAGAAAAAAAATAAAACAAAAAATCTTTAAGTTTAATTTTATTTAAAAACTCACTTCCACTATTAAAAATATATCTTGGATAATATAAAACAGACAAAGCCAATGTTAAGCCTGAAACTAATTCTGGAAATCTTGATAAATAAAATATTTCTAATATTTCTGATTTATCAATATTCAATGTAGAAATAAAAACTACAGGTAAAGAAATAATTATTGTATCACTTTTGAATAAAAGATAATTAAATATTTGCTGAAATCCCATATTCCAATTAGGTAATAAATCAATATCTGCTGTATAATTAATTCTATTATAAAAATAGTCGGATAGTAAAAATTTAAAAACTAAACAAATCAAAAAAATTATTACGTAATATTCTAAATTAAATTTAAAATAATAAGAAACTATAATTATTGTTAGAAAAAACAATGGGTATGACAATAAATTTAAAATAAATGCTTTATTAAACAAATGTCGGTAATTTAATTGATTAATTACAAGATTTGAAAATTGATCTAAAATTACATTTATGAAAATAATAATACCTATTATGTAACTAAACCTATATACAGAGAATATTAAAATTGGAATTGCTAAAATAAGCGCCTTTTTAAAAAGAAATTTTTTAATTTTTGGTCTATTATTTTTATTATTTAAAAAATGAGAATATGATATTGCATCAAAACTTAATTTAGTAATTGTTAATCCTATCGAATGAATTTGTATAATAATTAATATATCTATAACTATATTAACATCTATAAATTTTATTGAATTTGAAGAAAAAAATACAATCCCAATAGATGAAATAATTCCAGACCCTAATAATTTAGAAGCAGAATTAATAAAATAAATATTTTTTTTAACTAAGAAATTCATTTAGTATATATCTGGAATCCATGAAGGATAAATAAACCTGCCATTTCTATTGTTTAAATGTCTTATATATCTTGGTTGAATCTTGAAAATTTTTTGTTTAGTTAAAAATTGATTTAAGCTTAATGGCTTCAACATTTTTACATTTGTTTCCATTGCATACCATTTTCCATTCCAACAATACTCAAAGATATTATGTGTATATATATTTGATGAAAAAAAATCTAATATATCTGTACTCGTATTAAATGGATTTGAAAATAAAAAAACAGGTCTTACGCCTATATCATTATAAATCAAGACTTTTTGCATAACCATAGATCTATTAAAACATAAACCTTTTTTTGATTGTAAAGTGTTAATAATATTAATTTCATTTATACCATTAGGCTCATGTATAATATTATTAATTGTGTAGTTTTGTAAAACAAGTATATCTTTCTGATTATTTATATGAATTAATGATTTATAAAATTTCTTTAATTCAACTATTTCCTTTTCTGTAGGTTTAACCTGGTATTTATTATAAAGGAAAGAAAAAACTAAATTAACAAAAAGTAGAAAACTTAATACCAATGAGGCCTTTATAAAATTTTTATAAACTCCCATCGACATCCCTTGTTAAAATACCCTTAACATCATATATAACACTTTTTTCACCTAATAAATCATTATAATTTAAATTTTTAAACTGATTATGACCAACACCTAATACAATAGCATCAAATTTATTATTTGGCTCATTTGTAGTTATTGTTAAATTATATTCATGTTTAACTTCTTCTGGATTAGCCCATGGATCATAAATTGTTACATTTATTCCATACTCTTTTAATGAACTTATCACATCTATTATTTTAGTATTTCGTACATCAGGACAATTTTCTTTAAAAGTAATACCTAAAATTAGTAATGAAGCTCCATTTACAATAATTCCTTTTTGAATCATCAACTTTACCACCTGTGATGCAACGTATTCTCCCATACTGTCATTTAAACGACGACCAGCTAAAATGATTTCTGGATGATAGCCTAATTCTTGTGCTTTTTGCGCTAAATAATAAGGATCAACCCCTATGCAATGTCCTCCTACTAAACCAGGTTTAAATGGTAAAAAGTTCCATTTAGTTCCAGCGGCTTCTAAAACGGAATGGGTATCAATATTCATTAAATTAAATATTTTAGCCAACTCATTGACAAAAGCAATATTAATATCTCGCTGTGAGTTTTCAATCACTTTAGCAGCTTCAGCCACTTTGATACTCGGTGCTAAATGTGTACCCGCTGTAATGACACTTTTGTAGAGTTCATCAACTTTTTTACCTATTTCAGGAGTAGAACCTGAGGTTACTTTTAGTATTTTCTCAACGGTATGTTCTTTATCACCTGGATTAATTCGCTCAGGAGAATAGCCAGCATAGAAATCTACATTAAATTGTAAACCTGATGTTTTTTCTAAAACTGGTATACACTCTTCCTCGGTAGCTCCAGGGTAAACTGTAGATTCATAAATTACTATATCTCCCTTTTTTAATACTTTACCCACAGTTTCACTGGCTTTATACAAAGGAGTTAAATCAGGACGGTTATTTTTGTCAACAGGAGTAGGTACAGTAACAACGTAATAGTTACACTCTTGTATGTCCGTCAAATCATAAGTACAGAAAAGACCATTACCTTCATTTTGATTAGTTGGTAATAATACGGCTTGAAGTATTTCGTCCTCAACCTCCAATGTACTATCATGTCCTTCTCGAAGTTCTTTAATTCGAGTTTGATTAATATCAAAACCAACTACTTTGTATTTTGTGGCAAATAATCGGGCAAGCGGTAAGCCTACATAACCCAATCCTATAACTGCTATTTTATTCATGAAACTACTATAATAATTATTTTAAATTTTGAAAATACCAAGAAACCGCTTCTTTGATTCCGGCTTCAATTGAAAATTTAGGATTATACCCTAAATTGTATTTTGCTTTTTCGATACTTGCTAGTGAATGGGGAATATCTCCTATTCTATTGGGACCATGTAGTACCTCTACCTCAGCAATTTTAGGATCAAACTGTGCTAAATTTTCTTTGAGTAGCTGTACTAATTGTGTGAGCGTTGTTCTGTCTCCATAGGCCGTATTGTAAACTGTATTTACAGCTTCAGGATTTTTAGTTGTTATAGCTAATTCATTCATTTGAATGACATTATCAATATACGTAAAATCTCTAGAATAATTTCCATCTCCATTAATTACAGGGCTTTCATAACTCATGAACTGCATTACAAATTTGGGTATTACCGCGGCATAAGCCCCATTTGGATCTTGTTTGCGACCGAAAACATTGAAATAGCGTAGCCCTATAGTCTCTACCCCATACGTTTTACTAAATATTTCTGCATATAATTCGTTTACGTATTTAGTTATAGCATACGGAGAAAGTGGCTTGCCAATTACTTCCTCAACCTTAGGTAAGCCGTGAGAGTCACCATAAGTAGATGAGCTTGCAGCATAGATAAATCGTTTCACTTTAGCATCTCTTGCAGCAGTCAACATATTCAAGAACCCAGATACATTCACCGCATTGGTAGTAATAGGATCGTTAATAGAACGAGGCACTGACCCTAAAGCCGCTTGATGCAAAACATAATCTACTCCTTGCACTGCTTTTTGGCAATCTTCAAAATTTCTTACATCTCCTTCAATCAATGTAAAATTAGGATTATTAATTACTGCATTCAAATTATGCAAATGTCCCGTTGCAAAATTATCTAAACATATTACTTCATTTTCTTTGCCAATAAAATAATCACAAAGGTTGGAACCTATAAAACCTGCTCCACCTGTTATTAGTATTTTCATTATTGTAAATTATTTAATATTCTTTTTAAAATCAGAATGAAGGTCACTAAAAACCCAGCTAGAATTCCACCCAATACAATTCCTTTAGCCTTTCCAAACTTTTCTTTAGGTAAAGGTAAAATAGGTCGGTCGATCACTTGAATTAAAGGGGTTTCTTTGCGCAAAGTTACCTTAGCCAATTCGGTTTGTTTAACTAATTCGGTTAAAATAGCTGTATTGGCTTGCACATCAACTTGGCGTTTGGCTGAGGGTGCTCGGTTTACGTTTAAGGCAGGATTCAGCATAAAGGTGTTGTCGTTGGCTACTGCTACACCTGTAATCGCACCATTCAATTCCCCACGAATGGAGTCGGTTTGCTTTTGCAAGATCGCCATATTCATTCGGGCTTTCTTACTCTTGGTATCCACATAAAAGTCCGATACCTTCTTCGCTAAGGTTTCAGAAAACGCTTTAGCAAAAGCTTCGTTTTCAGACTTGACATCGATACTAATAATCGATATTTTTTTATCTCTTTGTGCTACACTTAAACTCGTCTTGGACAAGTCTTCGTAAATTTTGCCCATAATACTATCATGCTCTCGAGTAAAGTACTTGCGTTTGGTCAAGGGAGGAAATTGAATCGATTTCAATTTCGGTTTTTCATTCCAAGTTTTTCGCCATTCTTTGATTTGAATGTACATTTCCGCCAAGGAAATTGTATCGTTTCCAACTAGTACTGGTTGCATCAGAGTTTGTTCCACCATCGACCGAGATTTGAACAGTTCCGTCAAATTCCCTCCTGTAAACATTCCACCTGCACTACCTCCTAAATCCAATCCTAATGAACTGGCCAGTCCTAAAGCACCACTCATTCCTCCTCCTTTTTCATCTTCTAAAGCAAAGGATAATGTTGCTGTATAAACAGGTTTCTTACTAATAGAATAGGCTAATCCTAAAGCTGCTCCTACTACTCCAGCTAGAACAATGATCTTCCATTGGGATAGTAAATACGAGTACCATTCTTTGGCTTTCTCGAGGAGTTCTTTTAGGGTGATTTCGTCGTTTTGTGTTTCCATATATTTTGCTGCTAACCTGCCAGCCGCAGGCAGGGACGCTAGGGCGCCAAGGTTATTTTTGTTGTCTGTTATCGGTTATCTGTTATTTCGAAAGCAGTGAAGCCTGCCTACCGCAGGCAGGCAATCTTTATTTAATTATGTTAAACTTCGTTGTTCAAGATTCGTTGTTCTAATGTTTTTTGTTAAAATTTTGAATATTCAACATGGAATTTTAAATGATGAATGTTTTAATTAGCTCCGTTCGGCTTCGCCTTAGGTCGTAAATCTAATATCGTAACTCGTACTTCGTAACTCGTAAATCGTACCTCGTATATCCTAAAGTCTCCAATAATTCGAATATTCGTCTTTATTCAAAACGCCCTTGATGTCAAAAAGATAGACCGGTCCGTTGGACAAGGCTTCAAAATCTTTGGGTTGCATGTTGCGATACGCTTGATGGCCTACAGCCAAAACGATACTATCGTATTTGCCTTCGGGTGCTGCTTTCAAATGGATATTGTATTCGTGGGCTAATTCAGCTGGGCTGCCAAAAGGGTCAATCACATCAACGGCAATCGAATAGTCTTCTAATTCTTTAATTAAATCGACTACTTTCGAATTGCGAATATCTGACACCTCTTCTTTGAAGGTAATTCCCATAACCAAAACACGAGATTTACCTGGATTTTTATCTTGTTCAATCAAAGATTGTACAATGCGTTTGGCTATAAAAGTCGGAATAAAATCATTCACACGACGACCAGCCGCAATTACTTGTGGTTCGATACCAATCATTTTAGCTTTGTGCATCAAATAAAACGGATCCACGCTTATGCAGTGTCCACCAACTAAACCGGGTTGGTAAGAATGAAAATTCCATTTGGTTCCAGCTGCTGCAATCACCGCTTGGGTATCAATGCCCATTTTATCAAAGATAATTGCCAATTCATTCATCAACGAAATATTGATGTCTCGTTGGGTGTTCTCTATCACCTTAGCGGCTTCGGCTACTTTGATGGATTCAGCTCGGTGCAATCCCGCTTTAATTATACTGCCGTAAACGCCAGCAATCAATTCTAAGGCCTCAGCATCATTGCCAGATACTATTTTTAATATGGTAGTCAAGGTGCGTACCTTATCCCCAGGAACAATGCGCTCTGGACTGTAACCGTATTTAAAATCAATCCCTCCTTGCAATCCTGAAACAGATTCTAAAATAGGCAAACAATCGTCTTCGGTACAACCTGGATAAACGGTAGATTCATACACCACCACATCTCCTTGTTTTAAAGCCGAAGCCACACTTTTAGTGGCACCTAACAGCGGATTCAAATTCGGCACTTTATTGGAATCAATATCCGTGGGTACTCCGATAATATGAAAATGCGCCTGTCGCAAATCGGCAACATTGGCTGTAAAAGTAATATCACAACCTACAAAAGCGGTAC
>JACCDZ011435972.1_pt1 | contig 19267 bp, 34 predicted proteins | sample 7449551 | NCBI WGS metagenome assembly JACCDZ01 (sample SAMN15323452, study PRJNA562643) | freshwater metagenome | isolation source: river surface water | place: USA:Blue River Watershed | collected 2017-08-18
ACTATAAGCAGATTAGTCTATCCAAATTAACTAAAGTATGTTATAATAATAATTGGATAGTTTACAATTTATAATTGGCATTCATCCCCACCGCAGAGCAGAGGGGAATTTTGCCAAGAACATTAAATGAACTCCATAATGAAAGTTATTAAGGAAAAAATAATGATTAAAATGATTGTAGGATTAGGAAATCCTACTAAAAAATACATTGATACTCGACATAATATAGGATTTCGGTTTATTAATATATTATCTTTTTGTGGCATTAAATCTAATGGGCATTCTTTAAAATGTAATGATTTTAAATATTCAGATGATTTTGTAGCTATGATTGGAACAATTGAATTAAAGGACAACCAACTAATTCTTGTAAAACCACAAACTTTTATGAATGATTCAGGTGTGTCAGTACAATTATTAGCCAAACACTATAATATTAAACCAGAAGAAATTTTAGTTGTTCATGATGAAATTCATGTAAAATTAGGAAAATGTAAACTTAAATTTGGTGGTAGTGCTGGTGGTAACAATGGATTGAAAAGTATTATTGAAAAAATTGGAGATCAGTTCTGGAGATTACGTATTGGTATTGATAAACCTGAAAATACTAATTTACTTGATTACGTTTTATCAGAACCTAGCTTTGAGGATAAACACTCACTGGATACATTATTATTTTCGATTGTTTTTGGTGATATTAACTCTTTATTAAATAACCAAGACAAATTTCAAAGAGAGTTTCATTAACATATTGAGATTAACAAGTGGTTATAGCAATATGTTTATAATTAATAATGAGTTGCCAATTATTAGTTGAAACGATTGTTTGTAAAAAATTAATAAGGTAATAAATATGAGTAATGAATGGACTGTAATAACAATATTTTTAACTATTTGTATTTTTGTTTTTCTCTTGGTAATTATTTTAAAAATGTTGATTTAGGTTGTGATATAAATGTTATAAATAATATTTTTTTTAATCATTATATTTAAAATTTATATTTACATCATAGCATAAAAAATTTAGTGTCCTTAATAACATTTCTGTTGTTGATGAAATACAATCTTTTTTTGAATTAATTTCTTGTTCTTTATCAAAATAAACAACATTATTGTCATTTACTATTAAAACAAAATCATTATTACAAATATCATCAAAATTTGGCAAATTGTTTTTTGAAAGAAAACTGTTAAATAATTCTTCTTCTGATAAATCTGCCTTTTCTTGTTCTTCTTCTGTTAAATCCATATAATAACAAGCAGAATAATCATATTCCTTTGCATAATTTAGTGGGTAAAATAACATTTTGTAATTTGTTTCTCTGATAATAAGTTTTAATAAATTAAATAGGGTTTCTGAAATAGCATCAGGTAAATGATAAGATGAATTAAAATTAATACATGTTTCTCCCATTTTATTATCATAACGTTTACCTAAATGACCATCATAAAATAAATTATATTCTTTATTATTAAAAATAAAGTCTCCATTTAAATCACTACACCCACCACAACACTCACAATAAAAATAATTTTCTTCTACATTTACATTAATTTTATTCATTTTAACTCTCCACTCCCCTCAATACAATCGAGTTCGTCATAAATTATAGATATAATATAATACGAATAATTCCTAATACTATGCGCAGTATTATTGGATAATACAACTTTAACATTGTTTTTATTCAGAAAATTTTCCAAATCACTTGTCGCATAATTAACCGCATCTTCTAAGCACATTTTATAACTCATAAATGTTTTTGACTTCATCGCTTTTTTTCCTTGATTTTTAATACTCTATTAATAATATCATTAAAATTCAAAATTGTCAACAGAAATATTTAATAATATGTTATAATTTACAATTAAGTTATGAAAAGGAAATTTTTTGAGCATTAAATTAAATGATGGAGAATTAATTAAAAAATTTATGTTTATGGGTTTGTTATATTATTTTAAAATTAATCCAAATACCTATGAAATTGATGAAATGAATTTTAGATATACTACTGATATGATGGAGTGGAATGGAAATTTGTATATAGAATATTTAGCATTAAGTAAAATAGATCAAGATAAAATTCTTTTCCTCATGAATAATATCGAGTTTAAATATCATGGTATCAAAAAATATAAATGTAAATTATCTGTTAATTTGATTAAAAATCCACTACCCCCAACTTTTAGTAATAAAAAACTATTATGTTTAATTTTAAGATCAAAAGAATATAATTTATTTTTGAATAATATATCTAAATCAATTAATCTACATATTGACGAATTAGAAAAAGAAAGAAAAACTAAAATATTTAATGAATATAAAGTTGCTTCATATTTGAAAACATTTGATCGATTGAAAAAATAATTTAGAGTTTTAGAAAATGGTGCTAAAAAACATCATTTTCTATTATATTAGTTATTCTCAGACTTCATAAACAATTGAAATAGTATAATAAGCATATATGGTTTGAGAAACGTGAGAAACACTATTAACAAATAAAATTTTAACATTATTTTCTTCTAAAAATTCATTAAATTGTTTTGTCGCACTTTTAACTGCATCGTTATAATCCACATCACATCCACAAAATGTTTTTACTTTAGTTATCACTTTAGTTATCATATCTTTTCCCTTTTAAAAAATTTATAAATATTAACATATAAAAATAAAATATACAAGTGAAAATAATTTATTTGTGCTAAAATTAAACATTTAAAGGAGAAATACATGTGCATGGAAGAATTATCTTCAATTGAATATATTAAATACCGAGCTAATCAAGCATTAAAATATGATATTAATCCAGTTAAATTATTTTATATACAACATAATAATCTTGAAATTTCTAAAGCATTAACGCTTGTTGAAGGTAAAAGAAAATATATAATGATTTTTATTGAACCAGCTCATCGTGGCAAAGGTTTTTATGAAGTAATTTATAATAATTATTTTTCTAATTATACTGTTCTCACTTTCTCAGATTGTCATATTAATAATTTTTTAGCAACCAAAAAGATACCTCATTATTTGTACCCAAATCAATATTCAATCGCATATGATATTATAATGAAATATTATGGAACAAAAAAAGCACACAGGTCTCAAGTTAATTTAATGAATCATATCGAAGAAGGTATTGTAGTATTGCAGCAGATGGGTTGTGATTCAGATACTATTGATGCTTATTGCTTACATCCAATATTGCAAAGTGATAATGAATTAATTATGAACTATCATTCTGAAAATTTTAATTGTGTTAATGCTAGAATATTAATCCTTGCAATGGAATATAGAAAAACTGCTAATGCCTATCTTAGTCAAAGAATAATTGAATCTATAAATGATATTGAATTATCACCTCTACCAGAAGTTAATCAAATGTTAATAGCCGATAAAATTCAGAATTATAAAGATTTTGTTAAGTATCATAAACATAGTCATCAACGTTCTAAAGAATTGCAAGAATATTTTGAAAATTGGATGAAAAAACTACAAGCAGAGCGTTTTCATTATCAGTTCATTGATAGATTGAATCTTTTTGATAAAGTAATGAGTCAAATAAATGTATTAAATATTGGAGAAACTAAATGAGTATGAAAGTTTATAATGGTTTTAAATTTCCAACAGGAACAACCTTTGAGGATATTCAAAAAAGATATTCCAAATTATCTGAAACTGAATTTTTTACAAAAATTCAAAAATTAATTAATGAAGTAAATACTTTATTATATCTTGATGAATTGGACAAGAATATAAATTCCGATATTACAGCGAGTGAATTAAAATATAATAAATATTCTGAAATATTATATAATCAATATAAAGGAATAAGAACTATTGGAGATTTTGATTGCTCGCTATCATTCTTTATTCATAACGGCGAGATTTATTCCAGAGTATTTGCAGAAAATGAATTTATTTATAATTTTTTAGTGGATTTTTTTGAGCTAGAAGATTGTGCTTATTGGAATAATTGTGATCGTCCAAATCATATTTCGCCAGAGGAATGGGAACAGAGAAAAAATCTTTGGGATGATCATGTTGTTTGTTTTTTTATCGAAATTATTACACCAAGAAATTTCAAATTAGATTTTCACCCTGGTTTTCGTAAATCAGATCTCTATAATAAAGAAGTTAGGACTAGAGCATTTATTGATAATAAGATTGAATTAATTATTGAAAAATTAAATCTAAATGACGATACAACTCCTAAAAAGCACTCATGGTATAGAAAAATTTCAGAGGAAATACATAGTGGTAAGTATCCCAAAATAGAGGATATTAAAAAACAAATTAAAGAAAACTTAAAAGATGTTAATTATGACAATTATTTCGAATTAAAGTCTTCAGTAATATTATAACTAATTGACAAATAATGCAATTCTATGCTATAATATAGAATATTTAATTTTAAAAGGATTATTTCGTGGAATTAATTTCATTCAATAGTATTCTCCAATTTAACTCTATTTGTTCTACAGTCAATCATTTATCAAAAATGACGGGGGTAGATGCTAAAAATAAACCAATTTATGATCAATGCCTTGATAGTCCAATTTTGGAAGTGATTGGCAGTGAGAAAATTCATGGAACAAACTTTTCTATCGCCTATAATAATGGTGATGGATTATGGTTTCAATCAAGAGCAGATATTATTACACCACAAAAAGATAATGCTGGTAGCGCTTTTTTTGGTTTTGCAAATAAAGATTATTTTACTAAAACTATTTTAGCTCTTGCAGAAGAATATAAAATTGATTTAGATAAATACTCAATTGTTTTATCTGGTGAATGGGCTGGGAGTGGAATTAAAACAAAATCTGCTGTTGATGGTCTTGAGAAACAGTTTTATATCTTTCAATATTTTAAGGTTTTTTTAACTGGCTCTAAGAGCGAAGATAAAAAGTACTATTTTGAAGAGACAAAATTAAATGGTAATTGGATTGACAATCCTGATAGGAAAATTTTTAACATTATGAATTTTCCAACATATACGTTATCAATAGATTTTAGCAAGCCACGTCTTCATATTAATGAAATGTTGGAGATTGTAAAAAAAGTCGAAGAATCTTCTCCTGTGGGGCAATATTTTGGTTTTAACAATAATATAGGAGAGGGAATCGTATTTTCATTGAAGTATAAAAACAAAGTTCTTCTTTGGAAAGTTAAAGGCACCGCTCACTCAAAATCAAAAGTCAAAGTCCTAAAACCAGTAGATGATGCAAAAGAACAACTTAAAATTGATATTGCTGCGCAAGTATCACCAGCATGGAGACTTGAACAAATGTTTGATGAAGCTAATAATACTCTTAACGGTGGAGTTGGACATATTGATAATATTTCTAAGTTTTTAAAATTAGTCGTGTCAGATATTATTAAAGAAGAATCACAGTTGCTTTTTGATAATAAATTAGAAATTAAGGACATTGTCGGATCAGTTAATAAAATTGCTAAAAACTGGTATTTAGAACAGATTGATTATAATAAAAGCAAGGATAATAAAGATGAATAAACCAAATAAGGGCTGTTTGTTAATTGCAATTGATATTGGGATTATTTTACTGATTATTTCACTTGTAATTATATTTGTATTTAAATATAATGGTAAAGATAGCTCTAATAATTATTCGAATATTCGTTACCAAGAGATTTTTAATATTGGAGATGGAAAACTATATAGATGCACGCAGGGGTTAACTCCATTTTCACTTTCTGAATCTCAACAAAGAGGACTTAATGAAGAAAAATTCGGAAAATATATTGAGTACTCAAAAGCTTCTGAGTTAAACTATATAACAAAAGGATTTAATATAAATGAACAGTGTGTTTCAAAATTTTATACACGTGATGAATATTTAAAATTTCCGAATAAAAATAATTTTATTGAAATACTTTATATTCCAATTTCAGCATATAAAAAACCAACAAAAAATTATAACTTTTAAAAAGGATACATATGTTTGAAGAATTATTAGAAATTAGCAACGAATATGGTGATAAGTCATTAAAAATTGAAAATGGCAAGCCAATTGTTTTAACATATTATGAGATTTTGGATCAGACTGCTTTTCCAGTTTATTTTTTTCCTATGAGATTCTTCTATACTCAGAAAACCGACACCATTGAAACTCAACTTAGTTTTAATGGAATTACTTTAGAATGGGATAGTTGGAATGATCATTTCAAAGTAATTTTAAAGGATGCTCATATTTATTCAAGAGATTTACCAAAATTTAATTGGCAAGAAACTAATGATATTCTCTTTAACACAAGTATTTTAACTAATTGGATATCAAATAATGAAAAAGATTCTGGCTTTAAAATGATTAAAGACAAAGCAACCAAACTTTTTAATTTATTGAGCGATCCAAATTTAATCGAGTTAAATAAACTTTTTAATGATAATATAAGAGAAAAAGAGTTTGATTTAGCAGTAATTTTAATTAATTACTTATTTAATAATTAATTTGATATATCTAAGATATTAATGGAAGGATAAAATGATAAAAAGAAAAAAGAATTACTATGATAATTATTTTAAAATTATTAATAGTGTAGATTTAGAGTTTTATGATTTAAAAAATTATTTAAATAAAGCAATTAAAAACAGTTCTTCCAAAAATATTAAAAATGATTATGCTGCTAGAAAGCTGAATGTTGTTCTAAATTCATTAAAAAGACTCGAAGAAAAGAATAAAGATTTAAATAAAAAATTAAGAAGCTTGTTAATTGATATAGAAGATGATAATGATTATTATTAGAATAAAAGGCAGCCAAAACAGTTGCCTTTATTGTATGTATCTGGGCATAATCTTACTTGATTAGAAAAACCACTCAGAAATAATTATAAAGGCTAAAAATTTATCTTTTTTTAATTAAAATTCTAAAATAGGGAGTTTTACCATTTATTGATAAATCTCTTTCATCATCACCTTTACGAAATTTAATAATTTCAAATTGGTTTGGATTAAATTTATGTAAAAAAGTTATTGGCACACCAATAACACCATCATAATCTTGTGGGATGTCTTTTGTTTTGTTTACATTAATTCCATTAAAGTTGTCATATTTTGGATATTCAACTTCATTGCCCAAATATTTCTTTGTTAGTATAATTTCTTCATTTCTTTTAAAATTATCTAGATTGGTGAGCCATAAGCAATTATTAGGGGAAACAATTTTATTACCTAAGACATCAATCATGGTTTCAGTACCATATAAATCATAGCATTCTGGCACAATAAAACCTGAAATTCCTCTACCCAAATTAATACCAAGCCAAGCTATGTTATTTTGAATTAATTTAAAAACTTCTTTATAAGTAATAGCATTAATATTTCCAATTATTAAAAATTTCTTATCATATTTAATTAATTGATCAATATATTCTCTAAATAATGAAAATGGTGGATTAGTTACAACAATATCCGCTTGTTTTAATAATTTGATACTTTCATCACTTCGGAAATCTCCATCTCCATTTAGATAAATAATATCATTGTTTTTTGTTCCTGAGTATTCTAAATACACCCCATTTTCTTTATAAGTATTTCTCTCATTCTTATAGCCAACTGCAATTAATTTCTTAATGCCAAACTTTTCAAAATTAATAAAAAAATACTTAAAAAAATTACTAATTCTTGCATCATCACAATTGCAAAAAACTACTTTCTCTTTGAATTGATCTTTATAATACTTTAACTCATTTTCAATATCACACATTTGAGTATAAAATTCATCTTTTTTGTTTTTTTTAGCTTCTTTCAACAAATAATTTTTGCTTTTACTTACCATAATATAATTCCAATTAATATTAACATTGATATTAATTTATATTATTTTAATATCTTTGTCAATTAAAAATAAAATCCCCACAACTTTTCTAAATTTAAAAAATACATTGGGGAATTTAAATTACAGAAATCTCTTTAGTGGATAAACACTGCTGACAGATTTAATCAGTCCCTAACTTAACATTAATTGCTTGACATAATCCAATATTGTGTGAGATAATATATATCTTAGTTAAATAAAATTTGATAGTTATCTATGCTATGCATGGCGTATTAAAAGGAAAAACTCATGACACAAATTAATCTACTTGTAGGAAAAATAAAATTTAAAAATATTAATACATGTGAGAATATTCATATGATTGATTCCATTTTTTCATTCTTACAAAATTATATGATTGATAATGCTAATAAAGAAATTATTAAAGTATTTGGCGGAAAATTTAACCTTTTAGCAGTTGAAAACAAAGAATTAAAAGAATTGGTTATTCGTAGAGCATCTTTTTCATTAATTTCAATATTTAAGCAAATCTATGAATGCAGTCATGCAAAATTATTTTTGCTTGATGATTTTAGAAAAAGCAATGATGAAATTAATGTTGATATAGAAGAAAATATTTCACCGCTTGTTAGTGAAATTAGCAAGATGTGGAATAAAAAAATTTATCACAAAATAACAAAATTAATTAAAATAGAGATTATTGAAGAATCTTCAGTTTGTAAAGAAGATGTAAAACACATTCATAGTATTTCAAAAAAAGAAACAAATGATTTTTTTAAAGCCAATCTCTTTCAAGAGATAGAAATTTCAAAAATATTGCAAAATTAAAAAACAATTTAAAAAAGGAAAATAATGAAAAATAAATTATTAATTATTCTATATTTATCAGTATCATCATTAACATGTTATGCGGGGGATTTTATCCCATTGCAAGCATACATTAATAACAAAAGCGAAATGACTGGTTCAGATGATCTAAAAGGCTGCAAGTTCATAACTGTCAATGCAGGAAATGTTGCTGATGCTCCAAATAGTTTATATGTTGTTAAATGTGATAATGATAATTTAACTCAATATTCATATAATACACAACTTAGTAAAGGTATCACTATAAATACAAAAGTTCCTGCTAACGTTGTTAATAAACCATCCACAAAGACCATTTGCATTGATCATTTTATGTATGTGAAAAATGGTGATAGCTTTGATAAAATTAAGACCAAAAAAACTGAGGTTGGGGTTAGCTGTTAATTAAAATTAATTAAAATTATAAGGAAAAACATGACATTAATAATTTCAGAGAAAAAATCAATTACACAATCAATAAAAGAGGTAATTAATAAAAATTCAGCCTTAAAAGACGAATTAGGAAAAATAGACTATTTTAATTTTGGCTATGGGAAAAATGCTGTTTTTGAATTAACAGAAAAATCAAATAACCGACAGTATAATATTTCACACTTTCATCATGAATATGGTGCTGAAAATACTTCTGATCGACTTTTCCCATTTAATAAAGAAAATTTTAATTACGAAATTGTTAACCAGCAAGAATTTGACCAATTAAAAGAACTAATTGAAAAACATGATGTTATTATTAGTTGTTTTGATTTATCTCGGCGTGGTAATATAAAATTTAATTCTTTAGTGTTTTCAGGATATTTTAATCTTGCGAATAAAAAAATATTTGCAACGCAAATTGAATCATTAGTTCCTGATGCAATCATAACGTCATTTAAAAACAAGATTTCCATTGAAGAACAAAATGAATTTATGAAAAAAAATGATACAATTGATTTTTCTGGTCTTAGAACAGAAATTGCAATTAATGAATTTAATTGGAAAGATATTGATTTGGATGCAAAGTATGAGATTCCAAAATCTGTCTTAGAAAAATATTCTAAAAAATATAATATCAATCTTATTGATAATGAAAAAGCTTTTTCTTTTAAATTTTATAAAAATGCCTCAAATAGACAGGTATTAGAAATTCTTAAATCACTTGTCTTAGATAAATCTCAACTAAATATTTAATTTAAAGCAACTAAAACAGTTGCTTTTTTCTTTTTATTCTGGTATAATATCTTACTAAGTTCAAGAATAATTAATCAAAAAAGGTTTTCAAATGACATACAAAATTATATCTTCAAATCAAACTAAAATTAATGAATACACTCGTTTTGGAATAAAAGATCTTGAAGTTATTTCAGGCAAAGACATTCGAGAAGTTTCTGGAACAAGTGAAGAAGTTATTATTTATAAAGCTTTAGAAGCTGGCGAAAATATAATTGTAGAGGATGCAATTCTAATTATTGATGGAATTGAAATTGTTGATATTAAATATCAATTAGAAAATTTAAGTTCTTTCATTGGAAAAACCGCTATTTTTAAAATTACTCTTGGCTTTCAATCAAATGGAGTTATTAAAACTTTTATGGCAGAATTACATGGAAATATTCAAGACTTAGAAAAACAAAATGACAACTTTGGATTTGATTATTGCTTTATTCCTAAAGGCTCATTAAAATCACTATATGAATTAGATAAACTTGGTTTAAAAGATAACTTTTCCCCAAGAAGAATGGCAGTTAATCAATTATTGCAAAATAATGTTAACAACTCTTATTTTATTAAAGATATTCAGCCATGGACTGGTAATTATCAAGTTTAAAATTAGTTAAATGTAATTGACATATAACTCTATTATATGTTATAATTTGTTATATTAAATAGGAATAAAACATGGAATATAACTATATCTCTCAAAAAAATATTGATTTGTCAAAATTAAATAATCTTGAACTAAACTCATTTTTTTCTGAGATGAAACAATTAGACAATAAAAACAAAAATAATAATGAATATTTAAACTTTGTTAAAGTGAGTCAGTATACATTCACTCAAGAAAAAATTAATGAAATCGATTCTTGGACATGGAGACAAATAATTAATAAATATCCACAGCTATCAATGTGGTGTAATATCGATAAATTAGATATTTCAGATATTTCCAATCTTTGCATGAAGTATAAAGATCTTCTAATATCAAGTAAATACTCTAAAAACTCAATTACCTTTTTTAAAGATTTTAAACTTTTCAAAATTGAGTTAAAAGAAACAAAAGATCAATTTAAAGTTAAGCTAGTTCCTTATTTTGAATATTTTGATTATGCGGAAATTATACACCATATCATTTTTAAAGATAAAACAATAAATGAATTAGGATTCTCTTTCGATTTGTCAGGTTTAAGTGAATTAGAGTTTTCATTAAATAAAAATGGTATTATAAAGCCTAAAGATCAATTATTAATTGCATTTAATAATATAATCAAGAATAATTTATTTAATTTTACAAAACTAATCTAAAGGAAAAATAATGTTTAAATTAAATTCACAATCTAGCTCAACCCAAGAGCAACAAATTCAAGACGCTTTTAGTTCTGAAAAATTATATTATAATAACATTGAAATTTTTAGCACATACATTGATAATCTTCCTAAATTCCAAATGGAATTAAATTTTGGCGTTCAACAATCTGAATACAACTATGATACCGATGAGGATGAATCATATGTAATTTCTGGTCAAGAAGTTTATTTAGGTTATTCACCTAAAAATGATACCTTTTTTGCTGGATTTGACATGTTTGGACTTGGGGCAGAGTCATCATTTATCGAATTTAAAATTGTCGGATCAACAGTTAATTTTATTCGAACAGAGCATTACTGTAACATGTTCTATTTTACTGGATTTGAAGAGTTAAAAGAACACTATAAAGATTTAATAAGTATTCATTTGGATTAAGATGAATTTAGTATTAATAAATAAAAATAACTTAATAAGATATGAAGACAAAAATCTTGATATTCGAATTAGTATGAAAAAAATAAAATATAAGATTGAAAACAATATATATTTTCTTTTTGATTTTTTTGTTAATCCAAATGTTCGTGGAATTGGTTATGGCAATTATTTACTAAGTAATATAACTAATTATGCTGATAAAAATAAGATTAGGATAATTTGTGATGTATGTTCTTTTGGAAATTTATCTAATGATGATTTAATCGAGTTTTATTCTAAATTTGGCTTTCAAGAAAGAGATTCAATATATTTGGATGAGTCAATTGTTGAAGATGATAAATTATGTTTAATTAGAGAATACAATAAATGATTTAGTTCATTGATAAACCATTATTAACATTCCTAACCATTACCGCATTTGTCCGTTTTTCGTTAAATATTCCAATAATTTGTAAGTTTTTAGCTACAAATGAACATATGGCATATATTATTTGTTTTTGTATTTTGATAACTTTATTCGAAGCTTTTTTTGTTTTCTTAAACAAATTTTATTTCGAATTTTAAAATTATATTAACTGGTTGGAACAATTATTATTACAGTTTTAGACTTATAATGTTTCATATGAAACGATATATTGGAAAAAACTAATAGTAGATTAAAAGTATAAAAAGGAAAAACAATGGTATTTGATTACGCTGATTATTCAAAATTTACAATAGAAAAAATAAAACAAAGTACGGCATATGGATTTTATTCTTTTGAAACTATTGATGAAATTTATGATGCAATTAAAGACCGTTATAATGAAAAATATAGATTTGTAAAAGATGGGGTTAAACTCTTGAAGATCCATCATTATCTGATTGTGGAAGATTTTCAGTTAATCCAATTCAAGAATATAATTTAACAAAAGAACAGGTTGAATTAATGTCTAAAAGCGCATTTAATTCTCTTGGTGAAGAACAATATAATGAATATATTATTGCTTTTTTATCTAAATAATATTATATAGGAAATAACATGACTGAATTAAAAATAAATCCTCGCTTTGAAGCACTTAAATCGAGTCTTGAAAGAATTATTAATCTTCCATATTGGCAAGAAGTAGATACGGATAATACTCGTTTTGTTTTAAAACAAATTAAGCATGATAATAAATCTGATGAGCTAGTAAAATTAGCAAAAAAATTTAAAAAATTAATAAAGTCATTTGACAATGATGAGGAAGATAAAAAATGGAGTGGTGATAAAGATATTTTTAAAAATATTCTTGAAGAACTAAATAAAAATAAATCACTATTTGAAATTGTGGAAGAAGTTAAGAATTAGAAATTACTCAATGCAGAAACTTTGAGGGGGGGGTTAAATTTTAACTTTTGATTTTTTGAACAACTATATTAATTCTTAAATAGTCTAATTATAACAAGAAGATAAAGTTCGAGTTTTTCTCGAATTTTATCTATTCTTAATATGTCTGGCAAAAAACAACTTATTAAAAATAATATAGATTCCATATTCATTCCCACCAAAATAAAGATCCAACGTTCATTGTTATTTTCCTCTGAATTAATTATCTTTTTTACTATTGTTAACCAAATAGCGAGCCAAATCATCATAAACATTACCGAGCTAATCCGTAAAGCCTCTTCCTTCAGATCGGGGATTTAAGGATTCAAATAATTCAATCTATATTTATTAAATAGAGTAAATAAAGATTTGACATGAGATATTATATTACGACTAAAACTCTTTGTCAAAAATATATCAAAATAACATGGCAATCAATACTATAAGTATGTTATAATAACATTATCTTAAACAAAACATTCACTTAAAAAGGTATGAATATTATGAAACATTTATTAGTTGCAATTTTTTTAGTTTCAATCATTGGCTTAATTATTGGTAATGATAATGGAGTATTCACATTTATCTTCTGTTGGAGTGGCGGATTTTTAGTTCCTTTAATTGTTACAAAAGTTAGTTCTTTGAAAAAAGCAACATCTCCAAGTGTTTTAAATCTTGAAAAGTAATATATTTAAAAAAATTAGCGGCTATTTATAGTCGCTTTTCTATTATAAATTTCATTAAAATTAAATCAAAACAATTGCTTAACTGTTGACATTTAATATTTTTATGTGTTATAATATCTTCCTTAATAAAGGATTTATTAAATGTAGCAAAAAATTAATAAAAGGAGATCAGTTAAATCTGAGAGGTTATTTTTGTATTTGTTTAATGGAAAAAAGATTAGCCTAACCTTATGTCTTTTATTTTATGCTAATAAACAATTATTATTAATTAGAACTTTTTTTGATAAAATTATTCCTCTAAATTATAATTTTCCAAAACTAACTAGTTAATGATTTTGATTTTTAAATAAAGAAAGCATAATATGTTAATTTTTGAAGTTCCCTTTTGTTATGGTGATACAATAATAGTTGAGTCTAATACTAATTCTTCCAATAATCAAGATGATATTGATATAGATGTATATGAGTATAATGAAGAGGGGCAAGATTCTTCTAAAATAACCTTAACAAAAGATGAGGCTATTAAAATGGCTCGTTCTATTTTAGAGCATTTTGGTGAAAAATAATTTTAAAAAGGATTTAAGTGTGATTAAAATACAAGGTAATTCAGATGATTATATTACAATTAAAGGTGAAAACTATTCAAGACAACATGATTTAAGATTTGGAGAACCTTGTCAGGTAGTATTTTCTGATGGAACATCATTCTCAATTTCATATGGAAACCAAGATCGTGGAACATGGGATGTCACTAATTTAGTAAAAGGATCTAAATTCTTAGAACTTATCCCTTTTGTTGATGAAGATAGCGATTATTCAGATATTGTTGTTTTAGAAGAGTGCGACTGTTTAGCTCCTGTTTATGCAAAGATTAAATAGAAAAACCCTTTAAAACATCCACTTTATGGTTGTTTTTTTATTGCCATTGTGATATAATACTGTTATATTAAATTAAACAACATAGGAATAAATTCATGAAAACATTAGCAGATTTCAAAAACAAATTAATTGTTGGCAATAAATTAAAATTACAGCGCTTTGAAAATATTGAGGGGTTGTGGAAAGAAGATTTAAAGATGAGCCTAACTCGTGAAATCAGTAAAGTGATGAGTACTAAATTTGCGTTAGCAACCGAAGATAAAGGTAAAATGGTTGATTCTTATTGCGATTACCCTAAAAAACATGAATATACTTTTATTGATGATAACACCATTGAAATTATCCTACACCGTGTTAAATTAGTTTACTCTTTTGTAGGGTAATAATTAAAATTTGTTTGTACATCAATTATTTATATGGTATAATACATTATATTAAAAAGTTAAACAACAATGGAATATAATTACATGTCACAAAAAACATTGTTTAGTTTTTATATTGACGTGCCTATTGTTTTCGTGTTATAATACAGTATATTAAAAAATTAAAACAAGGTGTTACAAATGTTGAATTTACAAAATTTTCATAGCGAAGACATAGCAAAGAGTATTCAAAGATATAATTTAGATAAAGCATTTGTTGCATTTGATAAAGATAGTAAAAACACTATTATTTTCTTTCAGGGAAAAGCAGCAAATTTAGTGGAAAATTCAAGTAGATTGAATACTGTTTTTTCAGAATACATTTATGATGCTGAATTTGAGAATGAAATTAATGAATATAATGTTTATGAAATATATTTAGCGACTGACACATTTTTATATGAAGATTTTATTAAAATTCGTTCTGATACATTCTTTTCAAAAAAAATTGTTGTAAATAATTATGTTGGCAATTTAGAAGATGATCAAGAAAATATTATTAATAGATATGTATTACATAATAATATTAATTTAGAATCTCTAAATCTTGACATCATTATAAATAATCTTTCAGAGATGCCAAGTGATTATCCAGCTCCAAATCCTTATCCAAAGAGAGATCACTTAAATGATTGTTTTGCACAGTATTTATTCGACGACATTAAAAACAGTAAAAATAAGTATTTAAATTTATGGAGTGTGGATGAATATATAAATAACGTTAAAAGTATTAGAATACTGGTTATAATCGATGTTTTAGCAAAATTAATTTTAAGAGATAATTATAAAATTGATTTTATAACAACTAATGAAAATTTCAAAGTATTATTTCAAAAAAAATATGATGAATTTATTGAATTTGATATTAAGAAAACCTTTTTAATCAAGGATTTTTTAAGAATAGAAGAGTTTGAAGTTAGTTTAACTAAAAAACATTGAAAGGACTAAAATGACTACATTAATCTCTTATAACGATTTTATGAATGAGCTTGCTGAATTTAATAAAATTGTAGATAATGAAAAAACTACAACCGAAATGATTGAAAGAGCAAGATTTGGATTAGCTCATTGCTTTATTAATACGGATTTTTCTCACGAAGATAAAACTTTAAAGGAAGAATTACAAAAAATCGCATTTGATTCTCGATTTAATGATGCTTCTAGAAGAATGGAGTGGTTAGTAGTTAAATCATTTGAAAGAACTTATTCGGATTAATATTTTTATTCATAAATAAAACAGTTGCTTTTTACTTATGTTTATGATATAATATCTTACTTATTTAAAGAATAACTTAAAAAAAGAGAATCGTATGACAAATAAAATTATAATTAAAAAAATCTTAGAATCTTCAGACAAGAACGACCAAGAGCTTGGTAATTTTCGCTTGAAAGCAGTGTTAAGTGATGGTAATGAAGTATGTTACCAAAAACAGCTAAATAAACCAGCTCGAGTATTTATAACATATAAAGCTTCTGGTAAAATTCGTTGGTGGGAAGATGGTAATTATTGTCATGAACAATATAGCCACCTTGCTGAACTAATTAATAAACAATTTTCCATCTAAATAAGTTAATTTAGATTCAATTGAATTTTTAAGAATTATTACTAGTTAAAAAAGGACTATAAATAAACATATGAAAAAATTAACAATACTTTTTTCAATAATTTCAATTAATTGCTTCGCTCTTAATTCTAATTTTTTTATTAATGATAAAAACTGCGATCAAATAATTACAAAAAGTATTTATCAAGTTTGCTATAACTATTCATATAAAGGTGCTACTGCTGTTGCATACACTGTTAACGGAGATAAACTTAATGATGCAGAAATTCACATTAAAAAAAGACCTCCTTTTTACTCTGAAAATTCAATTCCAATTAAATATCGGAGCGAGCCATCCGACTATACTAAATCAGGCTATGATCGTGGACATATGGCAAATCATGCGGACTTTGATTACTCTGCAAATATTGTATACTTAACTTATTCTATGGCTAATATTGTTCCACAAAATCCTGAATTAAATCGCCATGATTGGGTTAAGGCTGAAAAGTTTGAGCGAATGGTAGCTAAAAAATTAGGTTATGTTGATGTTATTAATATTGTTTATTATCCACCAAATCCACAAGTAATTGGTAAAAATCGTGTATCTGTTCCTCAATCATTCGTTAAAATTATTTATAATGATAAAGATAACTTTAAAAAATGCTTTAAATATGAAAATACTGAGCCAACAACGAACACAAGTTTGAAAGATCATGAAATAATGTGTAATATCTAATTAAACAACAAAAGATAACTAAAATAGTTGTCTTTTTTCTTTAATATAACAATAATATATTGACATATAATACATATTGTGATATAATACTTGTATTGAATAACCATATAAAGAGATAAATTATGTCTAAATTTTTAATTATTAATACTTCTGAAAAACTAAATCCTCATTTTAATTGTGCTTCACGAATTTCGTTTGGATCAATTAGCTCTAAAAAATTTAAATTAGAAGATTTCCAAGGTAAATTAATATTTGATCTTAGTAAGTTTCAAGGTGATGATATTCAGAAAAAAACTAATAAAATTTTATCTTCTTTAAAATTTGACTTAAAATTAGAACAAAAACGTGGCAATTATGAAGATGTTTTATTAAATGCAAATTTGAATTTAAAATATGCTAAAAAAAATATTAATTATTTTTCTCAATCATTTTTGAATGACATGATTGTAGAATTACATCATAGCAAACCATCATGTGCATTTGCAAAAAATCTTGGCGCTGATGATTCAATTCAATTTGTTGAAAATGAATTTGTGGGAATTTAAAATTGATTAATACAAAAAATAAAGAAATTAAGAATATCCTAATATTATTCATTATTTCAATGTTTGCTAATGTTGTTTCATTAATATTTACAAGTGTTTTTTTGATAACTCAATATAAATTTTATATTATGTTTTTATCATTAACTTTTATTCCAGTATTTAAATTATTATCAATGTGGAGAGTGTTAGCTATTGTAATTGGTAAAGAAGACAATACACCAATAATTGAACAAGTAAGTTTATCATTATTTTATCGACAAGTTATTTTCCAGTTTGATATAATGACATTATTATTAGCATTAGCCATTATTCCATCAAGTTTTTATATTATTACTTTGGGGCATAATATTATAGGAACAATTATTATGTTGCCAACTTGCTTTTTGCCTGGATTATTTTTATACACAACATCGAAATTAAAAACTATTACAAATACAAATTAGGAGGTTATATGCTTTGGTCGCCAAAAAATAACATGAATTTAATTGGCATTAATAAATTAAATGATGAAGAATCTAATGTAAGTCTTTCAAAAAACAATAATTATGAAATTATTAAAAAATCAGGCGTGGAATATATGGTCGATAATGATGATTTCTTTGTTTGGGTAAAAATTACCGATGGGAATTTGATTATGGAAGATAGTTTTGCTGATTGTTTAGCCTTTGATTAAGATTAATTGTAAATATTAAAGCAACCAGAGTGGTTGCTTTTTTTATTGCCATGCTGTGCATGGGTAAATATGTAATAAACTGTTTTTAGCGGTGATTTTATAAGCCATGCATAGCATGGGTAAAGCTACTATTTTAATTATTTAAACATGAATATCAATTTATTTTTGTATAAAGAAATGAAATACCCAAATTTAAAAAATCTTTTCACTTTTATAAGTGTAATACAAATCTTTTGATTTGTCAAATTTTTTTGGAATCAATTAATAATATATCTAAATGCTTCTATAGTTAAGCATCTATTTTAGATATCAACAATGTACTGATTTGCTTTCAAAAATATTGTCCAACTATACCAACTTCCGAGTGACTTGTTTTTTTATTTATTTGTAAATATACCCAAAACTAGGTCAAATTTTCAATAATATTTTGAAATTTAACTTTGTTTTATTCCCTACGTTTATTTAAAAGTTAAATTTTTCAATTGTTAAGCAAACCTGTTGAATTTTCTAGAATAACTCTAGTTTGCGAAAAACAACACGTTGCGGATGCAAACGTTAACGTTGTTTTTAATTAATTTTTCATGAGCAAAGCGAATAAACAATAGAAAATATCAAGATAAAATAATCTACTTAATAAATTGCATTATTTTCTCAATAATAATAGATTAAATAATCTCTATGATCATTCCTTTAAATTATTTTCAATATTAAAATTTTAATTGCATCACTCACTAGCGTGTTCGTGCTTTATTAAAATAATTTTTTGTATATTAATTTTCTTTTCCTCTTAGGAGTCAAGGGAGCAGGTGTCTGCCCCTTAACGAACCC
>JACCDZ010016540.1_pt1 | contig 19243 bp, 18 predicted proteins | sample 7449551 | NCBI WGS metagenome assembly JACCDZ01 (sample SAMN15323452, study PRJNA562643) | freshwater metagenome | isolation source: river surface water | place: USA:Blue River Watershed | collected 2017-08-18
ACATCACGCCATCACATTGGCCTGCCTTGAAGTCTTCAGCAGCAGTGCGCTCGTCGGTATAGGTTTTCAGCTCAAGCTGACCACCCATGGCTTTGGCGGCAAGCGCATAGTCTTTCATCATGCCGGTGACATCACCCTGGGCACCCAGGATGTCGAATACACAAATCTTGCTGGCGGCAGAAGCCTGCATCGAGAAGGTTGCAGCAACAGCAAACAACGATGCAGCAATCGGAGTTAATTTACGCATGAGAGTTCCCTCTATTTAATCAGTTTTATTTGAAGCCTAAACAGCGGGCTCACAGCGTCAAACGCCATGAGCCCAAATCAGTTCACATCGTTAAATTACAACAGATCGCCAACATCCACGCCCTCAGGCGCTTCAACCTTCTCGTCCCAGAACTTGCCGAGGCTGCCCGGCGGAGTGCGCGTACCAGCACCTTCCGTCCAGAGTCTGTCCGACAGCGAGGTCACAATGAAGCCTGAAAGGCTATCAACCAGCGCATATTGAGCACTCGGCTTGAAGCCTTCTTTTACATTCGCAAAACGACGGATGGCATCGCGAACGCGAGCATTGTCATCTTTGCCAACAGCAGAGAGTGCGTACATGGCATGCGGCAGACGAACACCGGCTTCCTCACCAAGCGCCATGGATGCGTTGAAGGCACCCCAAACATCCTTGCCTTCATCAGCACCTGGCAGGGTATTCCAGATAACGGCACGAGCAGCCACAGGCACACCCCACCACTTCTTGTTATCCAGGCAGGAGAACGCGCGCTCAGCCTTGGCAGCGATGTCGAGCGGAACGCCAACTGTCTGCTGCGCAGTGATGTCGTTCAGTACCGCTTGCAGGCCGGTGATCAGACCGAGCATGTAAACGAACTCATCGAAATCCTTGTAGAAATCGGTGCACTCTTCGCCAATCTTGATGTCGTAACGCTTTTCGTAATACGTCACGAAACGGTTATAGGCATTGAGCTGACGACGAGCAGCAAGTTCGGCAAAGCGCTTTTGCGCAATACGGGCATCTTGAGCTTCTTCAACATTGCCGGCACGCGAAGCGCGCAGATAACGCAGCTCGTTGTCGAAGGCAACGGTTTCTGCACAGAGCGCGGCGGTGGTGTAAAGCAGAGTGCCCAGCTGATTGGCATCGGCACCGAGATTTTCGGTAGCCATGATCAGTGGCGCAGTTGCCACGCCAGATTGGCAAGCCATGATGTAGTCAGTGTCTTTCAACATCGGCGGGACGAGCTTCTTTTCAACGAAGCGCAGGGTCTGGTTACTGATAAACGCCAGCGGGTCGCAGGCGGAGAGCAGAACGGATGCACCAATGATGGCACCGGCGAAACCGTGACGGAGCAGGCTTGAGCCCCTCATGTCTTTCTCCTTGTGATGATTATTATTGTTTCGCCCAGCCGCAGTCTTTTTATGTGTGCGATATGAGCGCGCCAGCACTGGCTGACAGCACCGGCAGAAGATACCACCAAGGACTGTCAGGTTAGAAGCACCTGACAGCGCCGTTCAGTGGTTTTTTTAATCCGACAAACTGCCTTTCGGCGCCCCTCTACGAGACACCGAAAGGCTGGGCACTCAAGCCTCGATCAGATCCTTGATCGAGAGCTTGATGCGACCGCGCTGATCCACATCCAGCACCTTAACCTTAACTACCTGACCTTCCTTCAGATGATCGGACACATTCTCGACACGCTCGTGCGCGATCTGCGAGATGTGCACGAGACCATCGGTGCCTGGCAGAATGTTGATGAAGGCACCGAAATCGACGATACGAGCAACCGTACCTTCGTACACTGCACCCACTTCCACCTCTGCCGTGACTTCCTGAACGCGTGCCAGAGCGGCCTGAGTAGCGCCCTTGGTTTCACCGTAGATGCGCACCAGACCGGAGTCATCAATGTCGATGCTGGCCTTGGTCTGCTCGCAGATGCTGCGAATCATGGCGCCGCCCTTGCCGATAACATCGCGAATCTTGTCGGTGCTGATCTGGATGGTGGCGTAGGTCGGGGCGTTGGCATTCACTTCCGGACGCGATGCCGCAAGCACCTGATTCATCTGGCCGAGGATGTTGAGACGGGCTTCGCGAGCCTGGCCCAGCGCCACTTCCATGATTTCTTCGGTGATGCCTTCGATCTTGATGTCCATCTGCAGTGCGGTCACGCCATTGGCGGAACCAGCAACCTTGAAGTCCATGTCGCCGAGGTGATCTTCGTCGCCGAGGATGTCGGTCAGCACGGCGAAGCGCTCGCCTTCCTTAACCAGACCCATGGCGATACCAGCCACCGGCGCCTTCAGCGGCACACCGGCATCCATCAGTGCCAGCGAGGCACCACAGATCGACGCCATCGACGACGAGCCGTTGGATTCGGTGATTTCCGACACCACACGAATGGCATACGGGAATTTTTCCGAGGCCGGCAACATCGGGTGAACACCGCGACGAGCGAGACGGCCGTGGCCGATTTCACGACGCTTCGGACCAGATTCGCGACCGGTTTCACCGACCGAGTAGGCTGGGAAGTTGTAGTGCAGCATGAAGTTGTCGGTATAGCTGCCTTCGAGGGCGTCGATCATCATGGCATCACGAGTACCACCGAGCGTAGCGGTAACCAGCGCCTGGGTTTCGCCACGCGTGAACAGCGCCGAACCATGAGCCTTGGCCAGCACGCCGGTCTGGATGTCGAGCGCGCGCACGGTGCGGGTGTCACGACCATCAATGCGCGGCTTGCCGGACAGAATGTTGTCACGAACGGTGCGGTACTTCAGATCTTCGAACAGCGTTTCGAGCTCTTCGGTATTGCCCTCTTCCGTCGCAAACTGGGCCAGTGCAGCGACCTTGATTTCGCCCAGACGCGTGTAGCGATCCTGCTTTTCGCGAATGGTATAGGCCTCGGAGATTTGCGCCTCGAAAGCGGCTTTGAGCGCTGCCTTCAGCTCAACATTGACTGCCGGAAGCGTCAGCTCCCAGCGCGGCGTACCCACTTCAGCAGCAAAAGCCTTGATAGCCTCAATGGCGACTTGCATTTCGTCGTGACCGAAAAGCACAGCACCCAGCATCTGATCCTCGCTGAGCTCTTTGGCTTCTGATTCAACCATCAGAACCGCACCCTGCGTACCAGCAACCACCAGATCCAGATCGGAGGTCTTCAGCTGTTCGTAGGTCGGGTTGATGACGTATTCGTCATTGATGTAGGCCACGCGAGCTGCACCAATCGGGCCGTTGAACGGCAGGCCGGAAATAGCCAGGGCCGCCGACGTGCCAAGCAATGCCGCGATATCCGGGTCTTGCAGCTTGTCGGTGGAGATGACGGTCGCCGTAACCTGCACTTCATTGACAAAACCTTCCGGGAAAAGCGGACGAATCGGACGGTCGATCAAACGCGAGGTCAATGTTTCTTTTTCTGATGGACGACCTTCGCGCTTGAAGTAACCACCGGGAATGCGACCGGCAGCGTAGGTTTTTTCCTGATAGTTCACGGTCAAGGGGAAAAAGTCTTGGCCCGGCTTGGCCTTCTTGGCGCCAACGACAGCAACCAGCACTTGCAAGCCACCCATGGTAACGACAACGGCGCCTGTGGCCTGGCGAGCAATACGGCCAGTCTCAAGGCTGACGGTCTGCTGACCAAATTGGAATTCTTTGCGAACGATATTGAACATGCTATTCCTCTGCGGACGGCCCCATGGCAATCCTTGGTTTTCGATATTTATTTCAGTCTGCTAAAAAGACTGGGAGCGGCAAGCCGCTCCCAGTGTGTTCCGCTTAGCGACGCAGACCCAGTTCCTGGATCAGAGCGCTGTAGCGTGTGCTGTCTTTACGCTTCAGGTAGTCGAGCAGCGTACGACGCTGGTTGACCATCCGAATCAGACCGCGACGCGAGTGGTGGTCATGCTTGTGCGCCTTGAAGTGACCTTGCAGGTCATCAATGTTAGCGCTGAGCAGCGCAACTTGAACTTCACAGGAACCGGTATCACCGGCAGAGCGGGCAAACTTGGCAACAATCGCAGCTTTGTCTTGGACCGTAAGGGCCATGGTATTACTCCTTCCGAGAGGCCAATAGAACAGCGCCAGACCGCGCCTCTCTGCAGTCCGCGCCAACATCCCCCAAAGGGGTTGTACAGGAGTTTGCTAGTACGAAGACTTGAGCAAACGCTTGGGAGCCAGCATGCCGTCATCATCAACGAAGCCGACCCCCAGGAATTCTTCGGCGTCGGCCTCGACCTGAAAGATCAGAACCGAGCCTTCACGTGGCAGGCCGGAGGCCCGCACGGGATTACCGTGGCGCAGATAATACGCTGAATTTTCACTCAGCTCCACTCGTGGCCAATCAGCCAAGCCCGCCCAAGAGGGCAGCAGCAAGCTATCCAGCGCAGGAAAGCCTTGCGGCTCCAGCGCCTCAATTTGCGCCGGAGTAACAGCCTGAGCCAAGGTAAACGGGCCGGCCGACAAACGGCGCAACTCCACAACATGCGCACCGCAACCAATCACTTCGCCAATGTCTTCGACTAGGTTACGAATATAGGTGCCTTTTGAACACGCCACCGTGAGCTCGGCAAAGGGCGGCTCCAGCACATCCAGCGTTAGCGAGTAGATCGTTACTGGCCGAGCTTCACGAGGCACCTCAATGCCGGCTCGTGCCAACTCGTACAACGGGCGGCCATCTTGCTTGAGCGCCGAAAACATCGACGGCACTTGCAGAATATCACCACGAAACTGCGCTAAAACGGCTTCTAAAGAAGCGGGCGTGATATCGGGAACTGGGCGCTCTTCCACGACCTCACCATCGGCATCCGCTGTGTTGGTTTTCTGACCAAAACGCAAACGCGTGCGATAGCTTTTATCGGCTTCGAGCAGGTAATGCGAATACTTCGTGGCTTCGCCAAGGCAGATAGGCAGAACGCCTGTCGCTAACGGATCGAGACTACCGGTATGACCGGCCTTTTCAGCCTGATAACGATGCTTGACCCACTGCAGAATATGGTTCGATGTCATGCCCTGCGGCTTGTCGAGCAGCAGAACGCCATCGATGGGGCGCTTGGGGCGGCGCGGCTTGCTCAAGACAGACTCAAGTGGCCGAAGCGTCTTCGTTACCGGCAACATCTGCCGGCGAAGCGGATTCAGCGCGCTCGTTATCATCTTTCACGGCCTGCGTGATCAATGCCGCCATGCGGTTGCCGCGCGTCGTCACCACATCATGGTGAAAGCGCAGATGCGGCACGATACGCGTGCGCAGACCACGACCCAGCTCGCCACGCAGAATGCCGGAGGCGGCATTGAGAATGGCAATGCCTTCGTCTGGCGCTTCATCCAACGTCTTGCCGAGGATGGTGACGTAGATGTCGGCATAGCCCATGTCTGGACTGACCTTAACGGCCGAAATCGTCACCATACCTAAGCGCGGATCCCGCAGGCGCTGACGAATCAGGCCGGAGATGTCGCGCTGGATTTGGTCGCCCATGCGTTGCGTGCGTTGGCTCACTCAGTCGGCCTCTTACAAGCTGCGCTTGATGATTTGAACTTCATAGACTTCGACCTTGTCGCCAGCCTTGATGTCCTTGTAGCCCTTAACCGCGAGACCACACTCCATGCCATGACGAACCTCCATGACATCTTCCTTGAAGCGGCGCAGCGACTCGAGTTCGCCCTGGAAAACCACGACTTCTTCACGCAGCACGCGAATCGGCTTGTTCTTGAACAGGCTGCCTTCGAGCACCATGCAACCGGCGGCGGAACCAAACTTCGAGGAGTGGAACACTTCACGAACCTGCGCCATGCCCACGATGTTTTCGCGACGCTCAGGCGTCAACAGACCCGACATCGCATCGCGCACATCATCAATCAGTTCATAGATGATGCTGTAGTAACGCAGATCAATACCATCGTTCTGGCACTTGGCACGCGCGGCATTGTCGGCACGGACATTGAAGCCGAGCACAACAGAACCGGTCGATTCGGCCAGCGCCACATCGGATTCGGCAATGGCACCGACACCCGAGCTGACGATCTTCACACGCACTTCATCGGTGCTGAGATCATTCAGGGCGGCAGTCAGCGCTTCGAGCGAACCACGAACATCCGTCTTCAGCACAATATTGACCGAGGCCACTTCTGCCTTGCCCATGTTGGCAAAGAGATTTTCCAGCTTCATGCTTTCGGCCAGATCCATACGCACCTGACGATCACGGGCAATACGGAAGTCAGCGACTTCACGGGCCTTGCGATCATCGGCAACGACGAGGAACTCATCGCCAGCACCAGGGGCATCCGGCAGACCGAGAATCTCGACCGGCATGGATGGACCCACCGACTTCACCGGCTTGCCGTTTTCGTCGATCAGCGCACGAGCACGGCCATAGAGCGTACCTGCCAGCACCAGATCACCCTGCTTCAGCGTGCCCTTCTGTACCAGCAGCGTTGCCACAGCACCACGACCCTTATCGATACGCGACTCGATCACAACACCTTGCGCTGGGCCTTCCGACACAGCGGTCAGCTCTAGGAGCTCGGCCTGAATCAGAATGGCCTCAAGCAGTTCGTCGATACCAAAGCCGGTCTTGGCCGAAACCTTAACGACCTGAGTATCACCGCCCCACTCCTCGCAAATCACTTGCTTGGCGGACAGCTCGCTGAGCACGCGATCGAAGTCCACGGACTCTTTGTCGACCTTGTTCATGGCCACGATGATTGGCACACCCGAGGCGCGAGCATGGTCAATGGCTTCGGCTGTTTGCGGCATCACACCGTCATCAGCAGCCACCACCAGCACCACAATATCCGTAGCCTTGGCACCACGAGCACGCATCGCCGTGAAGGCTGCGTGACCCGGCGTATCGAGGAAGGTGATCATGCCTCGTGGCGTTTCTACGTGATAAGCGCCGATGTGCTGGGTAATACCGCCGGCTTCGCCAGCAGCCACTTTGGCACGACGAATGTAGTCGAGCAGCGATGTTTTGCCGTGGTCAACATGACCCATGATGGTCACGACTGGTGCGCGAGTCTTGGCATCGCCATCACGCACGATGGAGCTCATCAACGAGTCTTCCAGCGCCGTTTCGCTAACGAACTTGGCGGCATGGCCCATCTCTTCAACGACCAAAGCGGCAGTTGCCTGATCAATGACTTGATCAGCCGTCACGACTTCGCCCATCTTCATGAGCACACGAATGACTTCGCGAGTCTTCTTGGCCATTTTCTGAGCCAAGTCACTGACAACAATCGATTCACCGATGCTGACTTCGTACACCTGCTTCTCCACCGGCTTTTCAAAGCCATGCTTTTTTGACAGCGCACTGGTTAGCGTGCGCTGTACTGGCCGGAAGCTTTGCTCTTCGCGCTTCTTCGGGCCCTTTTTGGCGGTACGCGACGGCGTGCTGGTACCACGCTTGATGTCACGATCTTCACGCGCAAACGAATCTTCGTAAGCCACACCAACCAGACCACGCGCCAATGGCGTGTCGGCAGCAGGCGCAGCAACCGGCGCACGACCAGCCAGCTCTTCAGCAATACGGCGGGCCTGCTCCAAGGTTTTCTGACTAGCCTTTTCTTCGGCTTCTTTACGCGCAGCCTCTTCCTGACGACGACGCGCATCTTCAGCCGCACGATCCTTCAACGCCTGCTCTTCACGACGAGCACGCTCTTCCGGCGTTTCCTGCTTCTTGATGTCAACTTTGGGCACGCTCAACTTGCGTGCGTCCTTGGTATCTCCACCCAGCTGCTTACGAGCCTCTTCCGCCGCCTTGCGTGCCTCTTCTTCAGCAGCGGCAATGCGCGCCTCTTCGACAGCGCGACGCTCTGCAGCCTCGGCAGCAAGACGCTCAGCTTCAGCCTGACGAGCGGCCTCTTCAGCGGCGAGGCGTGCCTGCTCTTCAGCTTCGCGAGTCGTTTCTTCCTGCTCTTCGAGCAGCGAACGCTTCACATAAGTTTTGGTCTTACGCACTTCGACGTTAACCGTCTTGGCCTTGCCACCCGTTGCCGGGGCAGTCTTCAGCGTGCTGACGGTTTTGCGCTGCAATGTAATTTTCTGCGGTTGGCCAGCGGCCTCACCATGCGCGCGCTTCAAATGTGACAGCAGCTGCTGCTTTTCGATATCTGACACCGCGGCATCGGGGCTCGTGTGCGACAGGCCGGCATCACGCATTTGCGCAAGCAGCACATCCACTGAACGACCGACTGTTTCAGCGAGTTGTTTGACAGTTACATCAGCCATGGGGCGTGGTTCTCCGTTGCAAAGAGGTGGCCAAGGTTCAATTGAACCAGGGCTCACGCGCCTTCATGATCAATTGGGCAGCTGACTCGGGCGTAACGCCCTCGATATCAGCAATGTCATCAATGGCTTGTTCAGCCAAGTCTTCCATGGTCACGATGCCGCGTGCGGCCAGAGCAAAGGCCAGCTTGCGATCCATGCCATCCATCGCCAGCAAGTCGTCCGCAGGCTCTTTCGCGCCCTCTTCCGAAACCAGCGCCTTAGTCAGCAACGCATCCTTTGCGCGCTGACGAAGAGCTTCAACCAGCTCTTCGTCAAAGTCTTCGATAGCCAGCAGCTCTTCCAGCGGCACATAGGCCACTTCCTCGAGCGTGGTGAAGCCTTCGTTGACCAGAATACCGGCGATGTCTTCATCAACACCGAGATCGGCAACAAAGCCATCTACAAATTTCTGTGCTTCGGTTTCCTGCTTGGCTTGCGCGTCAGCAACCGTCATTACGTTCAGACGCCAGCCGGTCAGGTCCGAAGCTAGACGCACGTTCTGGCCACCACGACCAATGGCCATGGCGAGCTGATCCTCTTCGACGGCAACATCCATGCTGTGGCTGTCTTCATCCACAATGATCGAAGACACTTCAGCCGGCTGCAGGGCATTGATAACGAACTGCGCGGGATTGTCGTCCCAGAGCACGATATCAACACGCTCACCACCGAGCTCACCGGACACAGCCTGCACGCGTGAGCCACGCATACCGATACATGCACCTTGCGGATCAATGCGGTGATCGTTGCTCTTCACCGCGAGTTTGGCGCGCACACCCGGGTCACGCGCTGCAGCACGAATCGCGATAATTTCTTCGCCGATTTCCGGCACTTCAATGCGGAACAGCTCAATCAGCATTTCCGGGCTGGCGCGCGACAGCAGCAGCTGAGCACCGCGGCCTTCGCTGTTGACGGCATAAAGCACGGCACGGACACGGTCGCCCATGCGGAAATTCTCGCGCGGCAACATTTCTTCTTTTGCCAGATAGGCTTCGGCATTGGCACCGAGATCAACAATGATGCCGTCTCGTGTACTTTTCTTGACTGTGCCGGAAAGAATCTCACCCACACGATCACGGTAAGCATCTACCACCAGAGCACGCTCAGCTTCACGCACTTTCTGCACGATCACTTGCTTGGCAGTCTGCGCAGCGATACGGCCGAACTCGATCGACGGCACTGACTCCTCAACGATATCGCCGAGCTTCAGGCCCTTTTCCTCGACATCACTGATCGCCAGCTGCATGGCCGGAATTTCGTGATCTTCATCGGCCACAACTTCCCAGAAACGGAATGTGGTGTACTCGCCGGTACGACGATCGATCACGACGCGAATATTGATTTCGTCGGTATCAAAACGCTTCTTGGTAGCAGCAACCAGTGCCTGCTCCAAAGCCTCGAAAATGACTTCGCGCGCAACACCTTTCTCGTTGCTGACGGAGTCCACTACCAACAGGATTTCTTTGCTCATGATTCGACCTGCGTGATCACTTGTTCTTGTCAGAAGTTAGGCACAATGTTGGCTTTGTCGATGCTCACGAAGGGAATTTGCACCAGCACACCCTCCACTTGCAACGACAGCTGCGCATCATCTGCCGCCTGAATATGACCTTTGAAACGGCGACGCCCCTGAATGGGTGCTGTCAGCCGCACGTTCACTTCTTCACCGATGAAACGAATATAGTGTGCCGGCTTGAAGAGCGCACGATCCCAGCCCGGCGACGACACTTCCAGGGTGTACTCACCACTGATCGGGTCTTCGACATCGAGCACGCCACTCACCTGATGACTCACTGTCGAGCAGTCATCAATACCGACACCTTCTTCGCGTTCGGTTTCAATAAAAAGACGCAGCACGGAATGCTTGCCCTGCTGAAAAAACTCAAGACCCCAGAGCTCAAAACCGCAAGCCGTGACGGCCGGCTCGAGCAGCTGCGTAAGATCTTCGACCTTCTTCGAGATTGCCATGCTGGCCCCTCTCCTCGTCATGCGTCCGCGCCACGAAACCCAAGGTCGCGAAACCCAAACGCCAGAAACAAAAAGTGGGCGAATCGCCCACGGTATCGGCAGCCACAGCATCCGGAGATACCTGCCGCAGGACCCATAAAAAAGCCCACTTAAGCGTGGGCTTTTTTACAAAGTCCGAATGTGGTAGCGGGGGCTGGATTTGAACCAACGACCTTCGGGTTATGAGCCCGACGAGCTACCTGACTGCTCCACCCCGCATCAGAGGTTGCGAACTGTACGGACCTGACACGGACTTGTCAAACCCTTTCGCCACCGGCGATGCCGGTATTTACAACTCATTTCAGACAGGTGCCGAAACAAGCCTTAAATTGGTGCGGAAGGGGGGACTTGAACCCCCACGCCGTTAGGCACAGCCACCTCAAGGCTGCGTGTATACCAATTTCACCACTTCCGCATTTCGGTGTTTTAACCCGCCTCCGGGCTCTGCATCAGAACTTTCATTCTGATGCCTACCATTACCAACGCTTATTTCAAGGGCGTTGGCAAATCTGTATTCAATGGCGCCACTGGCGCTGTAGCTGATTCCGGCAACACTGGCAGCGCAGGGGCCGCAGCCGCCGGCAACAACAACTCAGCAGCCTTGACCGACTGCTGCTTGGCAAACACAGCCAAGCCTAAGCTCGTCATGAAGAATACCAAGGCCAAGCCAGCTGTCAGCTTGGTCAGGAAGCCCGCCGAACCAGCACTTCCAAATACCGTACCGGAGGCACCGGAACCGAAGGATGCGCCCATTTCGGCACCCTTGCCCTGCTGCAACAGAATCAGCGCAATCATGACGACTGCCACCAACACATGCACGACCAGAACCAGCGTTTCCATCTCATTACCCTATTAGAGTGACTGCCGTGCCGCTTGGCAAATCGCTACAAATTCCGAGGCCTGCAGGGATGCCCCGCCGACCAGTGCGCCATCAATGTCGGGCATGGCAAACAAACCCTGCGCATTCGACGCTTTTACGCTACCGCCATACACAATCCGCAACGCCGCAGCACGCTCAACATCAAATGCCGCCACCACCGCCCGCAAGGAAGCATGAACTGCCTGCGCCTGCACGGGTGATGCTGTCAATCCGGTGCCGATAGCCCATACTGGCTCATACGCCAGCACTGCATGATCAAACGCTTCCGGACCCTGAGCTTCCAGCACCGCAAGCAACTGACGCGACACAACAGACAATGTCTCGCCCGCCTCACGCTCCGCTAGCGTTTCGCCAACACACAAAACCGGCTGCAAACCTGCGGCACGCAATGCTTTGAATTTCGCTGCCACCGCAGCATCATTCTCGCCAAACAACTGGCGGCGCTCAGAGTGGCCAACCAATGCGCCACTGACACCACAATCTTTCAACATTGCCGACGATAATTCGCCGGTATACGCACCCGAGTCATGCTCGGATACGGTTTGCGCCAACACCCGGAGCGAGCCGCCTTTGACGGCATCACTGGTCTGCAGCCAATAAGGCGCAGGCGGTGCAACGCAAATATCCATATTGCTGATACTGCTCAGCTCAGCCAGCTCACCCAACAGTGACTTGGCTTGCTCGCAAGAGCCGTTCATTTTCCAATTGCCAGCTACCCAGGGGCGACGCATAACATACTCCTTGGCGGGCCGGCCTCGCGAGGTCGGCAATACTAGCGAAGCTCTCGCTGGCTTACAAGCTGTTGCGTACTACTTCTGCCAACTCTTCGGCCAATTCTTGTACCAAGACGGCATCAGCCCCCTCGACCATGACGCGAATCAGCGGCTCGGTGCCGGATGCGCGTAGCAAAACACGCCCCTGATCGGCCAAGCGCGCCTCAGCATGCGCCACCGCCTTCTGCACCGATGGCACCGTCTTCACATCAATTTTCTGCGCCAGCCGAACATTGATCAGCACCTGCGGATACTTGCTCATGCCAGCCTTCAGATCATGTAGCGACTTGCCTGACGACACCATGGCATCCAGCACCTGCAATGCCGCAACAATGGCATCACCGGTTGTGGCCTTATCTAGGCAGACAATATGACCCGACGCTTCGCCGCCGAGCGTCCAGCCACGACTCTCCAAGGCAGCCATCACGTAGCGATCACCAACATTGGCACGAACAAATTCCAGACCCAGAGCCTGAATCGCCTTTTCCATGCCGAGATTGCTCATCAGCGTACCCACAACACCGCCCACGGCTCGGCCCGCACGCTGACGCTCGCGCGCGATCAGATAGATAAGTTCGTCGCCATCAACCAACTCGCCCTGATGATCGACCATCACAATACGATCACCATCGCCGTCAAAGGCAATGCCAATATCCGCCTTTTCGGCCAGCACACGCGCCTGCAGGCCCTCAGGATGTGTGGAGCCAACGTCGCGATTGATGTTAAGACCATCTGGCTCGCAGGCATGCTTGATGACCGTCGCACCGAGCTCGGCAAAGACAGCCGGGCCGACCTGATAAGTCGCGCCATGCGCACCATCCACAACAATCTTGAGACCCTGCAAAGACATCGTGAATGGCAAGGCGGATTTGCAGAATTCGATGTAACGGCCGCGCGCATCTTCCTGGCGAATCACCTTACCCAGACGATCAGGATGATCGATGGTCATGTCGCGATCCATCCAAGCTTCAATTTCTAACTCAACAGCATCGGGCAGCTTCTTGCCATCAGCGCCGAAAAACTTGATGCCGTTATCGTAGTAAGGGTTGTGCGACGCTGAAATAACGATACCCGCACTGGCATGGAAGGCGCGCGTCAAATGCGCTACCGCTGGCGTTGGGATCGGACCCAGCAAACGCACGCTGACGCCAGCTGCCGACAAGCCAGACTCCAGCGCAGACTCGAAGACATAACCAGATAGGCGTGTATCCTTGCCGATAACCACCGAGGCATTGCCCTGCGACGCCATAGCGCGACCCGCAGCCCAGCCCAACTTGAGCGCAAAATCCGGGGTGATGGGATATTGACCAACCAGGCCCCGAACCCCATCAGTACCAAAGTATTTTCTGCTCATGCCAACTCCTTTTTATAATTTTCTTGCGCCTGCCATAAGGTCAGCGCATCTACCGTCGAACGCACATCATGGCTGCGGACAATACGTGCGCCGCGCTCAACCGCCAAGAGCATCGCTGCCAAACCCGCAGACTCTCGCTCATTCACGGCAGCGCCAGCAAGCACCTGACCCAGCATGGACTTCCGTGATACGCCGACCAGCAACGGCAACTGCAAACGCTGCAACTCATCAAAATGACTCAGCAGCTGCAAATTATGCGACAGACTTTTACCAAAACCGAAGCCGGGGTCACAGATTAGTTTTGACCGTGAAATACCGGCAGCCTCGCAGGTCTGAATACGCTCCGTGAGGAAATCACACACATCATCAACAACCTGGCGATAATGCGGCGCCCGCTGCATATCTGCAGGCTCACCCTGCATATGCATCAGGCATACCGGCAAACCAGATGCCGCCGCTGCAGCCAAAGCGCCAGGGCGGCGCAAAGCGCGCACATCATTGATCAGGCCTGCTCCTGCCGCTGCAGCCGCCGTCATGGCAGCAGGCGACGAGGTATCAATGGAAATGATGACATCCAGACGCCGCGCAATCCCCTCAACGACCGGCAGCAGTCGCTCCATCTCTTCCCCGACCCCGATCTCCCGAGCCCCAGGCCGTGTGCTTTCGGCGCCAACATCAATAATCGCAGCGCCATCCGTCAGCATCTGCTCGGCATGACGAAGCGCCGCATCCAGCTGCGTGTAGCGACCACCGTCAGAGAAAGAATCAGGCGTGACATTTAGAATACCCATGACAACTGGCGCCTGCAGCGATAGCGAGCGCGATCCGCAAATCAAGGTAGTCATGCAGGCAGCATCATCAGAAAATCAGAATGACAACGCTGCGCCCACAGGCGCAGCGCCAAGATCAAAGCGCGTCTGTGACCGGCGTGCCGACAGGATTGGCAACCACATCGGCCGCAGCAGACACCGGCGTTCCACCAGACTTGTCGCTATCGTTCCAACCGCGTGGCGTACGAACCTCACGACGCTCCATGAGGTCATCGATCTGATCGGAGTCGATGGTTTCGTATTGCATCAGCGCTTTCGCCATGTTGTCGAGAATATCGCGGTTATCTACCAGCAATTGGCGTGAGCGTGCATAGCAGCGGTCAATGATGGCGCGCATCTCAAGGTCGATATCAATCGCAGTCTGCGACGAAATATTGGCACGCGGACCGCCCCGGCCATAAGCAGCTTCGCCTTCATTCTCCTCGTACAGCAAAGGACCGAGCTTTTCCGACAAGCCCCACTTGGTCACCATGTTGCGGGCCAACTCTGTAGCCCGCTGAATGTCGTTGCTGGCACCGGTGGTAACACCATCAACACCAAGCGTCAGTTCTTCGGCAATACGGCCACCAAACAACGAACAGATATTGCCCTCAATACCACGCTTGGAAATCGAGTAACGATCCTCTTCCGGCAGGAACATGGTCACACCCAAGGCGCGGCCACGGGGAATGATAGACACCTTGTAGACAGGATCATGCTCAGGCGTCAGGCGACCCACAATGGCATGGCCAGCCTCGTGATAAGCCGTATTGAGCTTTTCCTTGTCGGACATGACCATGGATTTGCGCTCAGCGCCCATCATGATCTTGTCTTTGGCTTTCTCGAAATCATTCATGGTGACTTGCTTGGAGTCACCACGCGCAGCAAAGAGCGCCGCCTCGTTCACCAGATTAGCCAGGTCTGCCCCTGAAAAACCCGGCGTGGAACGCGCCAGAGTCGAGGCATCAACATCGCCCGACATCGGGATCTTGCGCATGTGCACACGCAGAATCTGCTCACGACCGCGAATGTCCGGTAGACCAACCACGACCTGACGATCGAAGCGGCCCGGGCGCAGCAAGGCAGAATCGAGCACGTCAGGACGGTTAGTGGCAGCAATGACGATCACGCCCTCATTGCCTTCAAAGCCGTCCATTTCCACCAGCAACTGGTTCAGCGTCTGCTCACGCTCATCGTTACCGCCGCCCATACCAGCGCCACGATGACGACCGACCGCATCAATTTCATCGATAAAAATAATGCATGGCGACTGCTTCTTGGCCTCTTCGAACATGTCGCGCACGCGGCTGGCACCAACGCCAACAAACATTTCAACGAAGTCGGAACCGGAGATCGAGAAGAAGGGTACTTTGGCCTCGCCAGCAATAGCCTTGGCCAGCAGCGTTTTGCCCGTGCCGGGCTGCCCCGCCATGAGGATGCCACGCGGGATACGGCCGCCAAGCTGCTGGAACTTGCCCGGATCGCGCAGGAACTCAACCACTTCCTTCACTTCTTCCTTGGCTTCATCACAGCCAGCCACATCAGCAAAAGTGACCTTGATCTGGTCTTCGGTAAGCTGACGCGCCCGCGACTTGCCAAAGCTCATCGGGTTACCGCGGCCGCCGGCACCACCACCCATGCCGCCGCCCATCTTGCGCGACAAAAACATGAACAAACCAACCATCAGCAAGATGGGGAAAGCAGCGACCAGCAGCTGCGACACCAAGCCCTGCTGCTCAGCCGGCGCACCCACAATGGCGACCTTCTGCTTCAGCAACTGATTCATCAGATCAGGATCTGCTATCGGCGGACGCACGACATCAAAACGCTGACCGCTCGAGCGGTCGCCCGAGATGACATCGGGAGTAATGCGTACTTGCTTGATCTCGCCAGCATCTACTGCCGACAGGAACTCGGTATAGCTCATGGCTTGCGCTGGCTTGGCCTTGTTGAAGTTGCCAAAGGCAAACATGAGGCCGCCGGCAATCAGCAGCCAGACCAGCAAATTCTTGGCGATGTCATTCACGATCACGAACCTCCGGGTTCAGAATTGTCTGGCGGTCAGGGCTTGAAGCCTGTGGCAACCAAATATACTTCTCGCGAGCGGGCCCGCGACGCATCCGGCTTACGCGCCTTCAGCACCGGAAAGTGCTGGCGAATAAGCCGACGGTACTCCTCATAACCTTCACCTTGAAACACCTTGACCAGAAAAGCGCCATTGGGCTTCAAGACTCGCACTGCCATTTCTAGCGCCAGCTCACACAAATACATCGCGCGCGGCTGATCCACAGCATTGTTACCAGACATATTGGGGGCCATGTCACAAATTACAAGGTCCACCGGCTGATCACCTAACGCCAGCATGATTTCGTCGAGCACAGCTTCTTCGCGAAAATCACCCTGCACGAAAGTGACATCGGGCAAAGCATCCATCGGCAGAATATCCGTTGCCACCACACAGCCACGATCTCCGAGAATTTTGCCCGCAACCTGACACCAGCCGCCAGGCGCCGAACCGAGATCCAAAACACGCATGCCCGGCCTGATAAGCTTGTCTTTTTCTTGAATTTCCAACAGTTTGTAGCTGGCTCGCGAACGATAGCCGTCCTTCCAGGCTCGCTGCACATAGTGATCATCAAGATGCTCACGCATCCAGACCTTGCTGCTGCCACTGAGCTTGTGGTTGGTAATCTTTGTAGCCATATCTCACCGCAGGCTGACCTGCAAAAAAAACGAACTCGCCCGCGTCAACAGGCTAAACTAGGCGTCCTTTTTACCAGAAACCCGGCCGTATTTCCTGACAAACCGCTTTCGCGACAGGAATTCGCCTAGGGTCAGCGTCATTTGAGGTTTATTGTGAGCTTGTCTACTGCTGAGAAAAAACGCCTGCGCCAGATTGGTCACCACCTGAATCCGGTCGTCTTGCTCGGCGGCAATGGCCTGACCGAGTCCGTTATCGCTGAAATTGATGCCCGCTTGGAAGACCATGAACTGATCAAGGTCAGGGTTGGCGGCGAAGATCGCACGGCTCGCTTGGCCGCTATTGCCGAGATAGCCACAGCCACAAACTCGGAAGTGGCACAAATCATCGGCAAGCTGGCACTGCTGTATCGCGCAGCACGAAAGCCTGATCCGAAGCTGTCAAATCTGTTGCGCGTACCTGCCTAATCGCACCCCCCTGATCATATTGCTGCGCGGCGTTACAAACCGCGCTGCAGCTTCTGCTGTACAAACAACGGCCCGATAAGCAGAAACACCAAGTCATCAGCAAATGACGGTTTGGCGCCCTCGACCTTGTGCCCCCAGAACTGAACAGCCCAAGCAGCCACCCAGATGCCTGCAAACACCGGCAGCAGTGGCCAACCGGCCTGCTCCATGAGCACAATGCCGGCAAAGCTCACGGCCAGCCAGGCCAGCCCAGTCAGCGTACTCCACAACGACAGTCGCAGATAAAACGCCATTACCGGCAATACGCCCAAGGTGGCCAAATTCACCCACGAGTGATACGCCTCAGAAAGGCCCGGAATCCATTGACCCACGGGCAGCAACCAGAACAACCCTAGCGTGGCAAAGAAAATTAGTGGAACACATACAATGTGCACGATCTGATTTACCTTGTTGCGATGACTCTTGGCGTATTCCGCAAGAAACTCTGCTTCGGTTCGCATGGCAATACCTTGTATTTATTAATCTGAGCCTCTTGTAGGCAGTATCGACTTGAGTGTCAAGACTCCGCCAGCAGCCGAGTAAACGCGAATACCGCAATCGCGTTACATGACTTTACTTATAGGAGAAGTAGTCATGAAAAAATATCTGGCAGCCGCCTTGCTCATTTCAGCAGGCCCGACTTTCGCTGCCGATGTTGGCGTTTCCGTCAGCATTGGTCAGCCAGGCTTCTACGGCCAAATTGATATCGGCAATCAGTATCCACGACCATCGCTGATCTATAGCCAGCCTGTCATTATTCAGCCCGTGCAGGCCGTAAGGCAGCCAATGTATCTGCATGTACCGCCCGGCCATGCCAAGCATTGGCGCAAGCATTGCAGACAATACGACGCCTGCGGCACCCCCGTCTATTTCGTGCAAGACAACTGGTACAACACGGTTTATGCCCCGGAGTACCGCCGTAACAGAGACGGCCGCCACAATGAGCATCGCGGAGAGAGAGGTCATCAAGAAGATCGTGGCCATGGCAATGGTCACGGCCGCGGCCATCAAGACTAAAAAAAACGCCCTCAGTTGAGGGCGTTTTTCATGGCGTTATAGTCAGACGTAACGAACTGCAATCACCTCATATTCGACACGACCGCCTGGCGTTTCAATCATCACCGAATCGCCCTCGACCTTGCCGATCAAACCGCGTGCAATTGGCGAATTGACCGAAATTTTGCCAATTTTGAAGTCCGCCTCATCATCACCCACAATCTGGTATGTTTTGGCTTCTTCCGTTTCGACGTTTTCAATATCGACCGTTGCGCCAAAGATCACCCTGCCGTTATTAGGCATTTGCGTGATATCAATGATCTGGGCATTTGAAAGCTTGCCTTCAATATCCTGAATACGCCCTTCGATAAAACCTTGCTGCTCACGCGCGGCGTGATACTCGGCGTTCTCTTTCAAATCACCGTGCGCACGCGCCTCGGCAATCGCAGCCGTTACCGCAGGACGATCCGTCCCCTTGAGCTTGTTTAGTTCGGCCTTGAGCGCCTCAGCCCCCTGCACCGTCATTGGATAGCGTTGCATCAGGCAATCCCCTCGTGCATGTCCTGCAAACGACGCACGGTAAGTGCATCCTTCGAACGCAATGACTGGCAAACCGCCTCTGCGCCACTGAGCGTGGTTGTGTAATAGACCTTGCCTTGCAGCGCGCTGCGACGGATCGAGAACGAGTCCTGCTGCGCCTGCTTGCCTTCGGTGGTGTTGATGATGAAGTTGATCTCACCATTTTTCAGCATGTCGACTACATGCGGGCGGCCTTCTGTCACCTTGTTGATGCGACGACAAGCAATGCCTGCCGCCTCCAGCACACGCTGCGTGCCGCTCGTGGCAACCAGCTCAAAGCCCAGCTCAAAGAGCTCTCGACCAATACGCGGCAAATGCGCCTTATCGGAATCGCGCACCGACATAAAGACACGACCACCGCTTGGCAGGCGCTCGTTAGAGCC
>JACCDZ011597389.1_pt1 | contig 19242 bp, 19 predicted proteins | sample 7449551 | NCBI WGS metagenome assembly JACCDZ01 (sample SAMN15323452, study PRJNA562643) | freshwater metagenome | isolation source: river surface water | place: USA:Blue River Watershed | collected 2017-08-18
AGATGCCAACGAGGGCGAAGTAGTCCTTGATGTAATCCACCGCGTACAAGCAACCCAGATGGGTGACCTCGCAGTTCGTTGGAACTGTAAGGCCGGTAAGTGCGGATCATGTTCAATGGAGATCAACGGTAAGCCACGTCTTGCATGTATGACACGCATGAGCTCTTTTGAAGAAGGCGAAGAAATTACCGTCACGCCACTTCGCGCATTTCCTGTGATTAAAGATCTAGTTACCGATGTCTCCTTTAACTACAAGAAAGCCCTTGAAATCCCTGCTTATGAGCACCCTGCAGACCTTGGTCCAGGTGAGGCACGTATGGAGCAGATCGATGTCGAGCGCAGCCAAGAGTTCCGTAAGTGCATCGAGTGCTTCCTTTGCCAAGATACATGTCACGTAATCCGCGACCACGAAGAGAATAAGAAGTCATTTGCTGGCCCACGATTCTTTATCCGCATCGCAGAACTTGATATGCACCCACTTGATATGTTGAAAAATCGTAAGCGCACTGCTCAAGAAGAGCATGGCCTTGGAATGTGTAACATCACCAAGTGCTGCACTGAAGTTTGCCCTGAGCACATTCGAATCACAGATAATGCGATCATTCCGATGAAGGAACGTGTAGTCGATGTGAAATACGATCCAGCGCGCTGGTTAGGGTCCAAGATTCGACGTCGCGAAGGGTAATACTCTTCCTATGGGAATTCAGATTCTTCGTTGGTTTGGTCTTGCCGTTGCACTGTGGTGTGCAACTCTTCTGGTTCCAGGAATCAGCATTAATGGCGGAACGTGGAGCTATCTCTGGGTGGCGCTACTCTTCGGCGTTATCAACGCAATCATCGGCGGAATTCTTAAGGTTCTCACCTTTCCAATCACCTTTCTCACGCTCGGCCTCTTTATATTTGTCGTAAATGCAATGATGCTCTCACTTACTGCACGATGGAGTGATGCACTAGATGTTCGTGATTTCTGGTCAGCTTTCTTTGCATGTTTAGTAATTAGCGCAGTCACCACCGTTGTTAACCTACTCACGCAAAAGAGTAGACGCTGAAAGCCGTTCTCTATGTGGGCGCTGGTGGCGCACTCGGTTCACTATTTCGCTATGGCCTCTCACTTGTCACACCGGATAGCGCATCAGGGACACTCAACGCCAACCTCATCGGTGTAGCACTAGCTGGATACTTTCTTGTATTGATGGAACGACGGGGCATTACGCCGCTGCGCTGGTTCTTACTTCCCGGATTCTGCGGCGGAATGACAACGTTTTCTGCAGTAACAATCGAAGTTGTAGGCGAAAATGCCATGGGACTTGGATATCTAGCGCTCACAGTTATCGCATCCCTCATCACGATCGCGGTCGTTATTCCATTTGCCCGCGCAACGATTAAGGTCAAAGAATGATCGCCCTGTATGTCGCACTAGGTGCAGCGATTGGAGCACCCGCTCGCTTTCTCATCGATCAGTACTTTCGTAGATTCACCAGTAAGCCGGTTGGAACATTCACTGTCAATATCATCGGTTCATTTCTGATCGGTCTGACTTTTGCAAATAAAACACATTGGCACGACCTCATTGCAGTCGGCTTTGCTGGAGCATTCACTACCTGGTCAACGTTTATTCTTGATCTCTATCTTGGTTATGAGCTCAAGAAATACAAGGAAGTAGTAATCAACCTGAGTGCATCACTGGTATTTGGTCTTGCTGCAGCTTGGCTCGGAATACAGATTATTGCTTAACGCATAAAAAGTGCGTTCAGACGCTTGGTTGTAAAGAAGAGCCCCACAACAATCATCACTACAAAGTACATCGCATGACCAAGAAGTGCCCAAGAAATATTGCCAAGTGTGAGCCCTCGGACAAGATCAATTGCGTGTGCGAGTGGGAATAACCTAATGAAAGTCTGTAACCACTCAGGGAATACATCGAGTGGATAGAAAGAGCCAGAGAATAAGAACATTGGCAGCAAGACAATATTGATGACTTCAAGCTGTTGGAATGACTTCATATAAGAAGTCACAGCCATACCGAAAGAAGCAAAACCAAAGGCGATCAGTACGGCTGCTGGGATTGCAAGAATTCCCCATGCACTTGGAATAAGACCAAGCGGAGTTACCAGTGCCATAAAACCAACTGCATATGAGAGTCCGCGCAGTAGCGCCCAACCGATCTCACCAAGGGCGACGTCCATTGGCCCTAGAGATGTTGAAAGCATCCCGTGATAGAGGCGATCGTGATTAAGTTTGAAAAAGACATTCATGGTGGAGTCGTAGATCGCACCATTCATCGCACTCGTTGCAAGGAGTGCGGGAGCAATAAATGCCACATAACCAATAGGTTGTCCGGCCACCGTAATATCTCCAACAAGATCTTTAAGGCCGTAACCAAATGAAAGCAAGAAGAGAACAGGCTCAACAAAGCCAGAAATAACAATCATCCACGTTGAAGATTTAAAGGCGATATATGCCCGCTCCATGATCGCGCGAGAACGACCTGAGTAATACTTTTCACCTGGTTTGCCCATGCGCGCTTCGGCGATGGCAACTGCTGCAGAGATAATCATCTACTTACCCAACCTTCTGGTGAAGATTCGGCGGGAAGCGATAACGCCGAAAAGCAGAAGTGAGTTGAGGAAGATGAAGTGGGTGTAGAGCATGAGCGACGAGATTTCATGTCCGTATGTAAGCCAACGACCAAGCTCAGTTGCATGCCATAGAGGTGAGATCCAGCCGATCCACTGTAAGAAGATAGGCATATTGGTGAGTGGATAGAAGGTGCCAGAGAATAAGAAGAGCGGCATGATGACAAAACGCTGTAGCACAGTAAAGAAGATATCTTCGTTCTCTAACATTCCAGCGAGTGCTTGCATCAGCGCACCAAATGCTGCACCGGCCATCACTGCAGTAAAGATTGCTAGCCAGGCACGAGGGGATTCAAGAACTCCAAATGCCAACATCACAAACCAATAAATCACCGCAGTAAAGATGACGCGAATAAGGCTATTGAGAAAGACACCCATTGCGATGTGGTTACCACTTAGCGGTGTGGAATTCATAGAAAAGAAAATTTTGTTCCATTTGAAACCTTCGAGAGTTGGATAGACGCTCTCATCAATGGCACCCTGGATCGCAGCCGTTGCAAGAAGTGCTGGTGCCAAAAACGTAATATATGAAACACCATCAACGCCCATGCCACCGGTGTTCTTATCGATGTATGCGCCTACGCCTAAACCAATGGAAATCAAATAGAGGACAGGATTAGCAATTGCAAGACCAATAATTAACCAGATCCATTTAAGCATTGTTCGTAGTCGAGCTTCAGTAACGAAGAGTGCACCACGCGCTGCAACCTTGGCAGCATCAACAATCTTGAGCGAACCTTGACGTTCTTGTGTAGTACTCATTAGTCAATCAGCGTTCTTCCGGTGAGGCGCAAGAAGACATCTTCAAGTGAGCTACGACGTACAAGAGAAGTCTTTGGATGGAAGTTCTTTTTATATACGCGCTCAAGGAGTTCTTCGCCATCTTCTGTGTACATCAAGATGCGATCCGGAAGCTCTTCAATACGATCACAGAGTTGACGTAGATCATCTGCCATTCCAGCATTGCGCTCTGAACCAAAACGCACCTCAAGAACTTCCTTCGTGGAGTAATCCTTAATCAATTGAGCAGGGCTTCCTTCAGCCATGATCGAACCTTTATCCATCACTACAAGGCGATCACAGAGTTGCTCGGCCTCATCCATGAAGTGGGTAGTGATAAGGAGTGTCACACCATCTTCTTTAAGTCTAAAGAGACGATCCCACAAGATATGACGTGCCTGAGGATCGAGGCCAGTAGTTGGCTCATCGAGCATAAGAATTTCAGGTTCGCTGACAAGCGCGCGCGCAATCGTTAAACGGCGCTTCATACCACCACTTAAGGATTCAACCTTTGCATTGCGCTTCTCTTCAAGTTGAGCGAAGGCGAGAAGTTCTTCAATCTTATTCTTCACAAACTTACGAGAAAGACCAAAGTAGCGGCCGTAGATATAGAGATTTTCAGTCACAGTTAGATGGGTGTCCAAATTATCTTGCTGTGGGACAACACCTAAGTGCGCACGGATCTGAGGACCAAATTTTTCAGGATCTTTATCCAAGATTGTCAGATCACCCGATGTGCGTTGTGAGGTCGCACCGATCATGCGCATCGCAGTTGATTTACCAGCACCGTTTGGACCTAGAAGACCAAAGGATTCACCCTTGACCACATCAAAGTCGATGCCATTGACTGCAGTGAAATCGCCGAATTTTTTAGTCAGTCCACGCGCATGGATAAGTGATTGAGTCATTATCCAATCTTATCGCGCTTGCTGCAGTGTTCTGATCCACTCCTCGATCGCATCAGGGTGACGTGGAATTCGTTCTGAGAGATTACGGCAGCCATCTGCCGTCACAAGTACATCATCTTCGATTCGGATACCAATACCGCGATATTCAGGGGTAAAGAGCTCATCATCAGGCTGGATGTATAGACCTGGTTCAACGGTAAGAATCATTCCTTCACGCAATACAGCATCTGTGTAATTTTCTTTACGCGCCTTTGCGCAATCGTGAACATCAAGACCCAAGTGGTGACTCACCCCGTGCAAAGTCCAACGTCGATGTAAACCAACTTCAGGGCGTAGCGATTCTTCAGCGCTGACAGTAAGAACTCCCATATCCGCCAAGCCTTTAGCCAAAACTTCTTGGCAGGCTTTATTAATATCTGAAAAGACCGCACCTGGCTTCACCGCTGCAAAGCCTGCAAGTTGAGCCTCATAGACCAACATATAAAGCGCACGCTGTGCTGGAGAAAACTTTCCAGAAATTGGAAGTGTACGTGTGATATCTGCTGTGTAGAAAGAATCTACTTCGATACCAGCATCAATAAGAATTAGATCACCGTGGTTAACTGCACCATCATTGCGCGTCCAGTGCAGAACACATGCGTGTGATCCACTTGCTGCGATGGTGTTGTAACCAACGCCATGTCCTTCAAGGCGCGCACGACCATAGAAGGCACCTTCCACAATGCGCTCTCCACGAGGATGCTCTGCCGCGGCAGGAAGTGTCAAGATCACATCGTTAAAACCAAAACCAGTTGCATCTACTGCACGTTGCATCTCGCGAACTTCATATTCATCTTTGGTGAGACGTTGTTCTGAAATAAAGATGACAAATTCTTCTTCACGTGGATGTGTAGCAACGGTTGCATCAACCATTTGATCGCTTCCGCGTAGAACAAGTGCAGGTGTTCCAGTCAAGAAATCCTTTAGGTCTGTAACTTTGCGAGTCTCAATTTGGTAGCGCGCCTGAGCTTCGCTGAGCGTATAGCGACGTCCTACCCAGAGCTCGCCGTAGTGAGTATCGCGATAAAAAGCATCGGTATCGCGCGTTGAGCGTGGATGTATATATAGATATGTATCGTGGCCACCATCTGCTTTCGGTTCCATCACCAAAACTGCATCTTCATTTGCATCGCTGCCCTGCACACCGCTGTAGTAAGCAAAGGCTGAATCGGGGCGGTAAACATAGTCAGTATCGTTCGCGCGCACCTTGGCATTTCCTGATGGAAGAACGAGACGGATACCGGCAAATGCTGCAGAGAGAACTTGTCTGCGCATATATGCATAGGTCACAACTTCAAGTGGCTGCAACTCTGGGAGATCAGAAGGGATCCAACCCGTCTTCATAAACTCTGCATAAGCTTCTGAAGGAGCCTGATCGTGCACTCTCTTTGTTGTGGTGCTATCGACCTCAGCGTTCTCATTATTCATATCTTTAGTCTACCGAGAACAATCTAAAACTAAAGTCCCTTCACGAACTCACTTTGCCCTCGTATACTTACCGAATGCGCAGCGCTGATTGGTTTTCAGGAAATACAAAGGATTCATATATTCACCGCGCATGGATGCGCCGCGGAAATCCAGATTCAGCCTTCACCGGTACTCGCCCACAGATAGCAATTTTAAATACCGCATCCGATCTCACCCCATGCAATATGCATCTCGATGAAGTTGCTCAGAGTGTGAAGAATGGAATCTGGGAAGCGGGCGGAGTTCCACACAATCTGCCTATGCTCTCACTCGGTGAAACTAATCTTCGTCCCACAGCAATGTTATGGCGCAATCTAGCTGCGATGGCAGCGGAGGAAATGATTCGCGGAAATCCAATTGATGGTGTTGTTCTTCTTGGCGGCTGCGATAAAACAATTCCATCACTACTGATGGGTGCAACGTCGGTAAATCTTCCGGCAATTGTTGTTCCAGGTGGTCCGATGCTTAATGGAACCTTTAAGGGAAAGATGTTGGGATGCGGCACTGATGTTTGGCGATTTAGCGCTGATGTGCGCTCTGGAAAGATGAGCCAAGAAGATTTCAACGCATCAGAACGTTCGATGATTCGCAGTAAAGGCCATTGCAACACAATGGGAACAGCCTCAACAATGGGCTGCATTGCAGAAGCGCTAGGTATGACGTTGCCAGGTTTAGCTGGAACACCTGCTGCAGATAGCCGCCTTCTTCAAGCAAGTCATGATTCAGGACGTCGCATTGTTGAGATGGTGAAAGAAGATTTGAAGCCACAAGACATCCTTACCTTTGGTGCATTCACCAATGCGATCGTCGCACTCGGTGCAATCGGTGGATCTACGAACGCCGTTGTTCATCTACTTGCAATCGCTGGTCGCGCTGGTGTTGAACTCACACTCGATGATTTCGATCGAATCGGATCACGCATCCCATTACTTGTAAATCTTCTACCTGCTGGTGAGCACCTCATGGAAGACATGTTCCGTGCAGGTGGCTTACGTGCAGTGTTGAAAGAAGTAGAACAGCATCTTGATCGTAGCGCTATCAACGTGACTGGCAAACCAATGGTTGAAAGCCTTAAAGGTGCTGAGATTTATGATGCTTCGGTTATCGCAACATATGAAAAACCACTTCAACTTGAAGCTGGTATCGCGGTCTTGCGAGGAAACATCGCACCAGAAGGTGCAGTCATTAAACCTGCTGCAGCAAGTCCTAACCTACTTGTTCACACTGGCGCTGCAGTTGTATTTGAAAGTATCGAAGATTTTCATATGCGCATTGATGATCCTGATTTAGATGTTGATGAAAACAGCGTCTTGGTATTACGCGGATGTGGACCTAAGGGATATCCAGGCATGCCAGAAGTTTCAAATATGGCGATTCCAAAGAAGTTGCTCGAACGCGGCATTCAAGATCTTGTCCGCATCTGTGATGGACGAATGAGTGGAACAGCATTCGGAACTGTTGTCTTACACGTATCTCCAGAAGCTGCAGCAGGTGGACCACTCGCACTTATCCGTAGCGGTGACCTCATAGAACTCAACGTTCCAGCGCGAACGATTAATCTAAAAATTAGCGATGCAGAGTTAGCAGCTCGCACTCCTTCGGCAGCCACTCTTGAAAGTTTGGCGAAGCCAACGCGTGGCTGGGAGCGCATGTATATCGATCATGTTCAGCAAGCGCACTTAGGTGCAGATCTTGATTTCTTGCGCGGTGCTAGTGGCTCGGCAACTCCACGCGAGTCGCATTAAGCATTAAGTAAGCACGAGAGCCTTAATTCCCACGATTAACAATCCATAAATGAGGCGGTAGACTTGCCTCACACTTGGAGACGTCGCATAGCCCGGTCGAGTGCGCCTCACTGCTAACGAGGTAAGGGGTTAAACCCTTCAGGAGTTCAAATCTCCTCGTCTCCGCTCAGATTCCTTTTCCGAACTACCATTAATAAAGGTGGATGGGAGTAGTTCCAATGGGTAAACAGATCGCAATTGTTACTGGAGCGGGAAGTGGAATTGGTCGCGCCATTGCTATCGCGCTCGCAGCTGACGGATATCACGTGGCCCTTCTTGGTCGCAATAGAAAGCGACTAGAGGAAACTTTAGAAATTCTCGAAAAAGATAAAGGCACTGGCAGTATCCACTCTGGGGATGTAACAGTTTCAGCAGAAGTTGCCACAATCTTTGATGACATTGTAAAACTTGGCGGACAGGTTGAGATTCTCGTAAACAATGCGGGCCACTTGTTGGTTAAGCCAATTTTGGAGACAACAGAAACCGATTTGCGAGAGCTTTTGAACGTTCACGTTATTGCGACTCTTTTATGCACCCAAAAAGTTGTACCACTCATGCAGAAGAATCAATACGGACGAATCGTAAACATCGTCTCTGCAATGGGACAAGGAGCAAGTGAGTTCACATCGCACTATCAAGCAGCAAAAGCGGCACAACATTCACTGTCGAAGAGCTCTGCGATAGCTTTCCGAAAGGATGGAATCACTGTTAACTCAGTTTCTCCTACAACAATTGATACAGAAGTCTTCCACTCTAACGATGCAAACTATAAAAAGTATTTGGGGCATTCAGCAGCCGAAGAATTAGCAAAACGACAAACATCAACGGCTAAAGGATTAATCCGTGCGGACGAAGTTGCCCGTCTCGTACTATTCCTTGTGTCTCCTGAGTCAGGTAATATCACGGGCGAGGTAATTAGTATCTGAGAGAGGTACAGAGCAAACCATGAGTGCAAAACCTGAGCTGCTTCTTCAATCTGACGCCGAAGTCGGCGAAGGTCCAATTTTTCTGGGGGATTCGCTTCTCTGGGTTGATATTCCAGTGGGCAAAATTCACGAAACAAATTTGCAGACTCTTCAGACCGAAACCATCACCTTAGATACTCGCGTTGGCGCTGTTGCACCCTTTGAAGCGGGTGAAAATTTCGCAATCGCTTGTCAAGAAGGTTTTGCAATTTTCGCCGATGGAAAATTAGATATTCGTAATCCATTCCTTGCAGATCCTGATTTCCGAATGAATGATGCTAAGTGTGATGTTCGCGGAAGATTCTGGGGCGGTAGTTGTCAGATGGGATTCGAGCCTGGCAAGGGCAAGTTACATCGCTGGGAAGGCAAGGAGAGCAATAAAGTGATGGTAGAGAAATTAACTCTGCCTAATGGAATTGGTTGGAACTACGAGAATACCTTGATGTATTTGGCAGACAGCATGGCAAAGAAAGTCTATGTAAGTGACTTTGATTTATCAGATGATTTTGTTCCTCGTTTCCGCGAATTGATTTCTATCGATTCAGGTGTACCCGATGGACTAGCCGTAGATATGGATGGTTGCATCTGGCTTGCGGTCTGGGGAGGTAGTGAAGTTTTAAGAATCTCACCGCAGGGCACAATTCTTGAAGAACATAAATTCCCAGTAGCTCAACCATCTAGTTGTGCGTTTGGCTCTGACGGGACTTTGTATGTGACGTCAGCTCGAGCAGGAATTTCAGAAACTGAGTTATTGAATCAGCCTCTTGCAGGATCGCTTTTCACGTTATCTACTTCGACTACTGGTGTACCTGTTGCAGGGTTTAAGGAGTCACGATGAGCCATCTACGGTTAAAGAGTTCAGAGCTAGAGGTGGTCATTGATGCGACTTATGGCGCGGATATTCTTTCGATTAAGACCGCTAACAAGCACCAGGAGGTACTTTTGCAGACTCCTTGGTTAGATCGGGCAGAGGCAGTGATCAAGGGAGAGCAGAGAAGTATTTACCTCGAGCCACAAGCACATTGGATGGAGGGTTATCGCGGTGGATGGCAGATGATTTGCCCGGTTGCCGGACCTGCAAGGGTCATTCATGGCGCACCAGTTGGTTTCCACGGAGAAGCTGCGATTTCTATTTGGAAGGTAAATAATCTTGAGACCGCCAGTGCACGCATGCAATTGGATCTCTTTTCGCTGCCAATCCGTATTGAGCGCGAAGTTTATGTCAATGGCAATGAAATCGAAATTTCCGATGTCATCACAAACCTAAGTAATGTCGAATTAGAGTTTGACTACTCAAGCCACCCAGCATTTGGTGGAGCACTCCTTGAAGGAGAAGTAACAATTGAGACTAGTGCACGGAAGTTTCATCTAGATGACGAGGTAGTTAGCCCTCACGGCAGCTCAGGTTCGACTCACGATTGGCCACTCATTAAAGGTGAGAACGGAAAAGTTCTAGATTTAAGTCGTTTACCATCCCCACCCACACAACTTGGTGTTTTTGGTTGGCTCTCCGATTTCGGAAACAAGAAATGGTACCGAGTTAAAAATATTGACAAGAACATTTCTCTTGAATTGGAGTGGGAATCTGAGTTCTTAGACTTTGCCTGGTTCTGGTTGGAGTTTAATAGCAATCTAGGATCTCCATGGTTTGGAAATGTTCGCACCTTTGCGATCGAACCTTCAAGCACTCAGACCAGTGGCAAGAATCGCAAGAGCATTTTGCAACTTCGCGGGAATCAAACTACAACTATCAAACAAATAGTAAGGATTACTAGTTCGTGAAAATTCTGCTTACCGGTGCAGCTGGTCTCATCGGGAAAGAGGTCGCAAAAGGCCTGGTGTCAGCTGGTTTTGATGTCCTTGCGACGGATCTAGTAAAAGACGATCATTCTCCAGCACAGAGCTTTGTAGTGGGCGATCTTCTCTCGAGTGACTTTATCTCGCAGCTAGATTTTTCTTGTGACGTCATAGTGCATCTGGGTTCGATTCCAAGACCAGGTATTGCCTCTGATGAAACGGTCTTACATAACAATGTGATTGGCACCTATCACGTCTTTGCTTCTGCGGTAGAGAAGAATGTGCCACTTGTTATTTATGCATCAAGCCTTTCAATCTATGGACTGGCTTGGTCAACAGGGACGTCGCCAGATTATGTTCCAGTTGATGAGAAGCATCCGTTGCGTCACTTTGAGAGTTATGCGCTCTCTAAGGAAGTAAACGAACGCTCTGCTGATATGTGGGCAAACCGAAGTGAAACTGCATTTGTTGGATTGCGTTTTCCGCATACACACACAGAAGAAGTATTCGCTGAAATGGCTCAGAAAATGCGTGAGGGTGATGAAGAAATTCTTGAGCAAGGAGCAAAAATATTCTGGGCTTACTTAGACTTACGAGATGCGGTGCAAGGAATATTGACCGTGATAGAAAAAGGCGCACAAGGTTCAAAAACATATAATTTTGCAGCACCAGACACCTACGCACATAAGCCAACCCGTGAAATGATGGCTGAGTTTCATCCCACTTCAAAGATAGCTGCGACGATTTCTGGGTATGACTCAATTGTTGATTGCTCTGAGTGGAATTCGGCCTATGGATATGTACCAAAATACTTATTTAAACGTGAAGTTAAATAAACTAGTTAGGACTTCGGTTTCTCTGTATTGAGAACACTGCTGAAAAACACGATTGAAAATAGCATGAGCCCTGGTATCAGCAGCGCAACATGCAAACCTGCAACCTGAGCAACCCACGAGATGAAAGCTTTCACAAAGAAGACCATCGAATTGTTGAGAACACCTAGTTGCCCAATAACAACGGCATAGCTTTCAGCAGATCTTTCTTGAGCGGTATTGATAAAGAGAGGCGCCATAAAAGAAGATCCAAGTCCGCTGAAAGCCAGCGACAGTAGGAATGACCAATATGCCAAAGCTGGGCTATCTCTCAGAACATGGCTCAGCGTCACACCAATGCAATACCCACCGCCACCCAGAAGTGCACCAATTTTGAGAAGCTGTGAATGTGAGTAACGCCCAGTAAAGCGATGGACGTTAAGGCGACCGATACTCATAAATCCTAAGAAAACCAGATAGGGAAGTGCTGCGTATTGAGCCCCGCTACCTAAATTCTCACGAGCATAGATAGTTGACCAATCGCCCATCGAAAATTCCATTTGGATCGCAAGCAGCATAGTCAGTGAAAAAGCTATATCCACACGAAATTTGCGAACTTTGACCAGGGTTACTCGCAGTGATTCGCGCGCAACCGATGGAGCCACCATGTGTGGGGAAATCTTGACTAGTTGAATGTAAATTCCAAGAAAGCAAATCACCTGTAATACGCCAATGTGCCAACTTATACTCACGTAGGTGACAACAAATGAACTCAATAGAATGGAGCTGAGGGCGCCGAAGGTCCACGTTCCGGCAGTCTTTGAGATAAGAAGTTTCTGCAACGCTGATTGAGCAGCGAGTGACTGCGCATTAATTGAAATGTGGAATGCTGAAACAAAGCAACCAATTGCAACATTGCAGATGACAAACATCCATGGACTTTGCAGATGCACGATCGACCCGATGGATAGACAAAATCCCAACGCACTCAGTGGCAGAAACTTTCGCGTTCCAAATTGATTAACAAAGTGCCCAACCGTGAACAAAGCTAGAAGTGCGCCAGCCCCACCCATGCTGAGCAAGATTCCAAAGTCACCATTGTTGAGACCAAGGTTGGCTTTTACTTCTGGGAATCTCGGCACCCAAGACATGAGACTAAATCCAAAGAGAAAGAAAATAATTAAAAGGGGTCGCTCAATCTCTTCAATGTTCTCAATTATTTTTGGTCTAACCATAACCTGCCTCATAATACGGGCTTGAACGTTCAATTTGGGATGTTTTAAGAGACAAAATATTTTTTCACAGTTTGCTCTTTACTATTATTTATCACCCATTTAGAATCAAATGCATGTCGAAACCAGTAACCATTCGTGATGTAAAAGTAATTCTTACCGCCCCAGAAGGAATTAACTTAGTAGTAGTCAAAATCGAAACTTCAGAGCCAGGTCTCTATGGACTCGGTTGTGCAACCTTCACTCAGCGCTATCTCATGGTGAAAGTTGCAATAGAGGATTACCTCAGAGATTTCCTCATCGGTAAAGATGTAGCCAATATCGAAGACATTTGGCAGAGCTGCATGGTCAACTCATATTGGAGAAATGGGCCAGCCCTCAATAATGCTCTCTCCGGAGTAGATATGGCCCTGTGGGATATCGCAGGTAAGCGAGCAGGAATGCCGGTTCATGACTTATTAGGCGGAAAAACCCGTGAAGCAGCGGCAATTTATCGCCATGCAGATGGAAAAACTGTGGGCGAAGTTGAAGAGAATGTACGTAAGTTCATGGAGCAAGGCCTGCTCTATATCCGATGCCAAATGGGCGGATATGGCGGACGAATTCATGAGATTCGAACACCTGAAGGTGCGCCTCCAGGAGCTTATTTCGATCCGCATGCATATATGCGCGATACCGTAAAACTTTTCGAGCATGTTCGTTCCAAAGTTGGTAATGAGATTGAGTTGCTGCACGATGTACACGAGCGACTTGCACCAATTGAAGCAGTGCGTCTTTCTAAAAATCTTGAGCCTTATCGACTCTTCTTTTTAGAGGATGCACTCGCGCCTGAATCAGTTGATTGGTTCAGAATTATGCGTGCACAATCTGCGACACCAATTGCAATGGGAGAACTCTTTACTCACCCACAAGAGTGGTTACCTCTCATCACCGAACGACTCATTGACTTTATCCGCTGCCACATCAGTACCATCGGCGGAATCACGCCGGCGAAGAAACTTGCGCACTTGTGCGAAGCGTTTGGTATTCGCACTGCATGGCATGGTCCAGGAGATGTTTCACCGGTTGGACATGCAGCAAATCTTCACCTTGATTTGAGTTCAGCCAACTTCGGCGTTCAAGAGTGGTGGGGACCAACAGAGATTATTTACGACATGTTCCCAGGCACTCCAGAACTTCGTCAAGGTTATATCTATCCAAGTGGAAAGCCAGGACTTGGAATAGACATTGATGAAGCCCTCGCTGCAAAGTACCCATGCGATAACACACAGTCGATCAGACCAACGGGTTGGACAACAGCCCGTACCCCTGACGGCGGTTCTTGGCGCCCGTAGGAGACGAAAGATTTCCTAAAAAAGGCGGTAAAAAACGCTTGTTATTGAACGTTCAACGTGACACTTTTCAGTTAGCAAAAGCACGTCCCTCGAGAAAATGGAAATGAAAGGTCGAATATGAAAAAGAAGTTAGCAGCAGCAGCTGTTGCCGCGCTTATGACGGCTGGATTAATTACGGTTCCAGCAACATCAGCACACGCTTCAAATGCTGCGTTGAAAAAAGAGATCGAGCAAATCAAGAAAGATAATGGAAAGTTTACATATTGGATTGGTTTGATTTTCTCTGATGTTGCAAACGAAACAGCAGTCGATCAAATTAACGCGTGGGCAAAGACACGTGGAATCAAAGCTGATCCTGTTCTCGTAAACCAGAACAACCTCAATGCTCAGGTAACCGCAGCACTCGCTGCTGGAACAATGCCTGATGCATTTGATGCCAGCTCTGGTCTCATGTTGCAACTTGGAAGCAAGAACCTTCTTAACATTCAAGACACATTAGATGCATTGATCAAGAAAAATGGTGCACTCAATCCTGGCGCGACTGCATTCAACGCTTCTTCATATGCCGGTAAGGGTCTTGGAATTCCATTTGGAATTAACGGAAACCTCATTAACCGTCGTCTAGATTTGGTGAAGACCAAGAAAGCTCCAGCAACTTGGGAAGAGCTAGCAGCACAAGCTAAGGCTGCAATGCCATCAGGCGGAGGAATGGGATTCAACACTGGTAACGTCGGTGACGCTGAAGCTATCTTCGGTGCTCAGTTGCTCGGTTACGGTGGACGTATCGCTGACAACGCAGGTAAGCAATGTACTTTGGACTCAAAGGGAACAAGAGACTTCCTCACCTTTGTTAAGAAAGCACATTATGCAGGCGCATATCCATCAGATTCAACTAACTCTGATGGTGCATGGGATAACAACAAGTACCTAGGCGGAAAGACAGCATTTATTGCTAACCCAGGTTCTGTTTACACAACACTTCTTAACGGTTCAGCAACTTGGGAGAAGAACCCAACACTTGCTAAGAACACTGGATTCTCTGCTCTCCCAGGTGGTCCAGTAATGCGTGTAGCACCTAGTGATGCATGGTTACGTGTTGTTTCAAAGACAACTAAGTACCCAGAGCTTGCAAAGGATCTAATCAATTATCTAATGCAAAAGCCACAGATTCAGGCGTACTACCGTGCGGCTATCTACGGCCCATCATTCTCTGGCTACAACGTCTTCACCTTCTGGCGTAAGAGCGTTGATCCAGCTCGTGCTGGTCTATACGAGTTGGCAATGTTTGGAGTTACCGGAAAATATCCAGATGTAAACAATGCGGCGATCGCAGAGTTCACAAACGGATTCGGTATCTCAAAGATGGTTCAGCGATATCTATTTGACAAAGTCAGCATGGATAAAGCAATTGATGAAGCACAAGCTTCATGTGCAGCCATCTACAAGAAGTACTAAGTACTAACTAATCGAGGGTAAAGGGATGAGCGTCACCGCCAAAGGTGGCGCTCATCCTCCTCTCAAATCTCTACCCCTTTAGATCAAATTAATGAAACAAACGAAGAGGTGAAAATTGTCTGTACTCACCAGCGGTCGAAAGAAGAATCGCTCTAGAGTTAAGTTCCAGGATTCACTTCTGGGTTACGCGACGATATTCCCTGCCGCCTTTGTTCTCATTGGTTTCTTTGGTTACCCATTGTTTTATGAGGTGTATGCAAGCTTTACCAATAAAACCGTGGGCGAAGCAGGCAAATGGGTTGGGCTAGATAATTACAGTTACTTGTTTAGCGATCCAACATTTAGATCCGCTTCAATTAACACAGTGGTATATGTAACGGTAGTTCAGAGCGGAAAATTCCTCTTAGGACTAGCCGTCGCCCTACTTCTGCAGCAACAATTAAAGGGACGTAACATCTGGCGTGCACTTGTCTTGGTTCCTTACGCACTCCCTGGTTTCGTTGCATACGCGGTCTGGCGTTTGATTTACAACCCAGATGTTGGCGCACTAAATATCTTCTTGATGCAGATTGGCGTCATTGACGCACCAATTGCCTTCCTGAGCAATCCTGACTGGGCAATGCCAGGTGTTATGTTGGCAACGATCTGGAAAGGTTTTCCTTTCTGGACGATTATGTTCCTGGCCGCGCTGCAATCTGTTCCAAAGGAACTCCATGAAGCTGCTGCCACAGATGGTTGCAATGCATTCCAACGATTCCGCAACGTATCTCTGCCAGGTATTCGTCCGGTAATTTTGATTGTCTTTATGATTTCAACAATCACCACAATCAACTCATTCGAAGCAATTTGGCTCACCACTGGTGGTGGACCAGGAAGCTCAACCACAATTTTGCCGATCTTTGCTTACAAGAGTCTGACTGCATTCCAGATCGGACAGTCAGCTGCTGCTGCACTAGCGCTAGTACCAGTGCTTTTCGTCTTGGTATTTTTCGTAATGAAGAGATTGAACAAGGATAAATAATGCAGAAAAAGTCCAAAAAAGCGAAGTTCGGGCTCTACCTCGCAGTCGTTGTAGTACTGATTTTTGTGCTCTTCCCTGTCTACTACATGGTCAGCGTTTCATTCCGCACTCAATCCTCAATGTTTATGAATCCAAGTTTCTTGCCGGTAGACCTTGTTCTCAAGAATTACCGAGCAGCATTTGAGAGTGAACAATTCAGAACTTCACTGCGCAACAGTCTCTTGATTGGAACTGTTACCACCACAGTGGGACTCTTCTTCAGTGTAATTGCCGCTTACTCATTAACAATTCTCAAATATCGCGGGCGAGACACACTTGGGCGCGTCATCATTATTGCCTTCTTGACACCAGGCGCTCTTCTCTTTATTCCACTCGCAGTTATCGCGGCTCGCCTCAATATTTCAGACACCTTGCATGGCTTGATGATCATTTATCTAAGCTTCGTGGTCCCGTTAGGAACTTACCTACTCATTGGATTCTTTAGGAACCTAGTGGGAGAGTTAGAAGAAGCGGCAAGAATCGATGGAGCCACGCGATTACAAGCGCTCTGGTACATCCTTCTCCCGCTCATCGCCCCAGGTATCGCCTCTGTTGGAATTCTGACCTTTACCGCGTGCTGGAACGAGTATCTCTACGCCCTCGTTCTAAATCCAAGTCCAGAAGTGCGTACCTTGCCTGTCGCAATTACTTTCTTGCAGACAGCAGATGAAACTCCAATTAGTTTGATTATGGCTTACTCAACGATTGCAGCAGTTCCGATTCTGATTCTCTTCTTTATCGGTCAACGTTTCATCGTGGAGGGCTTACAAACCGGTGCCGTAAAAGGCTAACACTAGAAAAGAATGGGGAAAGAAAATGCGTCCAGGGTTCGGTCAGTTTCAAGTAGCGTCTGAGGAATACCTTCTTTTCGCTCAGCAGTTCGGCGCAACAGATATTCTCTTTAATACACCCCTAATTCCCGGTGATGGCGGAAAGTGGCAGCTCTACGATTTAGTTAAACTACGTCTTCGAGTTGAGCAATTCGGAATGAAGCTCACAGCTCTAGAAAATGTTCCGACAAGTTTCTACGACCACATTATGTTAAATGGTCCACGCCGTGACGAGCAGATTGAGAACATGATTTTTACCGTGCGCAATATGGCACGAGCAGGAATTCCTATCTTTGGATATAACTGGATGCCTTCACACGTTTGGCGCACACCGCCTGCACATATTCGTGGTGGTGCCTTAGCAACTGCATACGACCACGCACTAGGATCGAAATATCCATTGACTCACGATCGTGAATATAGTGAAGAAGAGATGTGGCAGAACCTTGAGTACTGGATCAAGATCATTACTCCGGTCGCCGAGGAAGAAGGAATTCGCTTAGGAATTCATCCGTGTGATCCTCCTGTAGATAAATTGGGTGGTATCCCACAGTTGCTTCGCAGCTTTGATTCATACAAACGTCTTATCGAAATTTATCCGAGTGATTCGAACGGTATTGAATTCTGTCAGGGAACATTCTCTGAGATGAAAGACGATATCTACGAGATGATTGATTATTTTGCCTCACGCAAAAAGATTCTCTATGTCCACTTCCGTAACGTTTCGGGCAAGGTTCCTAACTTCTATGAAGAGTTCGTGAATACTGGATACGTTGATATGTACAAGGCGATGAAGATTTACCATAAGCACAATTTTGATGGATTCTTCATTGACGACCACGTTCCACACACTCATGGTGATACACCGTGGGGTCACCGTGGCCGTGCGTTCGCAAATGGATATATACAGGCAATGATTGAGGCGGTTCAGAAGGGCTGATGAAAGTTCTTATCACCGGTTCAGCCGGTCTCATCGGAAGAGAAGTTACCAAGGCTCTCGTCGAGCAAGGGCATGAGGTCTTGGCGACGGATCGCGTAAAACACGATTCCTCGCCAGCCAAAAACTTTGTCGTTGGAGATCTTGAATCTGGTGAGTTTGTCTCTTCCCTTGATTTTGGTTGTGATGCCGTTGTTCATCTGGGTTCTATTCCAAGCCCAGTGCACGACTCTGATGAGAAAGTCTTTGCCAACAATGTGATGGGCACCTATCGCGTTTTTGCGGCTGCAGTTGAAAAGAAAGTACCGCTCGTTATCTATGCATCAAGTCTTTCGATCTACGGAACAGCTTGGTCTGGTCCTTGGACTTCGCCTGAATATGTTCCACTTGATGAAGTCCACCCACTTCACCATTTCGAAAGTTATGCACTTTCAAAAGAAGTAAATGAAAGATCTGCAGATATGTGGGCAAACCGAAGCAACACAGCTTTTGTCGGATTCCGTTTCCCAAATTGCAATTCAATTGAAGCAATAGGCGAAATGGCTAAGAAGATGCGCGAAGGAGATAAAGAGATGCTTCGCGTAGGAGCAAAAATTCTCTGGGGATATCTTGATTTGCGTGACGCAGCGCAAGGAATTTTAACTGTGCTCAAAGTTGGTGGAAAAGGTTCAGCAACATATAACTTTGCTGCACGTGACACAACAGCGCCAAAACCAACTATGGAAATGTTGGCTGAGTACCATCCAACTACAGTAGTCAAGAGCGCGCATCCTGGTTATCAATCCATCATCGATTGCTCGCGATGGCGCGCTGTTTACGGGTATGAGCCTCAGCATCTGCTCGACCGGAATGCATAAAGGTATTGACAATGCTAAAAGAGGTGCCGAACAATCAGCATATGAATATGAGCCTGCGCCAAGTAGCGCGGCGCGCTGGAGTCTCACTAGGCACTGTTTCAAATGTTATTAACCATCCTGAATTAGTCTCGCCCGCAAAACGTGAGGCAGTCCTAAAGGTGTTAAAAGAGAGTGACTTCATTCATGGGATGCCTAAATTCAAAAGTGCATCCGTAGCATTCAAAACACTCGGAATTATGATTCCAACCCTGACAAATCCATTTTATGTCGATATGTCGAATGGATTTCAGGCTGAAGCGGCAGCAACTGGTTACGGAGTCCTGATTTGCAGTATGGATGAAGATAAAGA
>JACCDZ010968440.1_pt1 | contig 19240 bp, 13 predicted proteins | sample 7449551 | NCBI WGS metagenome assembly JACCDZ01 (sample SAMN15323452, study PRJNA562643) | freshwater metagenome | isolation source: river surface water | place: USA:Blue River Watershed | collected 2017-08-18
GCGTCAGCGACTTAGAAACTTTTATAGCGTGATTAAATCTCAGGATGTGAATGTCAAATTTGCGATGCTTACAGGTGTATCAAGATTCAGTAAAATCAGTATTTTCAGCGAGTTGAATAACTTAAAAGACCTTACCCTGGATAAGCGTTATGCCGATATTTGCGGCTATAACCAGGCAGAGTTGGAGCAGTCATTTGGATCCTACTTGAAAGAGGGGGAGGTTGATTTAGTCCAGCTTAAAAAATGGTATAACGGCTACAACTTTGCGGGCAGTGAAAGCCAGAAGGTCTACAACCCCTTTGACATTTTGTTATTTATCGATGGCGATTATCAGTACCAGTCCTATTGGTTTGAAACGGCAACGCCAACTTTCTTGGTCAAAATGATCGAAAAGAACCGTTACTTTATTCCTGATTTAGAGGATATTGTTGTTGGAGAAGATATGTTAAAAACTTTTGATATCGACAATATGCCGATTGAAACCTTGCTCTTTCAAACGGGCTATTTGACGATTAAAGGAGTCACAACGATAGGCACGCAATACGCTTTTGTATTGACGTATCCGAATTTAGAGGTCAAAGCGAGCTTAAATGGGGCACTGGCAACGATTGCATCCAATCAGATGGTTAAAAATCAGCATTTACGTTTGATTGCACAGAGCTTACAAGATGACGACTTTCAGCGTTTGCAAACAATCCTAAGCAGCCACTTCGCCTCTATCCCTAATGACTGGTATCGCAATAATCAGATTGATCAGTACGAAGGGTTTTACGCGAGTATTGTTTATAGCTTTCTCACTGCCTTGGGATATGACACCATCCCTGAGGATGTGACCAATCACGGTAAAATTGATTTGACGGTGATCATGCACGATAAGGTGGTAATTATTGAATTTAAACTCGCTAAGTTGGGGGATGCCAAGAGTGCCATCAAGCAGATTAAAGATAAAAAATATGCGGGAAAATACCTTAGCAGCAATAAGCCTGTTTATTTGATCGGTATCAGCTTCGACTCACAAGAACGGAATGTGATTGATTTAATATCTGAGCGTTTTGACGCGTAGGGGCGAAATATTTTTCGCCCCTACTACCTATCCCGTCAACCTTTCCAATTCCTCAACTAATTCAATCCATATTAACTCTTTTGCATCAATCTCAGTTTGCAGCTGTTGCTGTGCGGCTAATACCTCATTTAATTGCACTTTATCCTGATAAAATGCTTCATCTTGCAACCTAAGATCAAATAATTTCTTCTGCGCTTGCAACCTGGTGATTTCTTTTTCAAGCTTATTTACCTTATCTTGCAAGGGTCTTAATTTAGCTTGTACTTGCGCGCGCTGCTGACGGGTTTCTTTTTTATTTTTCGCACTTTCAGTTGTAGATTCTAAAGTCTGAGGTTCATTTGAGTTTTCAACGACAGCATCTTGCTTTTGTTGGCTTTTCTGCCTTTCTTGTTTTTCTTGTTTTTCTTGTTTTTTCTGTCCAAGCATATACTGATAGTAATCATTTAAATCACCATCAAAAGCCCTTACCTGCCCTTGATCAATCAACCAATATTCATCGACCGTACTTTCCAACAAATAGCGATCATGTGAAATAAGCACTAATGCGCCTTCAAATGATTGCAGGGCATAAGCCAAGGCTTCGCGTACCTCAATATCCAAATGGTTTGTTGGTTCATCTAACAACAGAAAATTTGGCTTTTGGTAAACAATCAATGCCAGTGCCAGACGTGCTTTTTCACCCCCTGAAAACCCACCAATATTCGACAATGCCATGTCATTGCTAAAGTTAAAGCGCCCTAAAAACTTGCGTGCCTGCTCTTCCGTTATTTTGCCATCTAAACGCTTAATATGCGTTAAGGCAGAGGCTGAAAAATCAAGTGCATCTAACGAATGCTGTGCAAAGTAACCCACTCTTAAATCTGGATGCTTGTTACACTCGCCAGATAATAATGGCAACTCACCTACCAAAGTTTTCACCAGGGTTGATTTACCCGCGCCATTTTTGCCCAACAATCCTATGCGCATTTCTGGCAAAATCATTTGATTCACATTGTGCAAAATGGGCTTCTTAGCATAACCCAAGGCAGCATTATTCAGTGCTAACAGGCATCCTGCTGGCATTTTAGCACTTTGCGCAAATGAAAAACTAAATGCTTTTTTATCATGCACCTCTTCTATACGCTGCATTTTCTCAAGCATTTTCATGCGAGATTGCGCCTGTTTCGCCTTAGAAGCCTTCGCCTTAAAGCGATTGACAAAGCTCTCCAAATGGGCAATCTTTTGCTGCTGCTTGACGTGCGCCTTCTGCTGCAAAAGCCTTTGCTCGTGATATTGTTTTTCAAAACTTGAGTAATTCCCGCTGTAGCTTGTCAGCGATTTATTTTCGATGTGTAAAATACGATTCACCACATTGTCTAAAAATATCCGATCATGCGAGATAAGCACAATTGCCCCTGGATAATTTTGCAAATAACGCTCAAGCCACAACACCGCATCAAGATCTAAGTGGTTTGTTGGCTCATCTAAAAGTAAAACTTCCGCTTGCTGCAATAGTGCTTGCGCGAGATTCAAGCGAATTCGCCATCCTCCTGATAAAGTACCAACAGGTTCATGAAATTGTCTTGTTTCAAAGCCCAATCCATCGAGTAACAAAGAAGCTTGTGATTCTAGTTGATAGCCACCCAAGACCTCAAAATCCGCATGCAACTGCGCATATTGTTCATATGCTTCATCCTGTAAAGTCTGTTGCATCGCGAGATTAAGCGCATAAAGCTCACGATTGCCTTGCATCACATAATGTAAAATGGAAGCATCTAAATCATCCACTTCCTGTTTTACTGTCACGATACGTGTGCCTTTTGCAATCTCTATCTCACCTTGGTCAGCGTGCAAAGCGCCTGCCAAAAGCATAAACAGGGAAGTTTTGCCCGCGCCATTAGCCCCAACAAGACCTATTTTTTGTTGGTCATAAATTGAGAAACTTACCTCATTGAGTAGCTGTTTTAAGCCACGTTGGAGTGAGATATTCTGTAATGTGATCAAGTACGCGTCTCCATAAATTCGCGCCACGATTTTACCTGCAGTGGCGCATCGTACAGCTCGGCTAAGGAGCGCAAAGTGAGCTCCGCAATCTGCAAATTAGTAATAAGCGGGATGTGATGATCGACGGCTAAGCGTCGGATTTTAAAGCCATCAGAAACATTATCATCACTAACATGCTGTGGTCTTCTTGGAATATTAATAATCAAGTCAACGTAGTGATTAGCAATGATGGTTTCAACATTTGGCATTTCTGACTCGCTGATCTTATGGGTAAGCTTTGTTTCAATACCTAAGTCTTTGAGATATTGATGCGTGCCAGTTGTCGTGTAGATTTCCCAGCCTTCTTGAGAGAGTCTTTTAATTTCAGGCAGAAGTTTGACTTTCTTATCTCCCCCAATAGACAACAGCACCTTCTTACGCTTGACAAACATCTCGGTGGCTTGCCAGGATTTATAAAAAGCATCCAATAGGTCATAACCAATACAGCCCACCTCCCCCGTTGAGGACATCTCAACATGCGCCACAGGGTTGGCACCCTTTAAGCGGTTATATGAAAACTGTGAAGTCTTAACGCCAACATAGTCCAGATCCAGCGTGTTATAGCGCTTTTTCTTATATTTGCCCATAATCACTTCGGTGGCAATTTCAATAAAATTATGCCCTGTTACCTTAGATACAAATGGAAAAGATCTAGAGGCTCTAAGATTACATTCAATGACTTTCAAGTTATTGTCTTTGGCAATAAATTGAATATTAAAAGGTCCAGAAATCTCTAGGGATTTCACGATTTTTTTGGTAATACGCTTGGCGCGACGTATGGTTTCCAGATACAGATTCTGCGGCGGCAGCACAATGGTTGCATCCCCTGAGTGCACACCTGCATTCTCAACGTGTTCAGAAATGGCATAAATCACAATCTCACCATTTTCAGCAACCCCATCGATCTCAAGCTCCTTGGCATTACTGATAAAATCTGAAATCACCACAGGGTATTCAGGGGATACCAAGGTTGCTTCCGCCAGGTACTGTTTAAGTGCATCTTCTGAATAAATGACATTCATTGCAGCCCCTGATAACACATAGGATGGGCGCACCAAAATGGGATAGCCAACCTTGTTGGCAAAGTCTTTGGCATTTTCAAGGGTTGTCACCGATTGCCAATCAGGCTGATCGACCTGAAGTTCATTAAGCATCTGCGAAAATATCGCGCGATTCTCTGCTTTATTAATGTTTTTGGGTGAAGTCCCTAAGATCTGGTAGCCAGCTTTTGACAAAGGAATAACAAGATTATTTGCAATCTGCCCACCAACTGACACAATAATGCCTTTGAGATTTTCAAAATCGGCAATATCCTGCACTCGCTCCAAAGTAAGCTGCTCAAAGTAAAGTCTATCGGATTCATCATAATCCGTTGAAACGGTTTCGGGATTGGAGTTGATAATAATAGGCGACTCACCAAGCTTCTTTAAGGTGTGAGCGGTGGTCACACCACACCAGTCAAACTCCACGGACGAGCCAATGCTATAGGGTCCTGAGCCGATAATTAAAGTTGCGGGGAGCTCAGATGGCTTCACATCATGTTCAACGCCGTGATAAGTCATGTATAAATAATTGGTTTCGACCTCAAATTCCCCCGCCAGAGTATCGATCTGTTTCACATAAGGAATAATCCCTTGTGAAATACGCCAGGCGCGCAGAGCCTCTAGATCCATTTCACGAAAGCGCGCAATACTCTTATCTGAGAAGCCGAGTTTTTTCGCCTCTTTTAATAGCTCTTTAGTTAATGGGTTATTTAAATCCTTTAGTCGATTCTCCATTTGCGCAATCGTACGCATGTGATTTAAAAACCATTTGTCAATCTTTGATAGCTGATAGGCTGTTTCAATCTCACCCCCTGCGACAAAAAAGCGATGCAGCGCAAAAATCCTGCGATCCGTTGCGCGCTCAATTTCAAGCGCTAAATCAGGAATCTCATAAGGATAATCTGCTAAATCGGCTGCACCAATATTCAGCATACCCACAGCTTTTTGTAAACCTTCAGGGAATGAGCGACCAATCGCCATTACCTCACCGACCGATTTCATTTCAGTCCCGATAAAGCGCTCAGCTTTTTTCAGCTTATGCGTATCCCAGCGTGGAATTTTTACCACGATATAATCAAGTGCTGGTTCAAAATAAGCACAGGTTTTTTTGGTTACTGCATTTTGTAATTCATACAGTTTATAACCTAAAACAAGCTTGGCAGCGATAAACGCGAGTGGATAGCCTGTGGCTTTTGAGGCAAGCGCTGAAGAGCGTGATAATCTTGGGTTGATCTCAATCACACGGTAATCGGAAGTTTCCAGATTAAAGGCATATTGAATATTGCACTCACCAACGATGTTAAAATGATTCGCCACTTCAATGGCAATCTCACGTAAACGATGATATTCCTCATTATTTAAGGATTGTGACGGCGATACAACGATACTTTCTCCCGTGTGAATCCCCATAGGATCAAAGTTCTCCATGTTACACACGGTTAAGACATTGCCTGCCATATCACGCACGATTTCGTATTCAAACTCATTCCAGCCAAGAAGACACTCTTCAATCAACACCTGGGAGGTTGCATTAAGCACCTCGGTTACTCTGTGTTTTAGCTCACTTTCTGTTTTAACGATCCCAGACCCCAACCCGCCAAGTGAAAAACCAGAGCGCATCATCAGTGGAAAGCCGATTTCCTTAGCTGCTTCAAGCGCTTGTTTACCTGTTGTGGCAACAAAACTCTTAGCAGTTTTAATACCTATTTCATCGAGTTTATTTTTAAATAATCCACGATCTTCCGCATCTTTGATGGTTTGAATCGAACTTCCCAAAACCTTGACATTATGCAGTGCTAAAATCCCTTTCTCTTCAAGCAGAAGCCCTAAATTTAAAGCAGTTTGCCCACCAAAACTTAACATAATGGCATCGGGCTTTTCTTTCTCAATGATTTTAGTCACATGAGCTAAATCTAAAGGCTCAAAGTAAACCTCATCCGCCATGCCTGGATCCGTTTGAATCGTGGCAATATTCGGGTTCACCAGAATAACTTTGATGCCCTCTTCTTTCAAGGCCTTAATGGCTTGGGATCCTGAATAGTCAAATTCACCTGCTTGTGAGATACGAATGCCACCAGAACCTAAGAGTAAAACTTTTTGGATATGTTTGAATTGCTCACGATGATTAGTCATTGAAAGTTCACGTTGCCCGAGGTTGCCCCATTCTAAAGATTTTTTGTCGAAAGGCAATTACCGAACCTGAATATTGTCCGCAGAACTTGTTTGACGGTAAACGTCTAAGTATGCGTTCCCACGCGGGAGCGTGGGAATGAGGATGACGTAATAATGTTGTCATCCAGATGGTTCCTGGCTTCCCCCAGATTTTGTAAGATAAATCTTCGAATAAAACTTTACGATACCGTCAAAAGCACCTCGGTGTTTCAAAAACTATAGGCAATCGTCGTTGAAGTGATCGTGTTCATGCGTTTTTTGCCTGCACTTGCCCAACTGTTACCATTTATCTGGAATCCCAATTGTACAATCAGATTCTTATAAATTTCCATCGACAGTGTGCTATTGGTTTGATAATTCGTTGCATTATCTGCCGTCCAGTTGGCTAAGATACTTTGTTTAAAGCTTGAAAAATCGGTAAAATTCCACACGTAATCCAGACCTCCCTGCGCACCCAGGGCATTAGAGAACTCCCCTGTATCCTTGACCTTCTGTTGCGTTAAACTTGGACCCACCGTAGCACTTAGTGACATTACAGCACTCGTAAATAGCTGACGCTTGTATCCCACCGACTCAGACAGTATGTAACTATAGCTATCTAACTGATCATTAAGATAATTTACTCTGCCATAGACGCCGTTATGTTTATCAAAATTCCATGACGAGGTTATGGTTCCCTGAAATTTATTCGTTTTGACACCCTTGCCATTGGGCATATCATCGCGATTATACAAGTAACTCATCACCAAAGTATTTTGCCATGGAACTATCGGCTGATAGCTTAAATTAGCATTGGCGTTGTAGTTAGTCGCAGCCGAGTTTCCTGTGACAACACTCCCGCCCAACCCGAAACTTGTCCCCTTCCACGGCTCTGCCACGGCAATATTTGGTTTCTTTTGAGATATTGCCTCATCATTTATAATACCCTCAGGCAGATTTAAACTATTTAGCAATGAGCTGACCGTTACACTTGCCGAGTTAGGCGCGTCACTTCCTGCGTTTCTTACTTTTTCCACTGCTTCTGGCACATGCGCAAACTGGGACTGCATGCTCCCATTCCAAGAACTCACTGGTTGAGGGGTACCTGAGGATGCTTTTTGCCTTACATCCTGACTTTGCTCTTTGGCACCAGTTTGAGTTTCACTATTTGATTGAACCTCCGCGCTACCCGTCTCTACTTGAGTATAAGTTAGCGCTTCATAATGTTGCGCAAGCTCCTCATAACTTTTTGCTAGTGCTTTATATTTTTCCGCCATAATCCTGGCATCATTTGGACTCATTGCATGGGCAACTGTTGCACTTATTGCCCCCATTAATACGGCTACACCAGTTAGCCTTTTTCTCATTAGAAACTCCTGTCTTAGTCGGTGTTACTATTTTCAGTGCTTTTAGTTTTGTTGATCGCTTGATCCTGATCCGCATCAACATCTTTGCCGCCGCTTCCTGTGGCATTATTAACCTCGGGTTCACCCGTAGTTTCCGATACATTGAGCATCTGATGTTCGTGCCCTTGCGTGCTGGTCATTACTGTTGTGGACTCTGTTTTTTTGGGGACTGATGTGCTTGACTTTGCATTTTCTTGCGGTAAGTATAATGGACCCATTTGACCACATCCTGTTAATAGAAGACTTAAGGAAAAGAGGCTTGATAATTTAAGAGAACTTTTTGTCATAATCCGCTTGGCGCAATTCGAATATTCGTTACAATGACCCCACATAATAGAAAACATTAGGCATGAAGCCAAATATATTCGTGGTATTTTTACGTTTAATTTGAGATATAACTAACTGGAGGAATTCAGTGTGATAAAGAAAATTTTACTCAGCATGATCAGCCTGTTTGTGCTTCTTATAATTCTACTGTTTATCTGGCTTGCTTTTTTATTTAATCCCAATGATCACAAAGCCTGGATAACGCAAAAAATAAATAATGACGGCAATCTTAACATTACCTTCCAAGGCAAGCTGGATTTTTCTCTGTGGTCAATGCAGTTAAGATCTCAAGAGGTCGCTATTAACGCACAAAATGGCACATTTAAAAGCCACTGGCGAAATGCTACGATTACAATCAATCCAGTTAATTTTTTAACTCATCCGAGGAACCCGTTTGAATCTCTTACTTTGAGTAGCGGTAGAATTGAAATCCAGTCTGGGCATATCTTTAATGTACCAAAGCTTAATGTAATTGAAAGCACACAACAGTACAAAGTAACCACTGAGCTTACGAATAACCTTCAACAGCTATTGATCGAACTCACCCTTATTCCACATACCGATGCCATAGAAATCAAAGATCTGCGCTTACAGACCCATCTAAATGATCAGCCTGTTGATTTAAGCATTCCAAACTTATATCTCAGTGATGCTTCCCCCATAAACAGTATCAACAACATTCGTTTAACCATTAACGATCAGGTTTTAATAGGAAAACTCAGTCAAGTTACGCTAAGGCCCACGCTGTCAGCCAAAGGTCGTTTTTTTGCACCTGAAATCTCCGTTGATAAACTTCTTGATTTAAATGGCTTTTCGTTGCAACTCCAGCAATTTGCAGTTGATTTTCTCATCCAGAACAACCCACAACAAGCACCACAAGCCAAATTGAGTATTCACGCTAAAAAAGGAAAACTCGTTGGGATTGATTTAAATAGCATTGCATATTCGACACAGAGTTTACTTGCCGCTGTTGATAAGGGCGATGGAATTGGTAGCGCATTTCAAACGCTTAAAACACGATTGTTACCCTTGTTTAATCAGGCAAAATTCATCGCTGACCCCAGTAAAACGACTACTTTTAAAACACTTGCCATTGAGAGTGAAATCAGCACGGAGCATTTACTGACTCAGTCCATAAACTGGCAGGCAGCTGAATTTAGCATTACGGGAAATGGCATGTTCAACTTTGCACCTAAAGAGTGGCATTACCCTCTTAGCATCAATATTCCAGGTAAACAAATTCTGTCCATTCCTTACATGATTAGCTATCAAAATAAGCAATTTACCGCAGGGGTTGATCAGGAAAAATTACAGAGAAATTTACAACCAATTATTGAAAAAGCACTAACTGAAGCCTTGAGCAATAAACTAGGTTCATTTTTTAGGTAGCTTGATGATTGCGCTTGAATCACTAAAAGGCATGGGTAAATCAACGCTTGGCAAACTGCATAAAGCTGAGATTTATACCTCGTGTGATTTGTTATTACACTTACCTAAAGATTATCAGGATAGGCGCGCTATCACAGCGATCGCAAGAACGACTCCAGGACAAAAGCAGCAGATTGAAGGCGTTATTCGCCAGGTAAATGTCTCAGATTATGGCAAAAAACATCTTAGCTGTTATTTTTCCGACGATAGTGGCACCTGCATAATGCACCTGTTTAAGTTCTATCCCAACCAAGTGAATTTGTTACAGAAAGGACGCATACTTCGCTGTTTTGGCGAGATCATTCATAATCATCATGGCATTGAAATCATTCATCCTGAATGGCAAATTATCACGCATCAAGATCAAAACCCATCAGGGGAGATCACTCCTGTTTACCCAAGCATTGAAGGTCTTAGCTCTAGCGTAATCTACCGATTAATCCAACAGCTAAAAACACACAATATCTTCCAAGAGGCTTTGCCGCAAAGCATTTTACATCATTATCAGTTACCTGAAATCAACACTGCTTTACATCATATTCACTTCCCTGAAAATACCCATTTTGGTCAAGCCATGCAGTTGGCAAGTAAAGCAAGATATCGCCTGGCATTAGAAGAGATGCTGGCGCATAATCTCAATGCCAAAAAAGCACGTATCACCAATCAGTCTACACCTTTTGCGCCCATTCATATCCAAAATACACGGTTAAATCAACTGATTGAACAACTGGGCTTCACCCCAACTCAGGCACAACTGCGCGTCATTCACGAGATATTCACTGACTTAAGCTTAGCCAAACCGACCTTACGTTTGGTACAAGGTGATGTAGGCTCAGGCAAAACCGTTATCGCAGCAGCCGCCTTAATTCAGGCATCAGCAAATAATCTTCAGTCCGTGATGATGGCACCAACAGAAATTCTGGCAGAGCAACACCATCACAACCTATCGAAATGGCTCAACGATTTTAATATCCCCGTTGTTTTTGTGGCACAAAAACTCACAGCCAGTGAGCGTAACAAGGCAGTTGGGATCATTAATGCCCATTATAATTGCGTGATCATAGGCACGCATGCTGTTTTTCAGCAAAGCATTGAATATCCAAAGCTTGGACTTGTAATTATTGATGAACAGCACCGTTTTGGCGTTGAGCAGCGCCTGGCTTTACTTGAGAAAGCCCGCGTGAATGCCTGGCAGCCGCACCAAATTGTGATGACTGCCACACCAATACCACGCACACTGGCGATGACGGTTTATGGTGATTTAGATCTATCTATCATTGATGAGCTACCCCCTAATCGCAAGCCCATTACCACCAGTGTGTTAAATCAAAGCAAAAAAGAAGCTCTCATCACCAGGCTTAGGCAGCATATCCAAAACAATGGTCAAGCCTATTGGGTATGCCCTTTAATCGAAACTTCAGAAGTGTTGGTGAGCTTGCAGGATGCGGAGTCTTTATTTGAAATGCTTAAGCTCACGCTTCCTCATGCGCGCATTGGTCTTATTCATGGCAAACTGAAATCTCAGCAAAAAACCGACATTATGCTTCAATTCAAAGCACATCAAATTGACCTCTTAGTCGCGACAACGGTGATTGAAGTTGGTGTCGATGTGCCTCATGCCAATCTTATGATCATCGATAATGCCGAGCGTTTGGGTTTATCACAATTGCATCAGTTAAGAGGACGTGTGGGTCGCGGAGAAAAGGAAAGTAATTGCATCCTTCTCTACCAGTCCCCCTTGTCTTATACGGCCAGAAAACGGCTTGAACTTATGCGCCAGACACAAGATGGTTTTGTGATCGCCGAGGAAGACCTTAAACTTCGCGGTCCTGGGGACATTTTTGGTAAAAATCAAACAGGGGATATTCAATTCAAAGTCGCTGATTTAAGTCAACATCAGGCACTTTTCGATGATGTCACCCGCATTGCCGATAGGCTTATTGCCTCCCACCCTGAAAGCATTGATCTCATTATTAAACGCTGGTTAAATAGGGCGGTAAGTTACGTTAGAGCTTAATGGCGATAGCAAAAATGCGCTGGTGATTCCAACGAAAACAGCCAGACCAAAGTAGTGAATGACGGGAGTTTGGCTAAATGCCAACAGACCAAATGATAAGATGGTAGTGATTGCTGAGAGCGCGACCGCGAGCATCGTGCTGTGAGTTGTCGATCTGGTCTCGGCAAAAAATAGCACATAGTCAACGGCAATTCCTAACACTAAGATGAGTGCCAGAATACTAAACAAGGTGATGGGTACATTAAAGAGACCGAATACAGCAAGACTTAAAAGGGTTGCCATGGTTGGGGGAATAAAGTAACAGAAGGTTTTTTTAATATTGCGGTAACGCAGTAGCAATAATAAAAACAAGACAGCAAAAACAAGGATAAGTAGCCAACCAATATACTGGCGATATGTTTTAAAAACACTCGAAATATCATCGGCTTTATTGATAAAACCTGCATAAGGGAGCTTCGCAGCTAACGCCTTGATACTGGTCATATTAAGTTTTTGCGACAATAAAACAACAGAGGCAAATTGTGGAGCCCTTCCCTCTCCACGATAGAGCTCCCCCATCCACAGGAATTTTAAATTTTCTGATATAGGCGAGTTTAACCACGCATCAACGGTGAGCGGTTTAAATGAAATCGAGCTTAGTGCCCGCTGTATGCGCTCTACTTCTTTGGGGTCAACGCCAATGTCAGCAAAAAATTTTAACAAACGAGCATTGAGTAAATTATTGCGCACCAAGTCATAATTTTGCTTTTGAGTTTTAATATCAGGTAAATATTGGCTAATGGCAATGGCTGGGCGTGCAATCTCAGGGTTATCCTGTTTAATCAAGCGTACAAACTCATGCTCATGCGCTATCACCTCATCGCCAGAGTCTCCAGTAATAATCACGAAATTGGTGCTGACATCGCTATCGATAATTGATTTTAGCTGCTGCTCGTTGCTTTTTAGGGCATGTGGCGTGGACTCTAAAATACGAATGTCATCATTGACATGTAAACGTCTAACACCGGCTATTACGATGATACTAAGGATAAGGTAAATGAGGATGATTTTGGCAGCTGATAAACCTTGCCAAAGTCTAAGATAAGCGCTAGACATGCGATTAATTATCGAATCATGCGTGGTGTTTTTTGCGCGAAGCACGTAAGGAAAGAGACTCACAACGGTTAAATAGGACATAAACAAACCGCTAATAGCGAAACTTGCCAGTTGCCTTAAGCCTGGAAAAGGCGCAACCGCAATGATTACATAGGCAATGATCACATTGAATAACCCAAGGGTGATACCTGAGAATATCCGCTTTAATCCTGATTGTGAATCCCAGTTTTTGCCACCATAAAGTCGATCGGCATAGTAAAAGAAAGCATAATCCACCGAAATGCCAATAAGGCTTGCGCCAAAAACGAGGGTAAATAAAAACACCTCACCAAAGATGAGATAGGTTACTACGAAGGCAAACACAAATCCCATCGCACTGGAAAAAAGAGTCAATAACAGAGGTAAGATAGAGCGAAAGCACATAAGTACCAATAGGATAATGCCAATCAATGAACCAGCACCGATAATCGAAACATCATGATGCGCGCTATCAGTGCCTGCTTTGGCGTAGAAGATCATGCCAGTCATCAAGTAATGGGTTTCTGGGTATATCTCTTGAATCTCAGTTTGCGTGCTTGCCAATAAATCAGTGATTTTACTTTGATTAGAGAGTGAAAAGCTACCCTCCTTCAAGGTCGCATTGATCATGCTATACCAGATGCCATCGCTTTCCGTCATAAGATGATTCTGATATAACTCAAGCGTGTTAGAGGGTTTAGGTAGCTCAAGAATAAAACGCTGAAATAGCGAAAACGGGTCGGTTTCAAGAAGTCTCGAATTGGTGATTCCCATTGGGTTATAGAGATTAAATAGCGCTTCTTGCTCAATTTTATCAAATTCATGACGTACCATTAAACGTGTATCAGAGCTTGAGAGTAAGGATAGGCGATAGGGAAAATAAAATTGCCCCCAGGCCTCTTGTTCATTTGTGCTTACCTCATTAGTAACCACGCTAAAGTCATTCGATTGCTTAAGTTTGAAAGTGAATATATCCGAGGCTTGTAATGCTTTTTGCTGATCTGAATTCCCAACCAAGATCACCATCTGTTTTCCCATCTGATTGGCAAAAGCATCGGCAGTTTTTTGAATGCTATCTGATTCCTTAGCACCAGGCAAAAGAGCAAGCATATTGGTGTTTATCGGTAAGCCTTGTATCAATAAAAAAGCAAAACCAGACAAACTTAAGATCGCGAGGATAAGCCAGGCACATAAGCGTCTTTTGAAGTTAATTGTGTGGTATAACATGCAAGTTTCGCTTTTAAAGTCATTGCTGCATAGTGGCAGAGATTACAAGGAAGTACAATTCTTTTAATTACTGACGATTTTGCCAGCCCCAGCTATCAATCATCATTTGATGAATGTCCCTTGTTGCTTGCCAGTTGAGCTCAACTTTGGCTTTACTACAATCAGCCCAACATTCATCAATGTCACCCATACGCCTTGGTTTTATTTCAAAAGGCACTTTTTTGCCTGTGGCTTGTTCAAATGCGCTGATCACCTCAAGTACAGAATAGCCGTTGCCAGTACCCAGATTCCACAAAAAGCAACCTGTTTTAGCTTTGATATATTCGTAGGCTTTTAAGTGTCCCATTGCCAAATCAACGACATGAATATAATCGCGAATACATGTCCCATCTGGGGTGTTGTAATCATTGCCAAATACCGGTAATTTAGCTAGTTTACCGCTGACAACCTGGGTTAAATAAGGCAATAAGTTATTTGGAATGCCGTTTGGCAACTCGCCAATCAAACCGCTTTCATGCGCCCCAACTGGGTTGAAATACCGCAATAAAGCAATGGACCATGATGTGTCAGCAAAAGCTATATCTTGTAATACTTTTTCAACCATCACCTTTGACACGCCATAGGGATTCGTTGGCACACCAATTGGACAGTTTTCAGTAATTGGCATTTCCACTGGATTACCATAGACGGTTGCTGATGAACTAAAGACAAACTTTTTAACACCGTTTTCTTGCATCACCTTTAGTAAATTCAGTGTTCCTGCAACATTGTTATCATAGTACTCCAAAGGCTTAAAGACGCTCTCACCCACCGCTTTTAATGCAGCGAAATGAATAACCATTTCTATTTTGTATTGCTTAAATATGGTCTGAAGAGTACGCTCATCACGAATATCCCCTTTAACAAGTACGGGCTTCATATGGGTTATTTGCTGTACCCGTTCAATCATATTTGCGCTGCTGTTATATAGGTTATCCAAGATAACAACCTCCAAACCTGCCGTTAAAAATTCAACCACGGTGTGTGAACCAATAAACCCTGTACCACCTGTAATTAAAATCATTTTATGCCTTAATTTTACTTATCTTTTGATGCTGCAATCTACCAAATTGCGCTGATTACGCCAACTAAAATGACGGACTAATAAGGAACTCTAACAAATACCCTATTAAACAGCATGCAATCTATCACAATATTCCAATGAAATCGCTGGCAACGCCGCTGATTTTCTCGGATATTCATGTAAAATGCGTTAAGATTTTGGCATAGCGATTACATTAATCAACCAAAGACTTGATAGAGGACGCTCTTTTGATATTACTTCGTTACTTAAACCGTGAGCTTGTTAATATGACGATGGCAATTATTCTGATTTTGCTTTTGATCGTCATCAGCAATATGTTTGTGCGTTACTTATCCATTGCCTCTGGAGGAAACATCGAAGCAGGAGCGGTGTTCAAAATGATTTCCGTCATGCTACCTAAGTACATTGCCTATCTATTACCCATTAGTTTTTTCTTTGCCATTTTAATAGTCTACGGCAAGCTGTTTGCTAATAATGAACTCACGGTTATCTTTGCTTGCGGCATCAGCTGGTTTCAACTGCTAAAGTTTATTTTTATACCAGCACTTAGCTTATTTATCATTGAGCTGATTCTGACGATCACCATATTGCCTAAAATGGATCAAAACTATTTTCTGGTACAAAAAACAACGACAAAAAACTCCCTGATCAGTTTTGTTCAGCCTGGGAAAATTATTCCTTTTAGTGATGGGAAGCAAGTGGTTTATACCAAATCCATCGATAGTGATGGTACCATGCATGATATTTTTATTTATCAGCAAAAGCCAAATAATGGCAGTACCATCATTACCGCACCAACGGGTTATGCCCAAACAGAGGCTAATGGAGATCAATATTTGGTGTTAGCAAATGGCTATTTCTATGATGCCAGACCAGGAAGTGCTGAGTTACAAAAAGGACAGTTCGCTCAGGCTACACAATTTATTTCATCCAAAGTTACGCTTGACTACAACGCATCGATTGAAGCTGTACCCACATCTGAGCTTACCAATACAGACAATCCTCGTTACCAAGCTGAGTTTCAGTGGCGTCTAAGCTTTCCTATTGCGATCCTGGTGTCATCCCTTATCGCGTTAGCCATGTGTAAAATGCGACCGCGACAAAGTCGTTATAACAAAATTATTCCAGCTCTCCTGGTTTTTATCATTTACTTTAACCTCCTCTCACTATCTAAGTCATGGTTAAATAATGGCAACATCCCTGGCTGGATTGGACTTTGGTGGGTGCATTTTGTTTTTGCAGGTGTTATGCTTTTCATTTTAAAGCAATATAACGGACAGATTTTCGCCGTCAAAAGCAAAGTGGGCAAAATGGGGAAAATATGAAACGCCTAACCTTATACGTTGCTTCAACCGTCTTATACACCTCATTTATCATGATTCTGGCATTGACTGCCATTTTCTTTTTGTTCACCTATATCGCCCAGGCAGGTGACATTGGGAAAGGAAACTTCTCTGCCCTTTCTGCCTTTTTGTACGTCCTTTATGAAGCGCCTGCTAATATTTACCTCATCATGCCTGTGTGCGCACTTTTAGGCGGACTAATGGGCTTGGGTCTCCTCGCGAACAACAGCGAGCTTATCGTGATGCGTGCCTCAGGGCAATCCATTACGCAAATTGCCAAAGGCGTTCTGCTTGCAGCTTTTGGTTTGGCTTTTTTGACTTTCCTCACAGGCGCCTATATTGCCCCTTACTTTCAGAAAAAAGCCACGATAAATAAAACGCTCGCCACGGGCGGCAATGAAGCTCTGGTTTTGTATGACACACAAACTTTATGGATCAGAGAAGGTAATGCTTTCATTCATGTAGGGCAAAATGATACTAGCGGGAAGTTAAACGACATCACCAAATATACGATTGACAGCAATCAACTTACTGCTATTGATCATGCTGAGAATGCAAACTTCAAAAACGATCAGTGGCAAGTCAATAATGTTACTAGCACTCAAATTGGCAAAGACAGCAGCATTGTTTATCATGACAAAAAGCAATACTGGCATAATTTACTCCCGCCTTTACTGTTAAAAATAATTACATCAAATACAGAATACTTAAATTTAAACGAACTAGTGGACTACATTAAACTTAACAAAGAAGGTCAACAAAGCGCCAACCGCATCTGGCTTAAATTCTGGCAGATTTTTTTCCAACCATTGTCTTTAATCATTCTCATGCTGATCGCCGTTCCTTTCTCTTTAGGTTCAATGCGCTCATCTGCTTTGGGCTATAAGTTTATTATTGGCATGCTGTTTGGTTTTAGCTTCTATATTATTAACCAGACCTTTGGTCCCTTTAGCTTAGTCTATAACCTGTCCGCCTTCTGGGGGGCAGCAATTCCAAGTATTATTTTTGTGGTTATACTGGGCTTTTTATTCTGGAAAATGCGTGAGTAACTTCCATGGCTTATCCCCCTAAGACAACAACACCGTCATCAAGTAAAATCCGCATTATTTCGGGAAAATATAAAGCACGCCACATTGAATTTTCCGCGCGCAAAAATGCCGATCTTCGCCCCACCTCTGATCGCCTGCGTGAGACTCTGTTTAACTGGCTTATGCCCTACATTGTTGAGGCAAAATGCCTTGATGCCTTTGCTGGCAGTGGAGCTCTTGGCTTTGAAGCCTTATCACGCCTCGCAAAATCTTGTGATTTTTTTGAGCTTGATGCACAAGCGATTAAACAATTAGAGCATACTAAAAATAAATTAAACGCAGATAATGCCAACATTTATCACGCCAATGTCTTAAGTCATGTGCAGCATTGCCTCAATTATCAGCTGATTTTTCTAGACCCCCCTTTTAAAAGTGAGCTTTTAAGCGAGGCATTATCCCTTATTCTTGCCAATGAAAACATAAGTCAAGACGCGCTAATCTATGCCGAATATCCAACGATAACGCCACCAGACTTATTGGTGCATTTCAGTATACTCAAACAAACCAGGCAGGGTGCCGTTTCCGCCTGCTTATTGCGAAAGCAATAATTCATATTCTCATTGATTTACGCTACAATGCCGCCTAAATCAAAGTGACAAGTTAGTTAGTTAAATGATCGTATCCGTTGACGCCATAGATGCCATTTTACCCCAAACTCAGTGTACTAAGTGCGGCTATCAGGATTGCTATGATTACGCCAAAGCAATAAAAAATGGTGAGAAACATAATCGCTGCCCACCTGGAGCTCAAGAAGGCGCTGATAAGCTTGCTCACTTACTTCAAAGGGAAACTCTTGCACTGGATGAAAGCTGTGGTAAACATCAGCCTAAACAAATTGCGTGGATTAATGAAAATCTGTGCATTGGTTGCATGAAGTGTATTTTAGCCTGCCCAGTGGACGCCATCATTGGCACTAAAAAATTAATGCACACCGTCATCGAGGAAGAATGCACAGGGTGCGATTTATGTGTTGAGCCATGCCCTATGGATTGCATTGAGATGCGTGAGCTGCCTTTGCAAAAGCAACCAAAATTTTTAAGTCATAAGCAAAACGAAGCACAGAAAAATCACTATCGCCTAAAACACAACCAGCGTAAATTTCGCATGAAGCAGCAAAAAGTTGCTGAAACCCAAAAGCATCAGCAAAATATTGAGCTCAACAATTTAAACATTGATAAAAAGGCGTATATTCAACAGGCACTTGCTAACTTTAAAGCCAAAAAGAAATTGGATTAAAGCAATCTTATGAATAAGCTAAAACGCCAGAAAATATTTGAGATTTGGCAACAAAACAATCCCAATCCGACAACAGAACTCCGCTATAACTCCAGCTTTGAGTTGTTAATTGCCGTTATCCTCTCAGCACAGGCAACTGACGCGGGTGTTAATAAAGCCACTGATAAGCTTTACCTTATCGCTAATACACCAAAGACGATGCTCGCCTTGGGTGAAACCAGATTAATGGAATATATCCAATCGATTGGCTTGTATAAAACTAAAGCCAAAAATATCATTAAAACCTGTCAAATATTAATCGAGCAACACAATGGTCAAGTACCATATGAACGCAAGTCACTTGAGGCATTACCAGGCGTTGGGCGCAAGACTGCCAACGTTGTCTTAAACACTGCTTTTGGAGAACTCACCATGGCGGTTGATACCCATATTTTTCGTATTGCTAATCGTATTAATCTTGCCCCAGGCAAAAATGTGCATGAAGTTGAGGAACACTTACTGAAAGTGACCCCTAAAAAATTCTTAAAGAATGCACATCACTGGCTTATTTTGCATGGGCGCTATATTTGTACCGCAAAAAAGCCAAAATGTGGTCAATGCCCTATTTATGCTTTGTGTGAATTTAAACAAAAAGAAGACTACTTATGATTTTTAACTCAAATCGCCTTGAACTGAGAAAATTATATTTTGAC
>JACCDZ010703330.1_pt1 | contig 19224 bp, 19 predicted proteins | sample 7449551 | NCBI WGS metagenome assembly JACCDZ01 (sample SAMN15323452, study PRJNA562643) | freshwater metagenome | isolation source: river surface water | place: USA:Blue River Watershed | collected 2017-08-18
ACTTGTCGTACAGCTTGGCGAGTTCGCCAGATTTAGCCAAACCAGCAATGGTGTCGTCAGCCAACTTCTTGAAAGCTGGGACGTCCTTGCGGAACATGATGGCGATGGGCTCGACGTTCAACACTTCACCTACGATTTTGAAATCGGCTGGGGCTTTGGAGTTGGCAATGTTGCCAGCCAAGATTTGGCCATCCATCACAAACGCATCAGCGCGGCCAGATTCGAGCAACAAAAAGCTGTCTGCGTGGTCTTTGCCGAACACTTCTTTGAAGTCAACGCCCGTGGCGCGCTCGTTCTTACGCAGCAATTGCACAGAAGTGGTGCCCGTGGTGGTGGCCACGTTCTTGCCATTCAACTGAGCGATTGAGGTAATGCCGGAATTGGCGCGCACAGCGATACGGACTTCTTCTACATAGGTAGTGAACGCGAAAGCCACTTGCTTTTGGCGAGCTTCGTTGTTGGTGGTCGAACCACACTCGATATCCACGGTGCCGTTTTCAACCAAAGGAATACGGTTTTGTGACGTCACTGGCGTGTACTTCACTTCCAACTTCTTACCTGCGGCCTTTTCGAGGTTGGCAATGATGCGTTGGCAAATCTCAACGTGGTAGCCCACATACTTGCCGTCACCCAAGGTGTAAGACAACGCGCCAGACGAGTCGCGCACACCCATGGTGATTGAGCCTGCGGCTTTGACTTTGGCGATGGTGTCATTGGCTTGTGCGAAGGCTGTGCCAGCCAACAGGGTGGCGACTGCCAAGGTAACGAACTGCTTTTTCATGAGTTGCTCCAGTTGTGATCAGAGAAAGTAAGAATCTACATTCTAGAGACTGCCTCACAAGGGAAACTCCTAAGAGAAAACACGTACGTTTAGATTTTTAGCTCCGTTTTAGTGCATTGCGTTTCCACATTTCCCAAGGCCTGTCGAGATGCAAATCATTCATGTCTGACGTCGCTTTGGCTTCTGCCTCTGTGAGGAAATTGATTTCTCCGAATCGGGAAGCTTCGCTCTGCAAACGTGCGTTGCTTTCGGTATAAATGGCACGAAAAACTGCTTGTTTGATGCTATTTCCCACGGTCACGCTGCCATGCCCGCGCATGAGCGCCACGTTGGACGCCCCCAGTACTTGGGCCAATGATTCACCCAAAGCTTGGTTGCTGATCAACAAATCCGTGCTTTCACCTGCGCTGTGACGAATTTCATACACAGGAGTCACAGCCCCCAGAAAACCACTCATATGACAAATTGGGCGTAAACGCGCACCCGTCACACCAAACGGAATCACAGCAGGCGAGTGACTGTGAACCACCGACATCACATCTGGGCGTGCTTCATAAATGGCACTGTGGATGAACCGCTCGACATAGGTACGACGACCTTGGGCATCGTGCACGTTGCCATCTAAATCGACCTCCACGACATCTGTCACGTCCACCAAAGCGGGGGCCATGCTGCGGGCAATGAAAAATCGATCTGGGTTATTCGGGTTGCGAACACTGATATGACCAAAGCCATCGAGCACGCCTTCGTTGACCAAGATGTGGTTGGCCAGGGCCAAGTCTTCTAAGAGTTGTGTTGTCATGGCGTTCTCGTTATTCCGCTTTGATGCCGGCGTAGGCAGCGACACGTGCCCAGCGAACCAACTCGGCTCGCATAAAGTCTGTGCCGTTTTCTGATGTCGTGAAAAATGGTTCGAAACCGAGTTTTTCAAATTTGGCTTTCATTTCAGGCGTGTTACCGACTTGCACAAATGCCGCATTGAGTTTTTTCACAATAGCAGGCGGGGTACCTGCGGGCGCGTAGACCGCAAACCAATTCGCCAAGTCGACGCCTTTGTAACCGCCTTCAGCCAGCGATGGGACACTGGGCAAGTGAGGGTTACGCTGAGAAGCTGCCATCGCAATGGCGCGAATACGCCCCTGCTGGATATAGGGCAAAGCGTTTTGCACAGGACTAAACATATAAGCCAGCTGGCCGCCGACCAAATCAGTCATCGCTTGTGATTGGCCTTTGTAGGGAATGTGGTTGGTCTTGGTGCCTGCAAGCTGATTGAAAAACTCGGCGTGTAAATGTTGTGGACTGCCCATGCCTGCAGTACCGTAGTTCAACTCACCAGGGCTGGCTTTGGCTAACTCCACAAACTCGCGTAAGTTGTTGGCTTTGACCGAGGGATGGACCACCAACACCGAACCTGTCTGCCCCACCAAGGTGATGGTTTGCAAATCTTTCAACAAGTCATAGGGCAGCTTGCGATACACCGCCACATTGGTGGCGATGGTGCCCGGCGACAACAACAAGGTGTAACCATCGGGCTTGGCTTTGACCACGGCCTCTACACCAATATTGCCGCCTGCACCCAGCTTGTTTTCAATGACCACCGGCTGCCCCAATACTTCGCTGATTTTTTGCCCTAGCGTGCGCGCCAACAAGTCTGTGCCACCACCAGCAGCCACGGGCACGATGATCTGAATCGGTTTATTTGGAAAGCTTTGAGCAAAACCATGGTTGACCACGCAAAAAAAGCCCATTGTCACAATGACCATGCGTCGAATAAAAAGGAACATAACGACTCCTAGCGGCAGGATTTAAATTTTGAAAGCCTCAAGCGATTCAGGAGCGAAGAGCTCTGACACATCCAACTTGCGAGGCGATAAACCTTGTTCGTGGTGGTAACGCGTGAAGGTATCGAGCGTCTTGCGGTTTTTCTCTAAACCGTAAGACCACCAATCGTCGCCAAACTCACGACGTGCATCCTCTACGTGTGCGGTCAGCCAAGGCAACATTGCCTTGAGTGCTGCCGTTTCGTATAAATCTTCATACGTTTTGCGTTGCGCTTCGATGAACGCCTTGGTCAACGACTGCGCAATCCAGCGGTTGGCCTCATAGACCTCACGGCGAATCACAACGGTATGCATGATGGGGAAAATACCAGTTTCTCGGTAATAGGCACGCTCGACATCCACATAGTTTTCGAACAAGCGCTTGACCTTGCCATCGCCCTTTAAAAAGCTCGACGGCATGCGCGCGGTGTACAACGCGTCAAGCTCGCCGTCGTGCAGCATTTTTGACAAAGTTTGTGTCGGTCCAATGGGGTTGACTTGAATGTTGGGTGGCAACTGCAGCTTCATTTTTTCGATGCGCCCAGCCTCCTCTTCGCCGCCAAACAAATACGGTTGTGCGTCGACAGGGACGCCATAGTGGTCAGACAAAATGCCGCGAATCCACACTGGTGCTGTCATTTGGTATTCCGGACTGGCAATGCGTTTGCCAATCAAGTCCTTGGGCTCATTGATACCGCTGTTGGCATTGACGTAAATGCATGAGTGACGGAAAAACCGCGAAGGAAAAATCGGCAAGGCGACAAACGGACGTTCTGGTTTAGAAAGCGTCACACAATAAGAAGACAGCGACATTTCTGCCACATCAAACTCTTGAAATCGAGCCATGCGAAAAAAGGTTTCTTCCACAGGCAAGTTCAAATAATTCAGATCAATGCCATCGACAGGCACCGTGCCATCCATCAAGGCACGGGTGCGGTCATAGTTCCAGCATGCAAAGCTCAGTTTCAATCGACTCACACATTACTCCTGTTGTTTAATTCCGGCCGTTTGAACAGCCTTGCCCAATCGTTCATTTTCATCGGCTATGGCGCGCGCATAGTCGCTGGCACTACCGCCAACGGCTTCGATCCCAGCATTGCTCAGAATTTGAATGGTCTCAGGCTGTTTAGCGATCCACGCCATTTCTGTCGTGATGCGGTCCATCGCTGCTTGAGGAGTTCCGGTCGACGCCAACACGCCGACGATGGGTGCGAAATCAAAGCCGGGAATTACTTCTGCCAATGTAGGAACATTGGGCTCTTGACTGGAACGACGACCCGCATTGTTGGCAATCAAACGAACTTGCCCTGTTTTCACAAACCCTGATAAAGATGGCAAAGCCGAGAACAACATGTCAACTTGTCCGCCAATCAAAGCCGGCACTGATTGCCCCGTGCCTTTGAATGGAATGTGCGTGATGTCCAAAGACAACGCCGCTTTAAACGCCTCCATGCTTAAGTGGTGCGTGCTGCCAATGCCTGATGAGCCATAGGTCAACACACCCGGTTTGGACTTGGCCAAAGCAATCAACTCACGCAGAGTGTTGGCTGGTATTTTGGGATGTACGGCCAAATACAACGGCGCGCGCGCAGCCATAGAAACTGGCACAAAGTCACGCTTGTAGTCATAGCTGATGGTCTTGTACAACGATGGATTGATGGAAAACATCGACCCGTCGGTCACCAAAAATGTGTAGCCATCTTTAGGGGAGGCTGCCATCGCCTGCGCAGCCACAACACCGTTGGCTCCGGGCTTGTTGTCCACCACCACGGGTTGGCCTAAGCGGTCTCCCAAACGTTGCGCATAAATACGTGCCACAGTGTCAGGCAGACCACCTGCTGAATAGGGAACGATGAATTTAATTGAACGAGTTGGATAAGCTTGCGCGAAAGCTTCTGAACCGACACTGGCAGCCAGTCCCATCAACGCAGCGGATTGCAACACACGACGGCGTTGAATATGGTTTGATTTCATTGTTTGTCTCCTGATTTTTTCAAACGGGTTGAGCTTGGTAATCGCGCCAATCCACCTCTTTGGGTACAACAGCTTGATAAGAACACACGCTCTGCGGAATGCTCAGGGGGCCAACCCCAATAGGCGGCTCTCCTTTGATAAAGCTTTGCACAGCATCCACCATCTGGCGACGAAATTCCACGATCGCCAAATCGCTAGCGCCTAAACGGTCATGGGTACGGTCTGCAATGGGCCCCATCGTGACCCACATGGCCATGTCTTGATTTGGGATACCAGGAATGCCCGTGAAGTTGCCCGCCTTCATGGCTTGGCGGTCTTGCATGAAGTCGTTATCTAGGGTCCGCACTGGTTTGAACTGCGCATCCACATCAACGCCCACTTGCGCACATAAAAATTGACGCCATGTCGCCGTCTCAGGCGTGGTGGCGGGGTCACCCCAAGCAATGAAGTGAAATGCCGTGTGCGTGTCATCAATCGCTGTATTGATGTTGGCGACGTTGTACAAATTGTTGGGCGGAATCAGCGCTGATGCGGGAGCGACAAACACCGTCGAACGTACATAGTCATGCGTGGCCGCGTTATGAATTGGACGGCGAATCGCTGCGTAACGAAAACCATAGGCATCACGCTGAGTTTGCATACGCGGTGCTTTGTCGGTCGATGGGCGAAGCCAGTTTTTGTCTGTCGCTTTTGCGCCATCCACGCGGGCAGGCACCATGTCTGACGAATGCAAGCTAGAGCTGTGCGCAGAATCAATTTGACCTTCCAAAATTTGCGCCCAGTTGCAAGGAATGATGATCTTTGCGATCGACACACGCACATCTTCAGTCGGCGCCCAAGGCGGAGGCGTGAATTCAGTCATGGTGTCTGCGGGCCCCATGTAAGCCCATACAAAACCGCCCCACTCCTTGGTCGGGTAAGCGGTGTGCTTCACCTTACTGGCCATACCGCTGGCCATTGGCTCTGAACTCATCTCTGTCACGTTACCTGCCACGTCCATCTTCCAGCCGTGGTACAGACAGCGTAATCCGCAGTTTTCATTACGGCCATACACCAAGGATGCGCGGCGATGTGGGCAATATTCATCCATCACACCCACGCGGCCCTCGGTGTCACGAAACACCACCAAGTCCTCACCCAACACCCGAGCACGAATCGGTTTTCCATCAGGCTCACTCACCTCTTCCAACAAACAAATAGCTTGCCAATGACGGCGCATGAGTTGCCCCATCGGGGCTTTTCCCTCCACAAGACATAACAAGTCGTTTTCTTCCGGTGTCAACATAAATTTCCTTTTTGAGCTTGCAAAAAAATAATTAGATGACTAAGATTATTCAAATTCTTGATTTATGTCAACGACATCGCTGTCACACAAAGCACAACTTGTTTATGAACGACTCTTTCACCCCGCTGCGCGTCGCAGGCAAACAACTTCTGGCCAAAGACATCACCTTGTTTGAACTCGCCGACCCGCAAGGGCAAGCACTCCCCTCTTTTACTCCGGGCGCGCACATCACCGTACAAACCCCAAGTGGCATGCGACGCAGCTACTCTTTATGCGGCAGTCCTGAACAACACACGACGTGGCAAATTGCGGTCAAACGCGACGCCAAGGGCCGAGGTGGATCACAAAGCATGGTGGACGAAGTGCAGGCAGGCGACCTGTTACCCACCCTGCCATGGGCCAATTTGTTTGAACTCAACGAAGCCGCTCCGGCCTACATCTTTGTGGCGGGCGGCATTGGTATCACGCCTATCTTGTCCATGATTCGCCACTTGCGCAGTCAGGGGCGATCAGACTTCAAGTTGTATTACTGCACGCAAAATGCCGAAGGAACGGCGTTTCTGGATGAGCTCAACTCACCCGAGCTCGCAGGCCACGTCACCCTTCACCACGACCATGGCGATCCTGCCCAAGCGCTAGATCTATGGCCCATCTTTGAACGCCCGACCAGCGCCCATGTGTATTGCTGCGGCCCACAAGGCCTCATGGACAGCGTACGTGACATGACAGGGCACTGGCCCACCGAGCGAATTCATTTCGAGAGCTTTGGCGCGGCTCAAACGGGCTTCGCAGAAAACCAAGCCTTTGACGTGGTATTGCAAAAATCTGGCACACGTGTGTCAGTCCCCGCGCATCAGAGCATTTTGGAGGCGCTGCGTGGCTGTGGTCATCTGATATCCAGCTCGTGCGAAAGCGGTTCTTGTGGCTGTTGCCGAACCACCTTAATTTCAGGCGAGGTTGAACACCGTGACATGGTGCTGCGTCCTGATGAACGAGCGTCACACATCATGGTATGCGTCTCGCGTGCCGCGTCATCAGAGTTGGTGCTTGATTTATGAGTGCACCCAAACTTCAACTGGGCATTGCAGGCTTAGGGCGGGCCTTTACCTTGATGCTGCCGACGTTAGCCAACGATCCTCGCCTCCAACTGGTGTCAGCCACAGACCCACAGGCCTTAGCTTGCGCACAGTTTGAACGCGACTTTGGCGTCACCTGCGATGCCAATTTTGAAGCCCTCTGCGCCAACCCAAAAGTGCAAGCCATCTACATCGCCACGCCACACCAACTACACGCAGAGCAAGTCGAAATGGCCGCAGCACATGGCAAACATGTGATGGTAGAAAAGCCCATGGCCCTCACCCTGAACGAATGTACACGCATGATAGAAGCTTGCACACGAGCTAATGTCGTGCTCATGGTAGGCCATAGCCACAGCTTCAACGCACCCATTCTCAAGGCACATCAACTGATTGCAAGTGGTGCATTCGGCCAAGTACGGATGATCCATGCGCTGAACTACACCGACTTTTTGTATCGACCTCGTCGCCCTGAAGAACTCGACACACAAATGGGTGGTGGCGTGATATTTAGTCAAGCGGCGCATCAAATTGACATCGTACGGTTACTGGGTGGTGGTCTAGTCAACAGCGTGATGGCGCACACAGGTGCTTGGGATCCCTCACGCCCCACCGAAGGTGCGTACAGCGCGTTGCTCGGGTTTGAAAACGGTGTGTTTGCCAGCGTGAGTTACAACGGCTACGGACACTTCGACAGCGACCGTTGGATGGATGGCATCGGAGAATTGGGACAAGTCAAAAACTGGGACGACCACGGCCTAGCTCGCCGACGTTTAGCCCTTGCTAAAACAGCGAACGAAGAAACCCAACTCAAAGCAGCTCGCAATTACGGTGCAGCACAGTGGTCAGGCAGTGCAGCGTTACCGACACATGCACAGCACCAACATTTCGGCCCACTCATCATCAGTTGCGACCATGCAGACTTAAGACCCACGCCACATGGCGTTTGGATAGACGGACATATGGATGTCAAACTCGAAGCACTACAGCCCCCTGTGCTACCCCGTATTGAAGTGATCGATGAGTTTTACAACGCCATCGTGCACCGCAACCCCGTGCTGCACAGCGGTGCTTGGGCACGTGCCACCACGGCTGTGAGCTTGGCCATCTTGACATCTTCACAAAGTGGTCAAATTCAAATGCCCCTCCACCAAATTGCACCTGACTATTGAATGAAACAAAACAAATCCGATGAAACACGCAACATCTTGCGCCACTGGCAAGAAGCCGTTCCTAATGACCGCTTGGCCCACTTGGTGCGTGACGCAGGCCGCGCTTACACGCGTGCGCTACAGCTGCGCTTGGCGGAACACGGTGTACCGTTTGGGCATTGGACGTTTCTACGCATCCTGTGGGAAACCGATGGGTTAACCCAACGTGAGCTCAGCGAGCGTGCAGGCGTGATGGAACCCACCACCTTCACCGCGATGAAAAACATGGAAGCCCTAGGCTATATCGAACGTCGTCAATTGCCTGACAATAAGAAGAACATGTACGTGCATCTGACGCCAGCAGGCAGAGCCTTGAAGAAGAAGTTGGTCCCTCTTGCTGAGCAAACCAATCAAGTCAGCATTCAAGGTTTGCGAGCATCAGACATTCAAACCACACGTCGCGTACTGCTCACCATTTTGAGCAATCTTGCGCAGGACGAGTCACATTGAACAAACGCAAGAACAGCACGTCGCGCTACCGCCGCTTGCTGTGCAGTAACGCAATGTTCATTTCAGCAGACAGTGTGCTGGCGTAAAACTTATCGATCATCTCTACCGAGGTTCTGGCATTGCGTGCAAGCGTCAACAAGTCAATATTGCCGCCATAAATCAAACGAAACGTGATGGCTGTGTGCCTCAAGCTATACAAGGTACGGTCAGTACCGTGAGGCCCGACCTTGATGTCAAGCTCCTTCAATATCCAGTTAAATGCCCAACCTGCGACGTCAAGCACGATACGCCTGTTATGTTCCTCGGGGAAAAACACATAGTCATCTGGTTGGCCATAACCACGTGCGGCCTGATACGACAGCACCTGCTCAAAAATGTGCACCGCAGGTGACAAACTGACTGTCGCCGATTTGTGTCGCTTCACCTCGGGCAGACTTAGCCTGAGGTAGTGATATGGGCCACGAATGATTTCGATATGCTTATTTTTAATTTGTCGAATATCACCGGGCCGGACAAAGGTGTAAACCATGAACCGAATCAACCAATTGATTTCAGTTGGCATCTGGTGGTAGTCGCGCTTGATCCACGCTTGACGCGCACCCCAATCCGTAAATGTGACCCCTCGCAGGGTCTTGGATTTACGCAAGATGGCTCTGTATTCGGTCAATGTAAATGCACCACGCGAAGTCAATTGCGCCTTGAGCGTTGGAAAACTAGGCACTGTCTGAATGACTTCTTTGCGGTGCAGAAGTTTTAGCAACTTGCGTGTCTGCGCCATGTAACCTTGAATGGTGGAAACAGCCAACTTCTTTTCAGTCAGAAAGGTGATGAACTCACCCAGTACTTCGGCATTGATTTTGTTGAGTGCCTGGTTTTTGAAGAATTCAAAAATCAGGCCTTCCAAACGAATTTTTGCCATGACATACGAGCCATGCTTGATCTCGTCACGCTGAACCTTTTCCTGCTCCGCAAACAAGACTTCATCAATCAGATCATGTAAGTACGCCTGACGATTCACCGCAGCGTGATCGAAGTCACTCGCCATCACCGAGTTCACTTGACCTCGCATGACATGGATTTCATAAAAATTCTTTGCACCAACTTTTGCTTCACTCACCTCTGTCGTCTTCAAGCTCCGACCTATGTAGCGACCGTGAATGAAAATTCGGACTTGCCAATACTTGCTGCCAGAAATTCTGAATATTTTGAGCTTTTCAGGCAGTCCTTCTACTTGCATGAAACTTGATTTGATAGGGGAATTTCGAGCACGTGGCGTAAAAAAGAAATCGTCATTTGCTGACGCATAAGAGTTCATGTTTTTCATTTCGATGTATCAAATTAAGAGTTCATTGTTCATAACCTCATTGAGTTATGAACACCTTGACACTATCGAAACAAATCCAATTGAAATACTCAGAAAAGGGCAACAACCCTCGTTGCTATCGCAGCACTCGCCGCTACTGGCGCTTTCGCACAATCTTCTGTGACCATGTACGGTATCGCTGATGTCGCTTACGTGAGCAAGACACACACTGGCGCTGACGGCGCACAGCTGTCTAAAGCTTCTGGTATCGGCGAAGGTTATAACGCTGGTAACCGTATTGGCTTCAAAGGTACTGAAGACCTCGGCGCTGGCAAAACTGCTGGTTTCGTGATCGAACAAGGTATCAACCTGACAAACGGTCAACTGTTCAGCACTCGTGCAGCAGCTGGCGGCCAACAACTCGACGGCGTTGCTGCTACTGGTGGCACTGGCAACAACATGCCATCAGGCGCTTACAGCACAGCCACTAACCGTCAATCATTTGTGAGCTTCGGCAACAAGTCTTTCGGTGAAGTCCGTGCTGGTTATCAATACACTGCTTTGTACACTGTGTCTACAAACAGCGGCTACCACTTGGGTTCTGAGCAGCCTGGTGGCGACTTGGCTCACGGTACTTTGTCAAACGCTGATTTCGGTGGCACACGTGCTAACGGCATCACCTACATCGCACCAACCATGGGCGGCGTGACATTGACTGTGCAAAAAGGCGCAGCTACAGGTCGTGAAGATGTTGAAATCGCTTCTCCAGCAAACGGCAAGACCACTGACAAGAACAACCGCTGGAGCATCTTGGCCAACTACACCAATGGCCCATTGAATGCTTCTTACGCTCACACCAACTTCAAAACTGAAGTTAACGCGGTGGCATCAGGTACAGTCACTACTACAATTTTCGGCTCTGTGACTGCTGCATCTAGTGCTGCTGTTGGCGCCAAAAATCAAGACAACAAGTTGGACCAGTTGGCAGGTAGCTACCAATTGGGTGCAGCCAAGTTGACTGCTTCTTACGCTAAAGGTCAGATCCGTGATGCCGCTACAGCTGCTAACAGTGCTGACACAAAAGCTCAACAAATCGGTGCTGAATATGCAATCGGTGCAGCTCGTCCATTCTTGGTCAAGGGTACCGGCAAGATCGTTAAGTTGTCTGATGGTTCGACAACTTTTGATGCTAAGTCAACTCAATTCGGCGTTCGCTACGACTTGAGCAAGCGTACTGTTGCTTACGTGATCTCTGGCAAAGTGACTGATGACGCTGCTACAAGCACAACCATCAAAGAGCGTAAAGGCACAGCTGTTGGCTTGTTCCACTCTTTCTAATCCCCCCGCTGGCTTAGCCAGTTAAGGATTTAAAAGTCTAAAACCCCATCGTGGTAACACGGTGGGGTTTTTTCATGCTGTTTGGCTCCATCGATAATCTAGTTTTTTAGAACATGTACGCATGCCCTTCGCTTTCAGTACCTCGACGAGATTTTTAGCCAGCACAGGCATTGCGCTTGAGGGGGTGACATTGCTGCGTGGTAACACTACCGTGTTTCAGTCTTTGGCTTTGAAATTGAGTGAGCCCCGCATTGGCCTCATCGGCGACAACGGCGCTGGTAAAAGCAGCTTGTTTCGGTTGATCTGCGGGCTGGACCAACCATACATAGGTCAGGTACATCTGCCTCGCCCAGAAGTTGACAGTGCCGCCCCCGTCGTGGGCATGATGTTTCAAAACCCTGACGAACAAATTATTTTTCCCACCGTAGAAGAAGAGCTTGCTTTGAGTCTGAGCCACTTGGGCTTGTCTCGCGCCGAGACACAAGCCCGTGTGCGCACATGGTTGGGAGCAAGAGGTTTGGCTGATTGGGCGCCACGCGCCATTGGCAGTCTGAGCCAAGGCCAGCGCCAACACGTGTGCTGGTTGGCACTACTCATTGGTGCACATCAAACGCTGCTATTGGATGAGCCTTTTGCCAGTCTTGATCTACCTGGGCAAGCTTTGTTGCGCAAAGAAATTGCGGCAGCGCCGCAGCAAGTCATTGTCTCCACCCATGTGTTGGACCACGTGCGCCACTTTGAGCGGGTGATTTGGTTAGATAAGGGCCGAGTACGAGCCGATGGGGCGGGCACAGACGTATGCGCCCAATACGAAGCGGATGTATCCGCACGGATGGGCTAAAACATGGGCAGTCTTTACAGCGACGACCCTACTTGGTTACACGCTGTGCCTGCGGGCTTCAAGCTGGCTTTTTTGGCGCTGTTGGGCACAGGCGTTTTTCTGACAAGTGATCTGATTGTCTTGTCAGGCAGCGCTACTTTTTGTTTGTTGGCTTTTTTATCGCTCGGCAGAGCAGTGACACGCGCTAAGCCTTTATTGATGGGGCTGGTGTTTGCCAGTGTGTTGATAGGTTTGTTTCACATCTACATGCAGCAACCCATGGTGGGGGCCAGCAGCGTGTTGCGCTTGCTCAGCACCACGTTGATGGGCATTGCACTCACGCTTACCACGCGCTACACCGATTTGCTCAACGTCTTTGAGTGGCTGCTTGCCCCTCTTCGTTTAGTGGGCGTGCAGCCCGAACGCTTATCGTTACAAGTGGCATTGATGCTGCGGTTCACCGAACACTTCTTCGTGCTCTGGCGTCGTTTGGACGATGCACACCGTTTGCGCACAGGCAGGGCGGGCGGTTTTAAAATACTCGCACCTCTCACCATCCAAATGTTAGTCACCGCTAGGCGCGTGGCAGACACACTTCATGTGCGGTCTCGTCGCTAACGCGACGAATGCAACTTATTTTTTTATGAACACCTCTTCTTTGTCCATCGCCTTGGTTTCTCTTTTTGCCGCTTTGATTGCTGTTTTGGGGTTGATCCCAAAAATTGATTTGCCATTGGGTGTGCCCATCACACTGCAAACCTTGGGTGTGATGTTGGCAGGTTGCATGCTCGGCCCTAAGCGCGCATTACAAGCCCTGTTGTTGTTTCTTGCTGCGGTAGCGATTGGTTTGCCTTTGCTGTCTGGTGGTCGTGGTGGTATTGGCGTGTTCTTCGCGCCTGCCAGTGGGTATTTGATTGGCTGGCCGGTGGGTGCTTTTGTGGCTGGTTGGGTCATGCACATGTTGCCACGTGCCACGCCTCGCAGCGCCGCCATCAGCGCATTTGTTGCATCTACCATTGGTGGTTTGTTGGTAGTGCATGTGTTTGGCGTGATTGGCTTGGTGAACATTGCCAACCTCACGTGGGAGCAAGCCATCATGGGTACCTTGGTGTTTGTGCCGGGCGATTTGATCAAATGCGCACTGTGCGCCACCGTGGTGCACACCGTGGCGCGTGGCCTGCCTGATTGGCGCTTTGGTGGCTGACACACTGGTTCATGCGCCACTTGCGCATTGGGCCATCGCCCGTGCAAATGTGGTGGCCATGGACGATGGGCAAACTCAGCTGACTTTTGCCCAGCTTCATGACGCAGTCCAGCAGCACGCAAAAACGCTGACCCAAAGCTGTGCACCCGCCACGGTCTTTGTAGATGGCCAACTCAGCATCCTTGATCAAATGGTGTCGTTCATGGGCATCATCAGCACGGGGCGATGTGCTGCAGTGAGCGATCCAGACTGGCCCAGCGCGGTACGTGTAAGTGTGGAAAACATTTTCTCAACCGAACCCAGTACACCATCGCCTCCGACACCCACCAGTCCGTTCTACATTGGTTTCACCTCAGGCAGCACAGGTATGCCAAAGGGGTTTCGCCGTCACCACCAATCATGGACAGAGAGCTTGCGCGTTTGTCTAGACACCTTCGGCCCTGATGCTGCCAGTTGTGTGATGGCACCGGGTCGGTTCTCGCACTCCTTGTTTCTGTTTGGCATGGTATTGGGGCTATGGAGTGGGGCAGGTGTCGTGGTGCAATCGCGTTTTTCAGCACCACGCATGATGGATACCTTGCGTTCTGGCCGTACGCCTTGTTTGGTTGCCGTGCCTAGCCAATTGCTGTTGATGCTGGAAATCGCTGCACGCCGAAAAATTGCCGCCATTGATGGCGTGCGGTTGATTTTGATCAGTGGGGCACGCTGGATGCGTGACCGAACCTCAGCACTGCAAGCGCTGTTTCCGAATGCACGTATTGTTGAGTTTTATGGTGCCTCTGAAACCAGCTTCATGGCGTGGATGGATGCCGATGCCTCTGCGCCAGCGCAAGCGGTAGGCAGACCTTTCTCGAATGTCGAGGTAAAGATTCGTCATCCACAACCACCGCAAGGCACAGGGCAAATTTTTGTGCGCAGCCCCATGTTGTTCACCGACTACGTGGGCCCGCAAGTTGACCACACAGCAGCGGTGCGTGATGGCGAATGGCTTTCGGTTCGCGACATGGGCTACATCGATGCGCAGGGGTATCTGTGCTTGGTGGGGCGTGAAAACCGCATGCTGGTGACGCAAGGGAAAAATCTTTTCCCTGAAGAAGTTGAATCTGTTTTGATGCACAGTCCCGACATCACCCACGCATCAGTGCAAGGCGTGCCAGACCCCATTCGCGGACAACAAGTGGTGGCAGTTTTGAACCCTTCATCAGTGGCCGCTAAGGGGTCAATGACTGCTCAAGAATTGACCCTCCTTTGCCGAGCGCAATTAGAGGGCTACAAGGTCCCCAAACAATTCATCGCGTGTTACCAGTGGCCTTTGACGACCAGTGGCAAGACGGATCACGCCGCACTCGCTGCCTTGCTACAGCAATACCTAGGTGACGAGTCATCAGTACCATGTCTACACCCCATCCTTTGATTGCCGCTTGGGCGCGCAGCGCTGTCGTGCCACGCAACGGCGCTTTCAAAACGCTGCAAGCCCATGACATTGCGGCCCCCGTGTTGCATGATCTTTTGGCGCGCGCCGGCGTCAATGCCAATGCTGTAGATGCCGTGGTGATGGGAAATGCACTGGGTGCGGGCGGCAACCCAGCGCGTATGTTGGCACTGCACGCGGGGCTCAACCAACGCTGCGCAGCCTACACCGTCGACACACAATGTTGCGCTGGCTTAGATGCTGTGGCGATGGGGGCAGCACTGATTGCAGCAGGCCAAGCCCATGTGGTGGTGGCCGGAGGCGTTGAGGCGTGGAGTCGATCCCCCATTCGCATGCATCGCCCATTGACCACCCATGCGCAAGCTGTCGCCTACGAGCGCCCCGCCTTCGCACCCAACCCCGCACAAGACCCCGACATGTTGCTGTCTGCCGCTCGCTATGCAGCGAGCGATGGCTACACACGTACGCAGCAAGAAGCTTATGCCCTGCAAAGCCATGGACGTGCCACGACGCATCAAGCAGAGATAGCAAAAGAAATCGTGCCCATCATGGGCATTGCACACGATGTTTATCCACGCCACATCGATGCCACACGTGCCGCACGCATGCCCGTTGTCGCGCGCACCGATGCTGAGAATTCGGATGACGCCTACGCGTTAAGCGCCCTCACCATTTCAGCGCAAGCCGATGGGGCCGCATTTGTGTTGTTGGTCAGCCCGCAGGCGTGTGAAAAATTCAAACGCTCACCCAAAATCAAATGGGTCGCTCATGCCTCTGTGGGCAGTGCACCTGAAACACCTCTGCTGGCTGCCGAGGTCGCCGCACGGCAGGCCCTGCAACGCGCAGGGCATGTAAACGCGCAAGACATGATGCGTGTGGAACTGCACGATGCATTTGCGGTGCAAGGGCTGAGTTTTATGGATGGACTTTCTCTGGCGCCAGAGCGCCTCAACGCGCTGGGCGGTGGGATTGCCAGAGGGCATCCGATTGGCGCCTCTGCTGCCATTGCATTGGTTCGCTTACTGGCTGACCTGAACAGCGAAGGAGTAAGCGGATCAAAAGGCTTGGTTGCGGTTGCAGGGGCCGGTGGGTTAGGCGCCGCAGCCGTCGTGGCCACGCTTTAACCTGACGTGAATATCTAGCCTATAACTTTGAAATAGTCATCCAACCCGCAACGCGTGGTTTGCGTTTGGTTCACCGGCGCATCAGGATCAGCATAGCCCAACGCCATGCCACAGACCACTTTGGTGTCGGCATCCAAACCCAGATGTTGTCGAATCAAACTAGGGTAAGACGCCATGGCACCAATGGCGCAGGTCGACAAACCCTTGGCTTGCGCGGCCAGCATCAAACCATACAAGGCCATGCCTAAATCCATATAGCCGCCCGCACCAAAGTCATGCGGCATGGTCACGATCAGTGCAACAGGGGCGTCAAAAAATCGAAAATTGCGCTCGAACTGCGCATCACGTCCCGCACGGTCATCCCGCGCTACACCCAATGCCCCATACAAAGCTTGTGCAGCCGCCACTTGGCGACGACGCAATGTGTGGGGCATCGGTTTGGGGAAATAGTCGTAGTCTTCCGTTTCCTGCCTACCTTCACGCCAAGCCTGTGCCAAGTCATCACTCAATTGCTGCCGCACAGTACCGCGCACGGCCACAAATACACCTGGCTGCAAATTGGCACCGCTAGGGGCTAAACGTGCCGTTGTCATGATTTGACCCAGTAGGTCCTCAGAGACGGGGGTAGGCAAATAAGCTCGGACTGAGCGACGTTGCGTAAATAGATCTAGAGCGTTCACGGCGCAATTATCAAAGCAATTTGGTTACCCATGAAAAAACCCCACCGTGTTGCCACGATGGGGTTTTAGACTTTTAAATCCTTAACTGGCTAGGCCAGCGGGGGGATTAGAAATTGTGGATCATGCCCACAGCCAACACTTTTACATCTGCACCGTTTGCAGACACTGCAGACTGATAAGAGCCACCAACCATGTTGTAGTTGGCATTAGCTTGGTTCGTAATCACGTGGTAAGCACCATAAACGTGAGTACGTTTGCTAAAGGCCTTGGTAGCTCCCAATGTATAGGCTTTTGCGCCAGTATCAGCCTGTTCGCCAGCTGATGTGCCTTTAATATTACCAACTTTGGCATACTGGCCGTGAGCCATCCAACCGCCACCCAAGTCATGTTTTACAACAATGCCATAACCTGAATCTTTGGCATCGCCAGCAGCGGTTGTGTTCAAAGCGTTGTTAAAACTGCTGACGTATGTTGCACCTGCTGTAGTTGCATCAGTGCGTTTCTTATTCCATGTTTGGAATGAAACCAAGCTGGTAGGGTTGTACTTGTATGCAATACCCAACTTAGTTGCTGAACGATCAAAGCTGTTTGTACCTGCGACAGTTGATGAGGCAGCAACACTTGCCGCATCTTTGGAGGACTGATAGTCAACCATACCAACGATATTACCAGCTGTGTATGAGAGTTTGAAACCTTGGTAAGTACCACGTGGATCAGTCTTGACTGTTCCAGTATTGTTTGCGCCACTTGCAAGCGTTGTGGCGCCAGCAGCTTCTTGGGTTGTCATGATGCCATAGTAGGCCTCGGAACCTGCAAATTGACCACCAGTCACGGCCAATTTCAACATGTTTTCCACGCGAACGCCGTATACGCCCACGCCGCCATTGATCAAGTTGGTCAATGAGTCAGAACCCAAGTAGGTTGAGCCCACTTCGTTCAAAGCACCTTGTGTCCACCACACGTTTTGACGACCCAAACGGAGCTCATAGTCACCCTGGCCAATAAAGGCGCGGCCTTCGCGTGAGCAAAACTCAGACGTATTCACGTTAGCAGTAGCAGCTTGACCGTTAGCAGTAGCGGTATCAATGTTGTAACCGGTTTCACAGTAGACACCAGCGCGCATACCGCCACCCAAGTCTTCTGTTGCACCAAAGCCAATACGTGAACCTGTATCAGCGATGCGAGAACGATTTTTGAGGTCATAAGCCGCACCAGCGGTTGCGCCAGTGGCTTGATAAGTTGAGTAATCCATGCTGGCGCGGCCAGTCAAAGTCACAGAAGATTGTGCAAAAGCGCCAGTAGCGGCGAGTGCTGCGATAGCAACGAGGGTTTTTTTCATTTCAAGGTTCTCCAAGGTTTGAACAGGGGTTCTGAATTTTTCAGAACCAACCTCCGTTTTCGGGAAGTTGGATGTATTGAACCAGACAGCCATGCAAAGGACTATGACAACACCTAAAAATAGAGGTTTTGCGTTGCGTTCATGCAACAACCGAAACCCAAACCGCTCGCAAACCCTTGGAAACTGGTGATTCTTCGAAAAACGACAAGTCTATTGAATGCTTGGACCTTGAGAAACAGAACCGTTGGGCTTGAAGTCTTAAACTTAAGCCATGGATGCCCTACTTATCGCAGCTGACAGCGCTTTGCGCACCGTGTTTGCCCGCCACCATGCCAATCGCCCCACGCCGATGTGGGCCGCAGAGGCCCCCACGCCTGCCCCCCTGACAGAAACAGAGAAGACCGAGGCCGCAGCCCTGATGCGCGTGAACCATGTAGGCGAGGTCTGCGCCCAAGCGTTGTACACCGCTCAAGCCCTAGCGACCAAAGACAACGCGCTGCGCCAACATTTGACAACTGCATGCGACGAAGAAACCGACCACTTGGCTTGGTGCGAGCAACGTTTGCACGAATTAGGCGGACGCACCAGCTTGCTCAACCCGCTTTGGTATGCCGGTGCATTCGGCATTGGCTACGCCGCAGCCAAACTGGGCGGCGACCGCATGAGCTTGGGGTTTGTGGTGGAGACCGAGCGTCAGGTTGAGGCCCATTTAGAAAGCCACTTGGGCCTGCTGCCCGCGAATGACGGGCCTAGCCGCGCCATCGTGGCGCAAATGAAGGTGGACGAGGCGCAACACGCCAAAGAAGCACAACAGGCAGGCGCTGCCGAGCTGCCCGCGCCCTTCAAAGCCATGATGCAAGTGGCCGCCAAGGTGATGACCACCGTGGCGCACCGCATCTAAATCTTTGTTTTAAGCCTCAACCAGCTCAAAGCTGGTGGTGATTTCTGCCGTTTTGCCCAACATGATGCTGGCCGAGCAATATTTGTCATGGCTCATGGCAATGGCACGTTCCACCGCGGCGGCAGGCACACCTTGGCCCGTGACGGTGAAATGCATATTGATTTTGGTGAACACCTTGGGGTCTTCGGTAGCACGCTCGCTGACGATCTTCACACTGCAGCCCTGCACGTTGTGACGACCACGCTTCAAGATCAGCACCACGTCATACGCTGTGCAGCCCCCCGTACCCGCCAGCAACAGCTCCATCGGGCGTGGTGCCAAGTTTTGTCCGCCGTTCTCGGGCTTGGCTGCATCGGGTGCGCCATCCATGGCCACCACGTGGCCGCTGCCAGTTTCTGCAATAAAGCCCATGCCTGAGCGAGTGCCAGAGTTGCCGGTCCAGCTGACGGTGCATTCCATGTTGTTCTCCAAAAAATCAGGCCTTGA
>JACCDZ012053472.1_pt1 | contig 19202 bp, 25 predicted proteins | sample 7449551 | NCBI WGS metagenome assembly JACCDZ01 (sample SAMN15323452, study PRJNA562643) | freshwater metagenome | isolation source: river surface water | place: USA:Blue River Watershed | collected 2017-08-18
AATAGAATATAAAGGGTTTTCAAATAAGTTGTCAGTTAATAAAAGAAATAATGAACCAAAAACAAAAAGATTTGATAATCAAGTAACACTAGTTTATAGAAAACTAGAGAATGATTTCAAAAATGAAATTAATTTAAAACTTTTTAAAAATGGAATGGTTCAAATGACTGGTATTCGATATATTGAACAGGGTAATATTTTAATCAATAAATTAATAGATATAATAAAAATCGCTATTAAAAATAATATTAAATTAATATCTGATATTGATAATTTAGAATGTTGTGATTATAAAATTCAATTAATTAATAGTGATTTTGATATAGGATTTAAAATTAAAAGAGATTGGTTTTTTAAAGAATTTACAACTTATTATAAAAATCATTGTACATATGAACCTTGTATATATCCAGGAGTTAAAATAATATATAATTACAATAATAATAATTTTTATATGAATGGATTATGTTATTGTAAAGATTATGATTGTTGTAATCTTAAAAATAGTGCTAAAAAATTATTAGTTCAAGATAATAAAAATATTTGTAGAAAAATTACTATTGCTGTTTTTCAAAGTGGAAAATTAATTATAACTGGAGCTCAAAATTATGAACAAATTGATGAAGCCTATGATTTTATATCTAAAATTTTATTAAAACATAAAGAAAATATTAAAATGATATCTCAACCAATTGAAAATATTTTAGATAAAAAAGAAAAAATATATATATTTATTAATAAAAAAAATATTATTTATAATTAATTCTTTTTGGCTATTACTTCTAAATATTTCGTAATTTTTGATAAATTATTATTAATATTTTCTAATACTTCAGCAATATTTTCTTTGTTTTTATTTACTAAAAATTGACCTAATACTAAATATAAAGGGTCTTCCGCTAATTTAATTAATTCAGTAGTTGCGATTGAATCAGTATCTTCACTTTCTTCAGCAATAGATTCTTTATCAGAATGAGATACCTCCGAATTGCTACTAGTTGTTATATCTGAAATTTCTGACTCAGATTCATGTTCTTCTTTTGCTTTTTGTCCACCATTCATTTCATTAATATTAAGATGTGAATCACTTGCTGTACTATCTATTTTAACTATTGTTAATTCTTCTTTTGACATTTATAATATAAATACATAATTTATATTATCCTTTAAATCACTTTTTATTTTATATAAATTCTCTTCATATAGAATAATAAAATGGATTTATTTATTTATACTTTTATTATTTTACTAACGATTTATTTATTAATTAATAGAAAAAATATTAATCAAACTGATTTATACATTTTAATTATTGGTATTTCATTCTTGACTTATACAATAATAAAAAAAAATTATAAAAACAAAATAGAAAAATATGAAAATCAATATTTAGAATATTCTCTTGAAGAAAATTTGAGTAATATTCTTCCTCTTACAGATATTTATTTATCTGTTTTCAACTCAAAATCTATAAGTTCTGAAACAAATAGAAAATGGTTTAATCTTAATACTACTAATCCTAAAACTAAAGAATTTATTTTTGATCAAACTCCTACATTTAGAAAACAAGATGGTATCAATTTAGGTACAAATAGACTTGTTGGACCATTTACAAGCGATTTAGGTATTCAATTAAATAATAAATTTACTATATTTTTAGTATGTAAACATGGAGAATTTGTTTCTTCTTTTAGAGAAATTGAATTATTAAAATTATATGCAAATAGTGGCGATAACAATGGTTTAGCATTTTATATTAGAGCAAATTCAATAAAGAATGAAGATAATTTACAAAAAGCTCAACTTGCATTAAAATATACTGATAGTTTTGATATATTAAATTGTGTTCTTAATTCTAATGATACATCTATACCATTTGATAAAATAAATTTATCATATTATTTTATTGTTAAAGAGGATGCTAAAATTCGTGTTCTTCATTTAATAGGTGGATCACCTATTATTAATACAATTGGTGTATTAAATATTCCTGAAACTGACGCAACATTTAGTAATAAAGAAATTGTTATAAATCGTTTTCAGAATTGGAAAGCAAATATATATTCATTTGGTGTAATTGATTCAGCAATTGCTGATAGTGAGGTATCAAAAATATATAATCATATACAATCTAATTTTATTAAAAATAATAGCAAAGAATTTCAAGATTTAGCAAAATCTTATAATGATGCTATTAATGCACTTAAAAATAATTCTAAATGTCCATATGATACAAATGTATGTAATTCTTGTAAAACTATTACATCTTGGAATGATGTTACACAAATTTTATCAGCACCAAATGAATGTAAACAAGAAATAAATAAATTTTGTAAATCAAATCCTAAACATCCATTATGTAAATGTTGGGATTCTGATAATGCTGAATCTAAAAATACATCTTGTAAATTATATAAATCTATTTTTGATAGCGAAAAAATAATAGATACAATAGATCAAGATACATTAAATTCTCTGAAAAATAAATATAAATTAATGTATGCAACAGACTGTCCAAAACCAAAAGTTACTGCTGAAGTTATTAAAGAAATAGATAATAAATATATTGATTATGATTATAATAAATTAAAAATTGATAATATTTCCGATAATGTTAATAGTATTATTAAATTTAGTAGTAATGATATTAACGAATCAATGAATAAATATAGAACACCTATTAATGTTCTTAAAAATCCTTATGAAGATGAAATATTAAAAAAATTAAGTGAAGAAGATTATAAAAAATTCTTAGAAAAATATAAACAAAATACTAATCAAATTTTTAATGAAAGTAAAAAAATAAGTGAATCAAATTATTCATCTAGTATTAATTCAACAAATCCTGTATTAAATAAACTTTTTGGATATTTCTTACCCTAAACAGATGGTTTTAATCCCCAGAAATTATCTGCCATCTTATTTGTTTCTGGATAAGCAGAATCTCTTAATATTTGCTCTTGCGTTCTTACAGGCAATAACCATGTATATTTATAAAACATTGGATCTTTACGAGGTAACGTATTATTCATAGGATATGTCAACATTCTATACGGAATTCCATCACTTATTTTAATTTCTATATTTCTTTTTTTTCCTTCTATATTAATATATTCTATATATAATGTAGGAGATATTAGTACAGTTCCTAATCCAACATAATAACTATTAGGATACATAATATTTATTTTAAAAATATTATTTTCAAGTTCATAAACACCTTTATTTGGAGTATTATCAAAAGCCTGAGATTGATTAGCAAAAGGCAATCCTGAACCAGTATAAGTAGCACGATAATCAGGAGGACTGGCTGCAATATAATATATTTTATTATCTTTTACTATTTCTTTTAATTTACCTATTATTAATATATCATTATTAGTTTTTTTATTAACAATTTTGGCATTACAATAAATATGTTCAAAATTAGTTTCCATTTTATATTATAAAATATACTTTTATTACAATTAAATAATAAAATATAAAAATAAATATTTATATTAATCTATCACCACCAGATAATGGTTTTCCACCACCTGGATGAGCTTCACGAGGATAAGTTTCATTTACTAATTTATTAATAGGAAAATATTGTAAATCATCTTGTATTGTTCCACAACATTGTACAGTTTCTTTAAAATTATATGTGTCTTTTACTTTTTCTTCTACTAATTTTTTATTAAACTTATTTACTTGTTCAGAATTATAATTTCTTCCTAATCCTAAACCATAAGGATCATTAACATTAAATGTACAAGTTCTTTCGTTGCAAACTTGTTTCTCTAATTCTGGCAACATTGTTCCAACATCATAAGGTTCTACACAAGGACCACATTGATTTAATTTATAAGCTTCTTGTGCATTTTTAGCCATTAATTCATCAGCATTTCTCTGTAAATATAATCTATATTCATAACTAGTTTGAATATTATTTTCTATTTTATCTGAAAATTGCATAGCACATCTGGGTCTATAATCTGTAAAATGTCTTCCATCAGACATTCTTGGTGGACAATTAAAGAATTTATTATTAGATGGTCTTTCACATTCTTCACAATTTTTTAAAGAAGCGTATGACATTATTTATTATATAAAAATATAAATTTTTAATGAAATATTTTTTATATTTGAATTTCATTTAATCTTTCTTTAAGAACACTTTTACTTCCTTTTGTAGATAATCCATGTTTTTTACATAATTCTTTTAGTTCTTCTAGTGTTAAACTATGTAAATCTATTTTTTCAATTTCTTCTACTTCTTCATTTTCTTCTTCAATTTCAATATGTGCATTTTTTGATACTTCTAAATTATCATTTTCTGATACACTTTCTGTATCACTGCTTGAACTGGATGAATTATTTAATATATCTTCTAATTCTTTTGTTTGTACACTTTCATTATCTTCTTGTAAATTATGTGTTTCATCTTTTTCTGTTTCAGTCTCATTTGTTGTATATATTATTGTATTGGGATTATTATTTAATTTGTTTATATTAACTTGATTTTTATTAATTTCTCTTGATAATCTATCATTTTCTAATCTATCAATAACAGCTGAATTTCGTTTTAAAGTTAATATATCATTATTTATTTTTGTTAATTCATTCTGTACTTTTTTCAAATCTTGTATTGTATGATATAAATAAAATACAATAAATATAACTGCAAATGTAAATAGAATAGCTAAATGAGTATTTTTATCAATTTTAAACATTTTTTATTAATTCTAAACATTATTAAATTATAATTTTAGACGCTTTAAATTATGTTTTATTAGTTTTTGTTAATTTGTTTTTTATAAATAATGCTTCTTCTATTATATCATCATCAAAATTATTTAATTTCAATAATTCTAGAGCAATGTATTGTTTAGATATTCCTTTTGTTATTTTATAAGGATAATATATATTATTTTTATTTCTTATAATATTCATTTTAAAATTAGTAAAATTATATAATTTTGCTAATTTTGTTAAATATAAATAATGTGTTGTGAATATTAAATTAGCATTTGAATATTCTGATATTTTTTTTGCTATTGCATAAGCACCAGCAATACCTTCAACAGGATTAGTACTATTAAAAATTTCATCCATTGCTAAAAATGTAAATTTATTTTTATCTTGTAATTTTAATAATTCTAATTTATTTTTGCATCTATACATTTCTGCTTGAAATAACGATTCATAACCTTTATCATCAGGAATATTTATCTGTGTACTTATATTATAATATGGTGTTAATTTAGTATTATATGAATTTGAAAAACCAATAGTTTGAGATAATAATACATTAATTATTAAAGATTTTATTAATGTACTTTTACCTCCAGCATTTGGTCCTGTAATTATAATATTTCCAATATTGTTTCCTAAAATTATATCATTTTTTATTGTTAAATGACTTTGTAAAGATGGATGATATAAACCTTTTATTTCAATGAAAGGTAATTTAGATTCATATACATATTCAGTATAATTTAAATTATTATTAATTTTATATATTAAACAAGAATTCAATGAATCTATAATATAAATTTTATTTATAACTGATAAAATAGTATTTTTATTAATTACTAAATAATTATATAATTGTTTTCCAAAATTAGTTATTAAACTAAACTTAATATTATTTAAACTATTAATATAATTATTATCTTCTTCTAAATTTTTAATTAATTTTGAATTTATAAAATAATTTTTTATATTTTCATTCCAATACGCTTGATTAATTTTATTGGCTTTAATTAAAAATGTGGATATATTACTCATTTTATTGGTTATATATTTATTAATTTTATACAATGTTTTTGATATTTCTACACTATTAAATAATCCTTGAAAATAAAATAACATAGAAAATAAATAAGATATTATTCGAAATGATTTAAAATTATTTGTAAAAATAATATCTGTTGTACTTAAAGAGTTAAAAAGTATTTTCATATAATTAATAAATGATAATTTAATTTTAAATTTTATTTTTATTACAAAAAATGGTATAATAAAATATATTAATGGAGATAATAATCCTATTAGAGGTGATAATAATATTCTATAAAAATTAAAAGCTGTTAAGCATGATGAATATTTATTTAAAGGTTTAAAAAGTGAAAAACGAAAATATATCATATTATATAAATCTTTAAGATTATCATCTTCTGCGTTAAATAACCAAATAATATCTTTTTCATATTCTTTTAATTCATTTAAAAGTTTTACTAAATCAATATAATTTTTATGAGTTTCTATATTTAATAATATATTTTGTCTATTTTTAAGAATATTTATATTATAGTTTGGATTAGATAAAATTTCTTTTAAAATAATATCAGATAAAGATAACTTACAATTTTCCGTAAAAATTTTAAAAATTGTATTATATTTATCAGAATTTAAATTTTCTTTATAAGAATTAAAAAATTCAACATCAGAATATGTATCACTACCTATTATAGAATTATTTTCAGTATTTTTAATTAAATTGTCATATATTAATGATTTAATTATATCATTATTTATAAAATCTTCTTTGTCAAGTGTATCTCTAGCAATTTTTAATTGTTCATCTATAAATGAACTTTTAAATTTTTTTATGTAATCTTTAATCATTTTAATATTTTACTTAAAAACAATTAATTTTTTAATTATTAACCAATAAACACATACACCTAATACAATATATATAGATAATAGTATAAAATCAAAAGCAAAAAAGGCAACCTCACCATTACTATTTATAAAATATAAAAATTGAATTGTTATTTGAATAACTAACATTCTTACAATATCTTCAATAAATTGAATATAATCAGAATTTGGTAATTTAATAGTATATAAAGCTTCCATTCTTTCTTTATTATAAATAATAAAGAAAATAATGAGTGATAAAATACATATTTTATATAAAGGTAAAAGTTATATTATTTCAAATAAATATGATGAAGATTATAATTCTTTTATAGAAAGAGCTTGGTTTATAGTTAAAAATTATGATAAAAAAACACGTGATGAATTAGAAAATTTATCAAGAATTTATATAGAAAAAAAAATATTAAATGTTGATTATTCAGATAATATTAATAATGAATTGAAGTTTTTAGATGTTCAATGAATTATTTTTTTTGTTTTTTTTCATAGATTTTTTTTACACCTTCTTTTGCTAATAATAAAGCAAAAGGAACAGCTAAATTTTTAATATCTTCAGCAATAGAACCACCTTTTGTTGTTTTTTTACTTTTTGATTTTTTTTCAGTAGTTTCTTTTACTGGTTTTTTAACGACTTTTTTTGTTTTAGATCTTTTTTTACCGCCTTCTTGAGCAGAAGAAACCATTTCTGGTGTCATAGTAGAACCAGCATTATTGGATACTGGAACAGCGTTAGTTGGTGGAACAACATTAGCGTTAGTTGGTGGAACAACATTAGTTGGTGGTGGAACAACATTAGTGTTAGTTGGTGGTGCAACATTAGTATTAGTTGTTGGAACTCTTGAATTATTATTCATTGAAGAAGTATTTGGTGTTCTTAAAGCATTTCCAGTTGTATTTGAAGCATTTGCTACTCTACTATTTCTTTGTGAAGAATTCATTTATGTTTTATATTCATAAAGATTTTTTTATTTTTTAATATTTTTTAAAAAATAGATTAATATCTTGTGCTAATTTAGAAAAATTTTTTTTTACTTCTTGAGAATTATTCATCATTTGAATTGAACCGCCTCCAACAGTTTTTCTTCTTGAAATTTCTACAGATTTAGGGGATTTAGAAGTTTTTTTATCTACATTCATTTTTTCTACAGTTTGTTTAGCTAAAATAATTGCAAAAGGGACAGCTAAATTTTTTAAATCTGTCATTAAATCACCACCTTTGTGTAATTTATTATTTACTTTTTTTGTTTTAGATTTTTTTTTACCACCTTCTTGAGCTGAGGGTGCTGCAGCTCCAATAGGTATTTCTTCAATACCATGAGGCATTATATATTTATTAGAATTTGAATTAGAAGACATTTTATATTATTAAAATATATTTTTATTAATTTTCTTCATCAATTTCAATATCTTCTTCATCAATTTCAACAATTTCTAAAGATGAATTTTTAATAAATATATGAGTAATATAAGATAAATTTTTATCTTCTAATAAATCTAATATATTATATTTTGTTTTAATATCATTAATACTATCAAATAATTTATATTCATTATCTAAAAAATATTGATAAACATCTTCTTTAATAACATTTTTTTTTATATTTTCATTTTTTTCATTTAAAAAATTATTTAATTTTTCATAGGAATCAAATATTTTATTAGTAGTTGGTTTTTCTATTTTATCTAATTTTAATATATTTTTAAAATCCATATAAGAAAAAAATATTAATTTATACTTAAATGCTATATATTTCTAAAGAAAAACAAAAAGATGAAAATAATAAAATTACAAATATAAAAACTATATATGAAATAAATTATACGGAAAAAGAAAAATATTCTAAAAATGACTTGGCTAAAGCTAAATTACTTATACCAAAATTAAATAATAAAAAATTATCACTTGAAAAATGGATTAATATAATAGGAGAAAATAGATTAAATGATATTATAAATGAAATAATATCAACACCAACTAATTATAATTTTGAACCAAATAATTATTATATTCATATAGATATTATGAATTTTAGAAAAGATATTATTAAATTTATATATGAAAATACAACTTAATCTTTTATTTCTCTTTTCATAAAATATTTTTGTTTCATTTCAATATTATCTGAAATAAATTTTAATAAATCAGATACATCAATAGAAATATTATTATCTTGAATATATTTATCTAATATAGGTTTTAATGTTTTAATACTTAAAGGTTGAGGTACATTTCTTTTAGAAAATTTAATAAATCCATCAGGTGTATTAATTGTTAATTTATCATATTTATTTGTCTCAATATAGTCAAGAATCTCTTCTTCAAGTATTTTCTTTTTTTCAATATATAAACCAGATAAATTTTTAGTATGTAATATTTGATTATCGCATTCTACCCATTCTTTTAATTTTTCTACATATACGGGGTCCATTATAGTTTTATTATTATTTTAAAATAATAATAATTATCAAATTTTTATTTTTTAAGATATATAATAAAAAATACTAATAAACATATTAACATAACAAACATTAAAACAATTACTATAATGATAGTATAAATATATGGATATAATTGTTTATATATCATAAACATAAGTGGATTAATAATTTTTTTTTCAATATTATTTTTCATTTCATCTTTACCGATTTCAATAACTATTAATTCTAAAACTTTATTTGTTAAATTTTTTATAATATCTGAAGAACAATTTGTATTTTTCATTTTTATTTGAATGCGTTATTTTTTTTTAAATAATATGACTTGAAGAATTTAAAAATGTTATATAATTTTATTATTACAACACCAAAAAAACGAGAAAATGGTAGTTTTTCAGGAAATATATATTTACAAGAAAAAAATAATAGATTTATATTATTATTACCTAAATCTCTAGTTATTTCTAATAAATATATTGATGAATCATCATCATATATTTATATTAAAAATGTTAAATTTAATAATATAATGTATGATATTAATGATTCAATAATTGAAATTGTAAAATCAAAATGTAATGAATGGTTTAAGAATAGTTTAAATCCTTCTTTAATTGAAGAATATTATACAAATACAATTGTATATGATAGAAAACATGGAGATTTACTAAGGCTTAAATGTATTGATTATGATAAACATATAGAAAATGATAAATATCAATCATTGACTATAACATTATTAAATATTCGTTTTTATAAACAAAAATTTGTAATTGAATGGAAAGTTCAATTAGTAGATGATAATGACATTTTATCTGAAGCAGAAACATTAAGTTTAGTAGATGAAGATCTTGCATTACCAGATTTTGAAGATATGAACAATATAAAAAATGATTATATTGAAAAAATTAATAAAAAAATAGAAGAAATTAATTTAAATAAAAATAATATTTTAGAAGAGATTAATATTTTAGAATCAAATATAAAAAAATTAAATAAAGAAATTGAAATATTAGATGAATATGAAATAAATATTAAAAATAAAAATGAAGAATTAAAATTAATAAATAATGAAAAAGAATTTTTATTATTGTGTGAAAATTTAGAAAATTTATTATAAATAAATTTATTTTTTTTTAACAATTAAATTTATTATTATATTTTTTTATATTTCATAATAATAAAATGGATAGTAATATGATTTTAAGAACAGTATTAATTATTTTAGCCGCCTTTGTACTATTTGCATTAATTAAATATTATAATACAAAACAACAAAGTGTTAAATCTGAAAAATTCTATGAACAATTAACACAACCAGTTTCATCATTTGAGAAAGTTGATACTACTAATGTAAATGATGCTTCAGGTGTTTTACCTTCTGAAGAATTATCAGATTCAGTTCCTCGTAATGTAGATTTTGAAAGTACTAAAGTTGATAATGATTGTTTTCCTCGTGATAGATTAACAGCTGAAGATTTATTACCTAAAGATGCATCTAATTCTAAGTGGGCACAAGTAAATCCAGCTGGTCAAGGTGATGTAAAGGATCAAAATTATTTATCAGGTGGTTATATGATAGGTATTAATACAGTTGGAAGTTCTTTAAGAAATGCTAATCTACAATTAAGATCTGAGCCTATTATTCCTAAACAATCAATTGGTCCATTCTTAAATTCAAGTTATGAACCATCTGATATATTAAGAAGACCTCTTGAAATTGGAGAAAATTGTGCATAAATTTTTTATTTTTTAAATTTATAAAATTTTATCAATATAAAAAAATCATTTAAAGCATTTTAAATATACTTTTTTAATGGAGAAATCAAAAAAAAAGATTCCAGACTCAAAAGATCTTTTAATGAATTCCTTATCTAAATTCTATATTATTAAAAATAATATTAATGAAATTATAAATATTGTAGAAGGTAATTCAAATATATCATTACGATTAATTGATTGGTTTGTAACCAATTATTCTAAAAAATATAATACTGTTATAACAAAAAAACAAGGTAATAATATAATTCATTTTTCAGTTTATCTTTCATATAGATCACAATTAAAAGCATATTCAAAACAATTATTTGATCCTTTTAGAAGAAGAGATAGAACAGAATATAAATATGATAACGATAAAATACTTGAAACAACAATCGGACAATTAAATTTTTTTAGATGGGTAATTCAAAATGATATTTTAAATTATATAAAAAATAATTTAAAAGATATTGAACAAGATATGATTAAAACTCAAAAAGATAATCAAAAAAAGAAAAATGATGAAGATAATCTTAAAATTAAAGAAATACATACAGAAAATGGAATTTTAGTTCAAAAAAGAAAAAAAAGAACACAATTATCAAAATCTTCAGTTAAAAATATGAATTTATTAACAGGAAAAAGAATTATACAATTTGACTAATAATTTTATCAAGATTAAAATATAAATCATTTATTTTTACATTTTGAACTATAAAATCACAAGGTATATTTGTCATTTCTATTTCAGATGAATGAGCATCAGTTGATAATGTATCGTGTTCGCAATTTCTTTCTACTTTAATTATGTATATTTTATGACTTATTTTTTTTAATTCTTCATATTCATGAATAAATCGTAAATCACTTATTACTATATTTTTACTTGTATATTTTAAATCTTCAATAAGCGATTTAATCCAAAATGTTCTATTTATATTTGGTAATAATTTTTGTATTTCGAATTGCATAATATCTGTACCAATAAATTGCATAACTTGTCTAGGTGATACTTTCCATTTATCATCTATCAATTCTTTTGAATCATTTTCCATTTGATCATCAGTAAAATTAAATAATGTTTTAATTACAAATTTTAATTTAGCAGAAATTTTAACATGTTCAAAGTCATATTTAATTTTTAGATAATTAGCGATTGTATCTTTACCACATCTTCTTTTTCCACATATTGCAATTACTAAAGGTAATGTTTTATTCATTTATATTAACATATATTAATGTCTATTATGAGTTAAATCAAAATTAATTTTATAGATTAATTTATCAGTAGTTATAGTAAATTCATAATCTTTCAAATTTAAATTATTTTCATCTTTTTCAATTTCATCGAGATTTATTACTGTATTTTGATCTAAATTATTTGTAATATCTTGATAAGTAAGATTTACAATAATACCAGCAAGAAGCATTTTTTGCTTAACTTGATAAAATTGTTCGTGTGTTATTAATTCAATATTAACTTTACCATTCTCTCCAAACATATAAATTAAACCCTTGCAAAATAAATCTAGACAAAAATAAAATAAATCTTTATTATCTTCTATACCACCTAGTTCTAAATATATTTCTGCATTATTTACATTTTTTTTGAACATAAATTCAGCAAAATCATTAATATTCATATCTATATTTAATATTTTATTCATTATTGTGAATAAATATAATTAAGAAAAATAATAATTTGTTTTAAACATATTTAATTTTAATAATAATTTTAATATTTCAATTTTTTATTTATAAAATAATTTATTTTGCTTTAACATTAGTTCGCTTTACAGTAGGTTTAACAGGTGGTGGAGGAGGTGGTGGTGTTTCTAGATCGTCTTCACTTTCTACAATTTCATCACTATCATCATCTTCTTCTTCTTCTTCTTTTTCTACAATAGTTTCTACTGGTACATCATCTTGCGAATCTACTTCAAGATCTTCTTCTACTGGAAGAGTATCTTTGATTGGTTTAAAAGCATAACCACTAATTACACTCTTAGGAAAAACTTGCATTTGAACAACTTTCCACGATGTTCCAAACTTTGAACCAGCAATCCAAATACCAGTACATTGAATAATAGCACTTACACGACCACCTTTCAGATCTACTGACGATAAATCGATTTGCTTTTTCGTTGAATCATATACTTCACAACCAAAACGACCATCACGATAAGGAATATTCATTTTAAATGTTGGAGGATAAGCATCAGTAATTTCACCTGTATTTTTATCTTTTCCAAACTTTACCATTGGTGTATATAGTGCTTCTACTACTTCTAGTGTAGAATATTTCTTTGAAAACCAACTTTGTGAATGTTCAAGTGCATCTTTTACTAGTTTTTTATCAAATTGTTGAAAAACATTAAATAATTTCATTAAAACTTCACGTTGTTCTTTTCCTTTAAAAGAAACATCGAGTGAATATTTATCTGGAATTTTACCATCATTATTCCACTTATTTAGTCCAAAAGGAACACTCATTTGAGGAAGTTGAATAACAAGAGGATGTTTATCATATGAAATATACAGAGTTTTACCACCATTATCTAGTTTTTTTGGTTCACTATAAGAAAGACGAGAATGTTCAAACTCTGTGGGTAAAATAATTGAATCCATATTGTGTTTCTTATTTATAATACTATATAATATTATTACTTATATATTTTTTTATTTTAAATATATTTCAATTTTTTTCTCGTAATTTTCTTTTATTATTGATAAAATATTTTGAATTGTCGTAATTAATAGTAAATTAATTTTTTTTAAAATTAATTTAATTTTATTTATTATTTTGAATTTATCTTCATTTAAATCATGATATTCTATGTTAATCACATTTTTTAATCTTTGTAAAAAATCAGCATATGTTTCAAAATAACATAAAAATAACATTAATTCTTCATTATTCAAATAATCTATATTATCTAGTTTTGGATGATTATTTAATTCTTGTTTCCAATTTGAATTAAAATAAATATCTTTTAACGGATAGTTATTATCTTCTATTATAAATGAATTAATTTCTTTAGAATCAATAAATAATAATTCATCTAAATAATATTGTAAAGAAGCATAATAATTTGTGCAAAATTTATTTGGTTTAATTAATTTTATTAATACATAAATTATATCTTGAACATTTAATTCACTATTTTTTTTACCCATTTTACATTTTTTTTCCAATAATTCTTTGTATAAATTATTTCCTTTTTGTTCTAATTCAAAAAGTTCTACTGCTATTTTCATATGTCTTTCTATATTTGTATATCCAATATATTGATTGTAACTTTCGTTCATTTTATATAATATATATTTTTTATGCTTTAAATAAATATAAAAATAATAATTTAAACCTTTTATACTGAAACTGCTTTACTATAATGATGTTTCATAAACTTTTGAAGATTAAAATATGTAACTTGATCATCTGGTGTCATTGATAATACTTTTGATAATTTTTGATCTGGAATAATTTTTCTTTTATCTTCTTTATTTTGTAAATTATGTTCCTTAATATATTGATTTACTTTTGATGTGACTTCAGTTCTTGATAATGAAGAACCACTTGGTAGACCTAAAAATGTACATAGTTCATCTGATAGAAGACTGGGCTTAGCAAATCCACTAGGTGGTCTTGGTGTTCCATTTGCTTTCTTTTGTGCTTTTTTAGCTTGAACTTTTTGCATTTTAAGATGCTCTTTTTGTAATCCTTTAACTACTGTAATTAAACTTCGAAGTTGAGTTAATACTCCTGATAGCACATCTACAACTTGAGCATGACCATCTACTGATTGGGAACCTTGTTCACTACCATTACTTACTGGTGAATCAACTACGTGTTCTACTACTGGGTCTGCTACTGGTTCTACTACTGGTTCTACTACTTTTGGAACTACAACTTTTTCTTCTTTTACTACTTTAGTAGTATCAACTGATTTTACTTTAGTATTCTTCTTTACTGCCATTTCTATTTATGAATTTAAAACTCAAAATATTCTTAAGTGATTTTATTTTTGTATAAAATTATTACATCTAAAATAGTCATTCTTAAATTTTTATTTAATTTCTTTTTATATTTAAAGAATTTATTATTGTTTATGCAGTTTAATATTAATTTATCAAAGTCCTCTGTCATTATATATTTATTTTCTTTTATTATTGACTTCATATATTTAATTTTACCCCATACAATGGCTTTTAATACATAATATTCAATAGCATTTACACTATCATTGATTATATTATTTTCAGTTTTATAATGATCTAATATTATATGACCTTGATTAAATATATGATTTCTTTCTATTATTAAATTTTTTTTAACTAATTCGTCTTTATCAATTATATAGTATAATTTACTTTCAATTAAACTATATATCAATAAATTAATATAACAAGCTATTGTATCTATATAAGTTTCTCCTATATATATACTTCTATTTAATTTAAACATATCTTTTAATCCTTTATCTTCTGTAGTTCTTATAAAATTATCAAAATTATAAGCATGTAATAATTCATGTATTAAGACTTTTATCATTTCTTCACGTCTATATACATATATATCTTTTGTGCTCGAATCCATATATTCTATCGTCAAACCCGAATTTACATTAGATGAATCTAATACTTTACTAAGTTTTTTTTTCTTATTCAAATCTATTAGTTTTATATTTAAATTAAATTCTAATGGTTTTATTTCATTCAAACCATTTAAAATATGTATAACATTCCATATTATATAATTTTTTATATCTTTTGATACATTATTTCCATAAATATAATATATTTTTACTTCATAATTATTTATTTTACATAAATATAATTCTTCATATTTCATATATTTATTTATTCTTTCACATATCCTCTTATTAAAAAATTTACTATCTATATTCTCTATTTGTCTAAAATTTCTTAATTCACTTTTTGGAATATCTATATTTTTTTCATATTCACTTAACCAATAATTTATATCCATTTATCTAATTAATTATATTTTAGAAAATCTTAATTTTCTATTATAAAATATATTAATAAATAACCATACATTAATATATTTTCATTCAAATATGGTAAACCTCTGTCAAGTATTTTACAATACATTTTATTTTTATCCTTTAAATTTATGTCTATTTTTATTTCTTCATTTCCTAAATATTTTATATTTCTTTTTATTCCATTAAAATATTCATCCAAACTAATTTTTTCAATTAATAATAAATCGTGTTTATTTAGATAAAATATATTATTTGGTTTATTTATATTTACCCTTATTATTAAATCATTTCCATTATCTCCTTCTTTTTCATATTTATATTCTGGTTTTAAATCTAAAAAATTAATATATATTTTTTTATATTCTATTTTTTCTTTTTGTTTTATTTTAATTATTAATTTTTTTATTAATCCTTCATATATTTCATCTAAACTAATATTTATATTTATAATTGTATTATTTTTTGTTTTATCAAATTTGGTTTTTATTATATCGACAAATGTACTAAATATATCATTAAATAAATTTATTAAATTATCATCTTCTTTTTCTAAATTTAAATCATAAATATATCTTTTTTCATCATTAATTAAAATTTGATAAGCTTCATTTATATTTTTAAATATTAAATCATCTCCATTATTCTTATCTGGATGATATTTTAAAGCCAATATTTTATAAGCTTTTTTGATTTCTTCTTTAGAACTATTTTTATTTAAACCTAAAATAGTATAATAATTCATAAATGTCTTCTCTTCCTATTATTGTTAATTCTTTCTTAAATAATTTAGATGAATATTTTCCTGTTCTTTTAAATAAATATGCTTTGAAAATTTATAACGAACCAAGTATTATTAATGATTTTAATGTAGTTATTCTTTATAATAATAATCATTCATTTTTATATCATTTTTTCAAACATATTTTTGATATAGGATATACAAGAGAAACAAATTATGATTATAATGACTATAAAATTGAATATTTATTTTCAGATAAACATCTTGAATTTCAATACACTGATATACAATTCTTAAAATTATTTACACGTAATAATACTATTGATAAAAAAGAAAAAATAATTTTGATAAAAGGATTAGCTAACTTACAAAGTGATAAGCAAAAATCTTTAAAAAATATAATTGAAAATTCTTATAATTGTAAATTTATTATATTAACAGAAAGATTAACTAATATTAACAACAGTTTAATTAGTATGGCTTTACTTTGTAATGTCTATTTTCCTAAGGAAAATATACCAATATTTTATAATAAATTTTATGAAGAATTTACAAGTCATAAAAAATTTAGTGATAATGAAATTATAGATAAATATATACATCAAAAATTTGATATTATTAATTTAATTATTAGTATTCATTATAATATTTATAATCCTAAAATTAATGAATTTATTATATTTAATTTTAGAAATATTATTAAAGAAAAAAATATTATTAATTCTATTCAAAATATAAGAGAACTTGTATATAAAATTTATCATGTAAATTATTCTTTTAAATATTTAGTATCAGATATTTTATCTATTGCTAAAGATGATATTAAAAATAAAATAATTGAAATTGCAGCTACCTGTGATGATTATATGACAACAAATAAAAAAGATATATTAGGTTTCGAAAAATTTTTAATTGAATCTTTAAATATTTTTATTCAAAATAAAAATAGTATTATTCAACATAATAATCAAAAAATTATTAAAAAAAAAATTATAAAAAAATTGTAATAAAATATTTAAATTTATAAAATCTTTTTCTAATACTTATTTTTAATTTATTTCTTCCAAATAATTACAAAATATTATTCATATCAAATATATTTTATAATTTTTTTATAATTTTCTTTTTAACAATTTTTAATTCAATTCCTTCACTTGTTTGTTCATATTTATCTACCTCTAATTCTTTATTATGTATTTTATCATGACATGATGAACATAAACCCACTAAATTATGTAAAACATTTTTATGATGATTACCTATATATCCATCTTCATCTGCTTTTTTTTGTTCTTTAATATGATGAACCTCTATAGCTTTTTCTCCACAAATTTTACATTTATCTATTATTAATTTTGTATTATAATTAGATCTTTTATTTTCTAATATTTTTGAATTTATACCTAACAAATTCTGTCTTATTTTATTTGCCATTAATAAAAATTCTTTATCTAGATCAAGCGATTTACATACTTCTATTCCATACAATGTTGAACCATTTCCTTCTTGTAATTTTCTATTATATATTAATTTTTTAGTTTCTTCGTCATATATAACAGATAAATGATATATTTTTAAATTCTTTAAATTTTTTATTTCTGTAATATTTACAAGATCATGTAAATGTGTAGCAAATACAAATGATGTGTTTTTTTTTATTAAAAATATAATTCCACTTGATACAATCGATAAAGCAGATACGGATTCAGTTCCTGAACATAATTCATCACCTATTACTAAACTATTCTCATCTGCTCTTGTCAATATATTTCTTAACTCTATTATTTCTTTTGTAAAAGTGGATTGACCTTTGAATAAATTATCATTTGAATGAATTCTAGTAAATATTTTACTATATGGATAATATTCCATTTTATCACATGCAACATACATTCCTGCCTGTGCCATTATTATATTTAATCCAATAGATTTCATTAGAGAACTTTTTCCAGCACTATTTACACCATACAATAATATACCATTTTTATCTAAACCTAATTCTATATCATTTTTTATATATTCAATATTATCTTGAATAGTTTCTATAATTATATGTCTTAGTCCTAATATTTTCATATAACTTTTACTATTATTTTTAATTTCTGGTTTAGTTAATCTAAATTTTTTAACATTATAACAATTTGTTGTTATATAATCAATTTCTTCTAGTTTTTCAATTATATCTATATAATATTTACTATATTTATTATCCATATCCTCTATTAATTTACTATATGTTTCAATACTTAGTTTATTTAGTCTATTCTCATAAGTAATCAATTTATTAGATAATTTTTCTATTTCTGAATGAAATAACTTAATATTATTTGTAAATGTTTTAGTATGAAAATCTTCAATTTTAATATTTATATTCTTTAACCTTAGAACTAAATTCTGTTTTTTTAATTCATTTAATCTTTTACTTGTTGTGCTTATAAAATATCCTTCTCTTTCATTATATTCCAATTTCACTAAATCACCATTTTTATTTAATATCTCACAAAAATTTATTAATTCTTGTTTCTCATTTTCATATTCATCACTTAAATTCTTCAATTCTATATTTTTTTTAAAAATTTTATATGATATTAAATTATTATTATACA
>JACCDZ011073434.1_pt1 | contig 19183 bp, 37 predicted proteins | sample 7449551 | NCBI WGS metagenome assembly JACCDZ01 (sample SAMN15323452, study PRJNA562643) | freshwater metagenome | isolation source: river surface water | place: USA:Blue River Watershed | collected 2017-08-18
GCTCCCCAGAACCCTGCTTAGAGTTCTCAGGCTTACTACGCCACACAGTCGGCAAATAAAACTCCTCCGACTCAGTAATGTACCTACGACTCGACTCATTCCAACCATTCTGATCATCAACATGAGTAGAAGAAACCGCATACTTCCACCACTGACGGGCCACAAACAACGGAGCATAAACCTCAAAAGTCAACGCTGCGTGACGGAACGGACTAGTGTGCCCCTCACGAATCAAAAACATCAACAGTTTGAAATCCTTAGCCGAAAACTCAGACGCTTCCTTGTCATAAGAAACACGAGCTGCGTTCACAACACTCAAATCCGAACCTAGTTTGTCAACCAGGCGAACATAACCCTTATCCAAAACTTCAATCTGATTCACTTTTTAACTCCTTCAATTTTCAATTCCTTCTTCACCCAATCCCAAAACAAATCTGGGTCTATCCGTTCAGGTGTCTTACCGATCTTCTCGCCCTTATTGCGCCGTCTACGAACCGCTATCTCCTGCTCCTTCAAACCAGGGACCTCAGCCCAACGAACCTCACGCCAATGAGAGAAACACAACCCACGAGCCTTCACAACCCTGTGGCACTTACTGCAACTCATCTTCCAACCTCCCAATAAGAATGTGGTCCCGAACCTGACGCAACAACACAATGTACCCACCAGGCATTTCCTCATGGATCAAAGATTCAACCTCAGCTGCGATTTTGTGTCGTTCTTCTTCAGCACCAGTGTTCATAGCCTCACGCAAAGCATTTAGCAAAGACTCGGCAGAAATTTCAATCAAGTTATTTTCCGGCAAGTTCTTCAGCCTCCAACTTCGCCAACAACCCTTTGATTGCTACGGTTGGTTTCTTCATAGTTTTCAACACGGCAATGGTTTCTCTGCGAATCTCGGCACGACCACGCCATTCAGCCATAGAACGCACATCGTTCCATTCAGCAGACATTGCTTCATAAATTGGTGAACCCATTAGTTCTCTCCCTTGATAAGTTCGGCATAGTCAATGCTCATAGGCTTTGGTTTTTCACAGTAATCATCGTGAAAGGTTTTCATTGCTTCAAAATTGTGTTGTAAATGTTCCCACGAAATGTTTAGACCACACAAGGCACAAGTTAGGTAGTCTTTCACTTGTTCTCTCCCTTGATAAGAGCGATAACTGAACTAAAAGGATCATCATAATCCCAGCCGTTTGGATAGGTTGCAATGCTTTCTAGCAGTTTGATAATTCGTTCTTGCTCTCGCTGTCTGCTTTTTTCTTCTGTGGCATCAACTATCAGGTCATAACCGCAGTCAATACACACATAATCAAGAGTGCGCTTTTCGTGGTTGCAGTCGCTCATTAGAACTCTCCCTCAGCTGCTTTACGCACCAACAAAAACCCACGAACACCAGAACCACGCAACGAAGCGATCAACGCAGACGCAGACTTAGCGTGAACAAAACGAACAACCTTGTCATTCTCGACCCGAAAAATCATTTACTTACCAACCTGAGTTTCAAGATCAACAGCCGGAATAATCACATCAGGCTTAAACACAACACGGTAGTTGTAAGTGCTGACAGAAGAACCCTCCAACTGTTCAACAAAGTACGAAACATTGTCGCTCAAACCCAAAAAGTGCTTCTTAAAAGTAGTCGGGCCAGTCTTACAAGTAACCTCTAAAGAACCACCCAAAGCAGACTCAGAAGACTCAACAGAACAACGACCCTGAACCTCCAACAAATACTTGTCAGTGATCCCATTGAAGAACACAATACGGCGTTCAATCTCAAACATTTCAGCAGACTTAGACAAGTTCTCCGAAGCCACATCAGCATCAGTAGCACACGCTGACAAACTAACAGCAACCAGGACACCAGTTGCAATAACACCAATCTTTTTCATTCTCATTTTCCCTTACTTAGCCTTCCAAACAATCGCTTTACGACCAAAAGAAGTCTTAGACAAACCAGCCTCAACCACCAAACCCTGAACAGCCAACTCATGACGGCGAGAACGCACACCCGACTCAGAAGCCATAGGAGCACGACCAGCCCAAGACAAATTACGATACGCCGCCACCAACTCCTCATCAGTCTTAGCGACCTTCAACAAACCAACAATGGCCTTCTGAGTTTCAGTCAGATTCTTCACAGACTCAGCTGCTTCATGAGAAGTGCTTGGGTCATTTTTTCTAGCAAATGGCATTTTGTTTCTCCCTTCGTTGCCATAGAACAAGTATGACAAAAAGAAAACCCCCTGTCAAATTTCGACAAGGGGTGTTTCTCTAACGAATCTATAACGCCTCAACAGCAATAAAACAACCAGGCTTCGGATAAGACGCAGGATCAGAACTAGTCCACAACTTCTCAACAGAAGCCTTCACCACCAACGCATCATCAACCCACACACCAGCTGCCGTCAACGCATCCTCAGTAGAACGCATCAACTTCGACAAATCAGGTGTACCAGCCGGATAACGCCCCCACTTAGTGCTCTTAGGTCGCTCAATGAAAAAAGTAATGTTCAACCGAACCGGACCATCAAACGGCTGAAAAAACCCATCCTCAGCCTTCACCAAAGTGGCCGCCAAAACAACAGCATCACGCCAAGGTTTCAAATACTTCGAACTCTCACGAAACCCACCATACTTAGTCGGTGTCTTCGACCCCTGTGGAGCAGGTCGACCCTCAACATGACACTGAAACAATCTACGCTCAGTCAAAATGAGAATCCACCCAATCAGCCAACACAGCAATCAACCACACGACCAACAAAGTAGCTGCGCCAAAAGCCAAAGCCTCAAACATTAGAACGGCTCATCACCAGCAGCATACGGAGTCGAAGCGAACGAAGCAGGAGCAACACTGTTCTGAACAGCAGGAGTACCAGACTCAATACCCTCTTTATACTTCGCATTGTTAATGTTCAACTTCGCAGAACGACCAGGCTTACCAGACTGATCCAACTTAGGCGAACCATCCTCATTCACCCAATCCTCAACAACAACAGACAACAAACCACTAAAAGTGCCAACCTGCCCAATGTAAAAACTCTGAGGCAACTCAAACCAAGCCGAATACTTCTTAGACAACGGCTTCCCATCACGAGAAGTGTAATACTCCGTGACCTCAGCACCCTTACCCTCAAAAAAAGTACGAGTAACAGTGCCCTCAACATAAACAGTAGCCAAAACAAAATCCCTTCAAAAAATAAAAGCCCCTCAAAAAAAGAGGTACTTACACACTATCCAAACCAACGCCAATAATCAAATGCTCCCCATTCACACAATCCCTATGCCCACACGATCGTTGACCAGGCATAAACAACACACCATTCAACAACGGCTCATCATTCTCAGTGAAATCACCATGCCAAGGAACACAACGCTCAACACCATACTGAATCGACTTCACAGGCTTCATACGACACGACACACACAACAAATCACGCCGACCACGCTTCGCCGGAGAAACAACCCACTTCACACCACAACGAAAACAAACAACCAAATTCAGTTCATCCACAACCTCAACCATAGCCCAAACCAGTCGGCAAGGTTCGGAGGAAAGAGAGAAAGGGCCAAATCAGCACCAATCTCTCAACCAGTCGTATAAGGACATCGGTCATCGAAATGGGTCATTACCTCACGGTACGACAAATCTACGCCTGTTATACAAGACCACAACGGTGACTAGGTAGATGCTGAATAGCCACGCCTGTATAACTCTTTCACTCTTTATAGAGTGGTGGTCTTTCCCAACTGTCAACACCGAGCTTATCTTTCGGCATAACAAAACAGACACCCTCTAACGGCCTGAATCACCGCTGATTAGGCGAGTGCAAGTTGACTTAATGTCAGGCTAACGGGTCGACCCTCTGACAGTGTGAAATTTACTTTAGTAGACAGAACTGAATTTGTCTAGTCGTTGCCACAAAGATTTTTCGTGTCTTTTGAAAAACTGACAGCAGAACGCTCAAAAAAATCATCCAAATAGAACCACTGGCCCTCTAACGGATACCAAACAGGTTCAATCTCAGGGTCCTGCCAACGCTCTAACTTCCAGCCATACTTCTTCGCATAAGCTGCTGTGGCTGCGTCAGACTCCATACGGCCATTCAAATCAGCGCACAAAACAATCACATTAGACGGCTTATCCAGGCTTTTACTGCCACCCATACCACGCCCTGCACGGTGCTGAGGCACAGCCGTGGCCACACTGCCACAATGAATACAAGCCCCACCATCACGGCGTAAATACTTAGAGAACTGTTTAGGGGTCAACGCAGTACCTTCATTTCGGTTTCAACCTGTCTAGCAATAGTCTGAGTGCTCATCTGAGCCAACTCCAACTGCTTCAACTTTAACTTGATCCGGTTGTATTCAGCCTTAGCCAAATCAGCCTCTAAACGCTTATCAGAAGCCTTCAACTTACTAATCGCAGTACGCTCAGTGGCCAGTTTTGCTTCAGTGTTCAAAAAAGCCAAGTTCACTTCACGCTCATAAGCGTTCTCAGCGTGCGCCAGTTTCACCTCAGCCTCATACAAAGCCCTCACACCAATAGCTGCGTCATTCTGAATCTGTTGAAGTTCCTGAATGATCTGACTCGGAGTGTAATTGCTCATTCTTCAGCCTCTCAATTTTTGTTTGTATGTCAACCAAAATAACCCCTGCCGTAACAGGGTTCCTGCCAGTAAGGGGGTTGCCCAATTCCTCAAGCAACCCCCTTAGTTCGACAATGTTAGCCAACAGGATTTGTTGACTGGCGAAGTCCACTGCCCAATTCCTTGATCTTGGCTAGAACCTCAGCCGGTGCGTTATTGCGTTCAGCGTCAGCATACAAATTTAACAAACCAGGTAGGTCCTGTTTCCAAGAGAAGTCCTCAGCCAACTTAGCCCAATCCTTCACAACAACAGCCTCATAAGAGGTAGCGTCAGGGTCCGGTTCATCAGTAGGCAACGCCAACACCTGCAACAAGAAGGTTCGGAACGCTACTGACATAGCCTTCGCAGTGGCCTTATCACCTGAATCAAAAGACTCAGCTGCAACAGTGCCCACGATCGGTTCACCGTCAGCACCAAAGACACTGAACTTCACTTCTAAACGAACAATGTTTGTAGTGCCACCAGATTTGGTAGCACCAGTTGAGTGCACCTGTGAAACAACCTCTGGAACAATGAACCCACCAGCATTACGCAAAGCAGGACCAACCTTGTTCACAACAGCGTCAATTCCACGGAAGTTGAAGTTCTGCTGAAGGTTTCTTTCCTTCTTAGCAACAGACTGAACCTCACCCATTACGGCAAGGATTACCTCACGAGCAGTAGCCATTACAGGTTCACCTCCGGATACCAGGTACGCAAGTTCTCAAAAGTGATTGACTCGCCGTTTGCTTCAAGCTGCGAAATCTTCTTGTGAAAATCGTAAAAGGCAGTGTCCAAGCCGTGCTCAACACCTTTACAGAACGCTTCAGCGGTCAAGTCCTCAACCTGACGCTTCGGAACGCCACGAACAAACTTCACCTTAATCATTCTTGTTCACCTGCTTCTCCAACTTGTAATACGCATCAGCCAAAGCCTTGCCCTGTCGAATAGACAAGTCAATGACCTTGTTTAAACGCAAACCCAAAAACAATCCCTGAAACGCAAGACCTGCAATAGCAAGGCCCTGCAACAATTCTGGCCAATTCATTTTTATTCTCCCTTTTTCCAAGACAGGAACGGTTTGCCCTGTCCACGCTGAGAACGGTAAACAATTACCCGATCCTCAACACAACCGTACTTGTTTTCTCCCATTGCGTCAAGAACACGAGATTGCATTTCCCGATACTTCAACTCAGCGTCATCCAACTCGCCCTTAGCAATGACCAAATACTGACCCAACTGGCCCAACTCAACCGCAGGACCATCAACAATGTTTGGGTTCAAAGCACGCACAGACTCATAAGTTGATTCTGAACCATCCCAATCAGGAGCAATACGAGCGTCAAGGTTATTCAAGAAGCGTTTAGCCTGAGCAACCATAGAGTCAACCTCAAACTGGTCATACTCAATAACGAACTCTTTATACGAAGAACCAACAAGAGCAACCAGGACTCCCTCAGTCAAACCCAACACATGACAGTACCAAAGGACCTGAGCACGGTAATGCTTCGGAACCTCAGCCCAATAATCACGACTGAACTTCACCTCTACAATGCCCACAGTGCCATCAGCACGGCGATACAGTGCGTCAGGGTTAGCGTGGAAGCGTGGCTCGCTCACGGAGGCCCAAGTGCCCGTAGAGAACACCTCTAGTTCAGGGTGCTCCTCACGGAAAATCTCCAAAATAGGAGCCTCCAACTTAGTGCCCAAACGCATACTCATAGAAGGCTCAACTTGGCTATCCAACTGACCACTGATCTTGTAAAACGCTGTCACAGCCGACTCCCACGGGTTCAACCCAAGAACAGCACCAACCTGCGAACCACCAATAGCACCCTTACGGTGCTCATGCCACTCTGCGCTACCAGGTGTGAACTCACCCAACAACACAGCCTTATCCGTTGTAAAACTCTCAGTCATTTTTCTCCCTTATTACGATTTGCCAAACGGCATACAAATAACATACTGTCTAGGTATGACAAACAACAACATTCAACGCAAATACGCACAGCTGCTAATAGCACTGGAAGAAAACGGTGGTGCTGAATGTGAGCAAATGCCAGAAATCTTCTTCCCTGAAGACAGTTCAGGGTACGGTCAGCGTAAACGAGAAATTGAGATTGCTAAAGCACTCTGTAACCGTTGCCCGATCGTGGAACCGTGCCTAATCTACGCAATGACCGCTAAAGAGTCTTGGGGTATTTGGGCCGGTACAACACCAGACCAGCGAACCAATGGTGGTTCCAGAAAAAGGAACCTTAGAGCCTAACGGTCGGCTTCATCCAGTTCTTCAAAGTCATCCCACTCAGCAGTGTCTTCGGCTGAAGTGCGAACAGCAGCGGCAACATCTTCGTTATCCGAAGCAGTCTTAGCGACAGCCGCACGGAAACCCTTTTCAACATCAGCATGAGTGATACTTGCATCCCATGCCAACTGAACACCGAAGAACACAACAATCGAAGCTGCAACGGTTAGAACACCGTTTACGCCACCCCAAAACCAGCCGACAGTTGGAGCACCAACAGCCATACCAGGGATGAAGGCAAAGAGGATAACACCAATAAAGCGAACCAGAATGTCTTTAAGCAGCTTTAGCATTTTGTTCCTTAATACGGCGATTTAGGTAAGCGATTGGATCAAAGACTTTGCCAATGGCTCCACCCTTTGAAGTGAGTGAAAGTGTGAAGTGCAAGTGGATACCTGATGAGGCTGAACCGCTTGTGCCAGCACCCCCAAGACGCTGACCAGACTTCACTTTTGTGCCAACCTCTAACGGAGATTGCTTGTCCAGGTGGCAATACATGAAGTAAAGGTTTGTAGTTTTACGCTCTGCACCGAAAGGGCCACGCACTTTAAGTTCAACAACCCAACCCAAAACATCTGACCAATAGTTAGCAGAAACCACGCCATCATTTACAGCAGGTAGCGCAGTGCCCTTCTTCATACCGTTGAAGTCGTGACCACGGTGAGGACCTAAACCCATTTTCTTGCGAGCAGGAGGCCAAGCACCGAACGGGTCGGCTGACATCTTCTCAGGGAAAGGTAAACGCCAAGTCATACCCTAAGTCTACCACTCAGTATTTCATTCACGATTGCGAAGCCAGAAGGTCGCAATCCAAATGGTCAAAGCACTAAGGATCAGGTAGCCGGTCAGTTCCTTGGCTGTGCCCTCTAAGAGCACATAACCAATAACCAAACCAACAAGAGTCCACACTTGCTCAGTAATGTCTTTTAGAAACTTCATTTTATCCTTCTAGCGATTTGACCAACAATGACCGATGAAACAACAAGTTCTTGTGCTGCTTTACGAGTTTCTGGCTCAAGATCAGCACCTACCTGCCCCAAAGCGTTCAAAGTGTCCAACACGGCTGACGCAATGTTTCCAATTAGAGGAATAGCTGCTAGTTCTTGAGGAACTTCTGGTTGGCTGACAGGTTCAGGAAATGTTGGTTCAACAGAAGGCTCTGGTGTTGGTTCTACGGTTGGCTCAGGGCTAGGTGTTGGTTCAGGTTCAACACTTGGTTTTGGCTCCTGTGTAATTTCAGGAGTCGGCAAAACAGTTGGTTCAGGGCTAGGCTCCGGACTTGGCTCAGGCTCAGGTGTTGGTTCAATAGTTGGGCTTGGTTCAGGAGTAGGTTCAGGAGTAGGCGTAGGCTCAACAGTAGGTTCAGGGGTTGGCTCCAAAGTAGGCTCAGGAGAAGGCTCAACAGTCGGCTCAGGACTAGGCTCAGGCTCAATAACAACACCGTTGTACCAAGCCAGGCTCTCATTAGTTAGAGTGTCCGACACATACTCTGTGCGATGAACAATCAAGCAATAAAACTGAGGGATTCTGCCTTTGCCAATAAAAGCAGTGTTTGAGTTATCCCAACCCACAGTAAAAGTGCCATTACTGCAAGTGATCGAAGTCATTACCTGCACAGCGTGAGCAGGGAGAGAGAACGAAATAAGGGCCAGCGTAGTAGCCACCAAAATAGTGGCTTTCCTCATTAGATACCGATAAGTTTAGAAACCCAAGCACCGACAAAGCCAGCAATACCGACAATGCCAACGATCATCCAACGGAACTGCTCAAGCACACGGATACGCTTTTCGTGGTCTAGCACATTGCGCTCAGTCCAACTAATGTGGTTTGGCAGTCGCTCGTTGAGGATAGTGACCTCACGGATAAGTTCCTGTGCCCACTGAGGGACCTGTTCATTTTCCACGCAAAAACCTTTACTATCGTTGCGTAGGCGATAGAACTAGTTTACTCTACGACCGTAATACCTTCAGCAGGAACAGCGTTACCGCAACCACCACAAAGAGCAGTTACGACTTCGCCTTCAACCTCAAAGATACGACCAAAGTAAGCACAGGTAGTGTCAGGGCAAGTAACGATAGTCATTAGGCGGCCTCATAGGTAATGTTTACAGCGATAATGTCCGTGTTACCCCAAGTGAACGGGATAGTTGCAGACAGGATTGTGTTTACAGCGTATGTACCAGCTGCGTTCAAAGCACGCAAAGTAGCCGTAGTAGAAGAAGCATAAATGCACAGACCAGCGTAATCAGCCGTACCAGTGTCAGTTAGACGGGCAACACCCAAAATGTTTTGCGCTTGAGCAGTCAAAGGCAGGGTGAAAGTTGGTGAACCTGTTAGAGCACCACCAGTGCCAAGAGTGATAATGCCACGCACGGTAACGGTCGTACCAGACACAGCATACGAGAACACTGAAGTGCCACCAGTACCCAAAGTAATGTTCACAAGGGTTGGTGAGTACGAAGTCCAAGAAGAAGTGCTGATTGGCCTCCACGAAGTGCCGTCATACACGGTTATCTGGTTCACATCGGACAAGTAAGCGTGCTGACCCTCAGCAGGAGCCGTCAGTGCCGTATTGCGTGCCGTAGCCGAAGCGAACACCATAAGTGTTTGCTCCATAAGGTAAGTGTCAACATCCGTAGCCGACAAAGTATTACCATTGACAAAATCTTTGTAACCTGCACCGGCCATTAGTTGTTGCCTTTCCAAAGTTCAAAAGTAGTCAACCATTCCTCAAAGGTAAGGGTGTGGGTTATCCTACGAATCATGTAACTACCATTTATTGTAAACCCTGACCGGCTAAAGTCTAAGGTGACCGAATCTGCCAACGGCAAAGTTGCCACTTCATTCAAAGCATTAGATGCTGTGATTGCTGAAACAGTCACCGAGTTGACACGGCGTGTAAGAGTTGCCAACGGAAGGTTAGCAGCCCAAGAAGTCAATTCAGCACTGTCGTACAAGTACGGTGAGTAGTCCTGAGATTGAAAACCATAAAAGTCAATCGAGTCTTGGTTTCTTGCTGAAACTTGTGTCAAACCAGGGTCGTATGAAGAAGTGACATTTACAGCGTTCACAATACGGTCCGTTGATAGGTCAATGTCAATTTCACGGATTGGGAAGTAAGTAACCGACTCAGGTTCGTTGTTGCCAAAGGTTAGAACAGGCGTGTACCCTGTGAAACCACGACCAAGGTACACATACTCAAGGTTGTCCTTACTAACCCAAAACCAACCCTGTTCGGCTTCGATCGCCTGGTTAATCAGATCGCCAGCAATAACCTCAGCCTGAGCACCAGTGTCATACGGGCCAAGGTGCGCTGTTTCGCCTTCGTTGTTGAACGGGTTAGGAACAAGGCCAGCCGGTTCAGTCATAGCGAAAATAACATTTGACGCAAGGTCATACGGGTTCACACCAGTGTCAGTGACATACTCAGGGATACGGTAGTTCAATGCTTCCTGAATAGCGTCAACTAGGTTCACGCTGACAGAAGCCCAACCCTCTTTGTCATACGACATAGCAATAGAGTCAACTTTGCCAGTGAACAGTGGAGTAGCAATCGCCCTCTTGTACGAAGCAGACTGGCTAGGTACATCAGTCCAGTCATAGAACCAGATAGCCAGATTGTTAGGATCGGATTGCCCGTCACCATCAAAGTAATCCAGCAAGGTAGTGCCTTCAGTCAACATAATGGCATCTATGTAGAAGGTGTGAGCACCAGCAGTCTTGTTCCGAATCAGCAAACGAGCAGTAGACGCAGTAGCACCCATAGTCTTTGACAAAGTTAGTCTTTGCCAAGAACCTGTCATAACCGTAGTAGAACCAACAGTTGTCGTTAGAGCAGAACCACCAGCCGTGTAATCCGTTATCTCTAACGCAACCGACTTACCAGCCTCACCCTTCACCCACATAGACCCAATAAACGCAGTAGACGGGTAAACAGTTGGCCGATACGCAGGGTCATTGTAAGCCGATTGGTCAACAGCAGAACAAGCAACCTGCAATGAATCAGTACCCAAATAAGCCTGAGTGTTGACCTGAGTAATCACAGCACCCGTAGAAGTCCACCCAAAAGCCACACCCTGCTCAAAACTAGGGTTAGGAACAAAGTTTGTATAAGTAGTGCCCTCTGGCTCACGCTCTAACACAACACGCATCTGAGCACCAACACGCACATTCGGGTCAACCCAAGGATCGAAAGTCTGAGTCAAGAAATTGACCTGACAAGTACCAGCCTCAATCACACGGATAGCCCCGTCAATGCCCATACCACGGGACCACTGAACGCCAGTGACACCCTCAGTAGAAACATTCTCCCAAGTAGGTTCAGCATCAGACAACACATCAGTGCCACCTAACAACGACTGGCCCAAAATAAACGCACCAGTAGCAGGAGTAAGCAACTGAATTTTTACATCAGTGCTGAGATTGAAATTCTCAATGTTAAGAGCCACTAAGCAACCAAAACCTTTCGACCAGTAGTTTTCTCATACCTACGAATCTCAGCAATGATCTCAGCCGGACTCATGTTCGACTTGTTCAAGTTAATGTTGTAGGTGTTGTTGTTTGAGTTAACCATACCCTGCAAGGCTCGGTTAGCAGAACCGAACTGACTCGAAGTCAAACCAGTCATAGCCACATTGCCAGCCTCACCAACAGCACGACCAATGCCACCAAGTTGACCACGCAAGTTCAACAGTTCAGCCAAATTACCCTGCTGCAACAAACCACGAGCTGCTGTCGCACCAGCACCAGGTCCCATGTCAATAAGTTGCTGAAGCAAAGCGTTGTCAGCACCACCGGCACGCAACTTCTTAATGTTCTCAGCAAAGTCCTTAGAGTTGTTGATTAGTCTTTGCATACTGCGGAACAAGAAACCAGTGTTGAAACCAAAAGTGCCATCGCCACGCTCAGACACAGCACTCTCAATGCTTACAGCGTCACGGAAACCAATAACAGCCTTAGAAACACGAGCCTTAGCCGCTTCCCAAGCCTTCTTGATAGTGTCAGCCAAAGCCTTGATCTTCTTCGCACGCTTCTGAGCTGCGGTTTCACCAGTGCCACCACTGACAAGTGGGTCCGGATCAGCCTCCGGCTGCTTAAACGCTGCCGCTGCTTTAGCCCAAGGAGTGTCGCTACCAAACTGAGTGTTCGACATAACACCGAAACTCTTGTTGAAAGCAACCAGTTCTTCGTGAGTCTTTTTGATAGCCGGAATGGTGGTGTTGTAAAGGATGTTGCCGAAGCCACCCATTTTTTCGGTAGCACCAACACCAGAAACCTCAACGCCCTTGATACGCTCTTGCATACGAGCCAGGCGAGGAATTGACTTCTCAGTTGTGTCCACCATTGCAATGCCAAGGCCAACAACCAAAGTGGTTAGGGCTGCTACGGCAACAGCAATAGCACCGATTGGGTTGGCTGCCATAGCTGCGTTCAAACCAACTTGAGCGACCGTAGCACCTCTAGTAGCACCAGCCTGAAGAAGCGTGGCTGCTGTCTGAACACCTGTGATTGCTGTGTAAGCAACTGCTAGACCATTAGCAATGGTCCAAGTAAGAGTCAAAGTCTTTAGAGCAATGTAGCCAGAAATAAGAGCGTTAGCGTACTTCAAAGTCCAATCCACCAATGGAATGAACAAAGGTAGGAAACCAGACGCAATCTTTGTAGCCGTACCAATCAAATCGCCAAACAACTTCACAGCATCATCAAGGTAAGGAGTCATGTCGGTGATTGACTGAGCAATAACATTAAAAGTTGCTTGCAACTGAGGCATAGCGTCAGTGATAGCAGGAGCAACAGTTTGGAACAGGCTTACAAGCACAGGTAGCAAACCAGTACCCAAAGTAGCCTGAACATCCTTGAAAGCAGCATTAAGTTTCATCTGCTCAACAAACATCGAACCAGACTGCTCTGAGAACTGACCCTGAGCATCCTTAGTACGCTCATACAAAAGTTCCATACGGATAATTTGTTCAGCGTTACGGCGAGCAGCACCAGCCAACTTATCCTGACCACGAGCCGCCAACTCAGCGTTAATCTCAGACTGCTTCATAGCGACACCGAACTTTTCAATCGGGTCATACTCGCCACGGAACAACGCAGTCATACCAGTCAAGGCTTCCTGCACATCGTAACCATAAACAGCTGCAAGGTCAGAAGCCAAACCAACGAGGTTCTTAGTTTCGCTAGTGACCTTCTCCATAGGGAAACCAGCACTCTTAAGCACAGTACCCAAGAAGGTAGAAGCCTTAGCTGCTTCAGCCTGACTCATACCCATAGAGTTTGAAGTCTTAGTGAAAGCCTCCATTTGAGCAGTCGCAGTGCCAAACACAGACTCAAGACCAGCAGTGTTTCTCTGCAACTGAGAAGCCTGATCGACAGCGTTCTTTACAAAACTGACGCTTTTCATCAAAGCAGCAGACGCAACAACACCACTAATGGCAGTTTTCAAACCACCCAACGACTTCACAGCATCGTTAATGCCCTTGCCGTTAAACCCTGAAACGAGGGGTATAAAAATCTTCTTTGACATACTACTGCTTCCTCATCCGAGAATTAACAACATCTACTGCGTGATTGACAATCTGTTCTGCTGTGGCAATCGCCTCTGGCAAAGCCCGTTCAGCTGCCGGCCAAACATACCGAGAAGCACGACCCTCTTTGCTTCGCTGATTCAAGTTCTTAATGAAGTTCTCACCCATACCAGGTGAAAGCGTGTGCCAACGCTGACCAGTTGGAGAGCGTTTATAGGCATAAACCTTTGTACGGCTCTTATTGCCCGTGTACGCACCAGTACGACCAGCCATGTCAGCCAACACCGTAGCAGGTGACATAACAGCCAAACGCACAATCGAACGGTACTTACCATTAGAAGTCTTACGAGGAGTCTGAATCAAAACTGAGCGAGCAGGTTTCTCCGTACCCCAAGTCAAACGACCAGGGATACCCGTAGTGATCTTTGGCTTCATACCACTCAACGGAGGCTTATTAGGAATCGAACCCTTAACCTTCTGCTGAACTTTACGAGCAACCTGCTTGTTCTCTTTACGCAACCACTTCAAAGTTTCAGGATCAACTTTACGCAGCTCACGAATCAAGCCGTTGTAGTCAGTAACGACAACGCCGGTACGGTCACCCCGAACACCAACATTCACATCCATACCACACCTGCTCTCCTACCCAATTCTACCGCCGAAAACAAGAAAAGCACCCCGAAGGGTGCTTCTCTCAAGAACTCTGCTGAGAGTTTAGCCAAACCACATACCTGCCCATAGTCCACAACATCCGATCAGACTCCTGCATAAGAACACTAGGAGCAATGTGATACTCGTGGGCTAATGAAACAATGTACCAGTGGGAAGAACTATCTCCCAACCCAACTATTTTGGGTCGACATCACTTGCTTCAACAGCGTTGACATCCTCACACCAAGCATCAAAGTCTTTGCCGGTTTCTTTCCGGCGTGACTCCGAAGCCCAAGCCAAGAACATCAGGTGAGTGAATCTCATTTGACTTTCAAGGATCGCAATGCTCATGTCGAAGTGGTTTTCAAACTTCACCAAATCGGCTGCTGAACAACTAACTTCTTTCGAAGTGCCATCATTGAACTCAATGCGTAGGTTGATTTTCAATTTTTATCCTTTTGTTGATTACGCAGTTGCGTAAGTGATTGCCCCGTTTGAAGGCCAAGTGGTCGAGAACACTGCTAGGTCGCCCACAGCCCCAGCCACAGGGTTGTACTGTGAAACAAGGAACTGTCCAGTCCATGAAGGGTTGGTTGCGCTTACAGTAGCCGATGAAGGGGTAACAACAACGGTTGCTGAAGTACCGAACAAAGGCTGAAGAACAGCGTTAACCGATCCAGCACCGAAGTCCTGGTTCCAGTTTAGGGTTAGTGAGCCAGACTTTAGACCAGCTGCAACGGTGGTCCAACCAGCGTCACCGAAGTTAGTGGTTTCTACTTCGTTTACAGACTGTGAAAGTTCAACCGAGGTCAGGGCTGAACTGAAGTCTGTGCCGTTAATAGTGACCTTGGTGTTGGTCATTACGAATTTAGCCAAGATAATCTCCTGTTAGTTAGCCTGAACAGTCAAGTCAAACTCGGCAGCCAGGTAAAGGTTTTCATTTATGTTCATTGAACCATACGACTTCAACGAAGAAACTATTAGATCGTAAGCCAATCCATTTAGTGTTCTATCTGATTCTATCGCAACCTTTACACTTTTTGCCCCTGTTGGAGAGCAGTAAGCGTCAAGGCTATTCTGAGAGGTTCGCTCAGAAACTCGGCCCACGATCAAAGTGACCGTGAAGTTGTATTGGGTGAGGCCACCTGAAAATGCTCGGTGGTAATCCACAGTGTCAATGGATACAACAGCGATTGGTGGGTTTGGTAAATCTGGCAGGGTTCCACTGGCACGCAGACCACTAATGGTCATAATGTTGTTAGCAATAGCATTGCGAAGCGCAGTAATGTCAGCCATTAGGCGAGGTTCCTCATCGAACGGTAAGGAGCGACCAAGTGCTCAACATCAGGGTCAAGACGGGTTCCAACACGAACCAAGCCCATGTCACCAAAACCAGCAACACCCAACGGTGAATCCAAACGCTTGAAGATACGACTGGCTTGAATGATACAAGCCTGACGCACAGTCACAGGAACAGCGGCCCAACCCCAAACACCAGTCACACGCACAAGAGCCTGACCGTTGTAAGAAGGAAGCACATAACCGTCAATGGCACGCACATTGCTGTAAGGCATAGCGATACCGTCAGCACGACCATTCAAAGGTTCCAACTGGTACTGAGTAGAAGCCCACTCAGTGAACGAACCGTCAGCTGCGTTATCAGTTTCGAACTTGCTAACAGATTGCAAATCTTCAGTGAAAACAACAGCAGTGTCCTGAGCAACAAACAACTTCACAGCAGAACCAGCGTTGTAGAAGTAGCGACCGGCATAGCCGTCAATCAAGCGAGAGGCAGACTCAACAGCCATCTCCAGCAAAGAATCATCGAGGCTGTCCACGATTCTGAGTGCACTTTTCACCTCTGAAAGTGAGCAGTACCCGTTAGTGATTGCCATAAAAACTCCTAAGTTTATACAACTATTCTACCGTGCCAGATTCATACGACTTTTGATAGCCGTGCTACTAATACCTTTCGTGTATGGCACATAGCACAAACCGATCCCACGCTCATCCAACCAGGCTTGGTCAAAACCCATTTGTTTGTGATAATCCCTAACAGCCCAATCCGAACCAATCACAATAAGGTTAGGTTCCACTATGTCAATGGCAACCCTAGAATCTGCGCCACCAAGATTGGGAATAACACGACTAACATAACGACAAGCCAAGAGTACCGCTTCTCGTTCTTCATAACTAATAACAGGTCCTTTGCCTTTATACGCTTCAATAAACTCATCCGTGTTCAAAGCAACAGTCACTTCACCGAACTCGGCACACCTACGCAACAACTCAACATGGCCAGCGTGGAACAAGTCGAAAGTTCCACCCGTGTAAACCTTTAGTCCCAACGGTTCGCCCTTCTCGCTGTCAAATCCCACTCGCCCTGAGTGAAATCACCTTCAGCAGCTTTACGGTCATACAACTTCTGATTGTTAGCATACGAACGACTGTTCGGCACTTCAAAACCAGACTTGAGAGTGCTTGAGTTCTCGTGGTGAACCTTCGCACTGATCTGGTTGATAGGAACACCGTGGTGCTTCACTCTGCGCTCCAAATCGTTGTCATCAAAATACAACGGGTAGAAGCGTTCATCGTACAAACCTGTTTTGGCAACCATTCCTTCACCGAAAACAACAGCCGACCACGGAGGAGTAATGTCTAGGAAGTTCAACGCCTCAGTGTCAACATTCTCAGCAATGGTTTGCAAAGCACCAGCCTCAAACCAGGCATCATCATTCACCAACACCCAATACGGTGCATACGGTGTGGACTTTACAACAAGATTCCAAGCACCAACAAGACCAAGGCCATTAGGAACCCTAATAACCCACATACGAGCAACACAGTCAGGCTTAATCGGATTCCACTCGGCCAATCCAGAATTGTCGACAATAACCAAATCAGAAATAGGGTAATCGAGGCTACGAAGTAACCGATCAGCAAGGTCAAACCTCTTTAAAGTACAAAAGCCAAGAACAGGGATCACTTCAACAACCGGCCCAAAGTAGGCAACCAGTGCTCTTTCCACACACGCTCAACATCAAACTGTTTAGCGAACTCAACAGAAGCCTGAGAAGGACCACGCTCCTCCTGATACGCCTGTTCCAAAGCGTCAACAATCGCAGGAACCAACGGAATCTGCCACAAAGTAGTCTGCGAAGGGTCCCAAGTAGGCTGACCCTCAACCAACCAGCAATCCTCAGACACAAGGTCAGGAGTAGCCGCCCAATTCGAACCAATCACACGCACACCACACGCCTGAGCCTCAACCGTTGGCACACCAAAACCCTCACCATACGAAGTGGCGAGCATAACATCCATAGTTGAATACAAACCAGCCAACACCTTCTGACTAATGCCGTACTTGTAATCCAAAATAGGAGGCACAATAACGGCCTCAGCAGGGATGCCAAAGGCTTTACACATTGTTAGTAAGTCCCAACCACCAAAGGAGCCAACAGGGTCCGTGTGAAGGTACAGAACAGCGTCAGGGTGCTTCTGACGGAAGATAGCGAACGCCAACAAATTCTCACTGAACGCTTTACGGTGAACCAACCCCGAAGCCTTATTAGCTGCAACCATACCCACAACAAACTGGTCCTTCAAACCAATAAACTCACGACCAGGCACGCCATTAATGTTGTCAGTCGGTTGATAAATCTTGGTGTCAATACCGTGAGGCACATACTCGCACTCAATGCCCTTGGCTTCCATCAAACGCACACCATTAGGAGCCATAGCAATAGGAGTCACATTGTCCCTACGCAACCACTTCTCAACAAGAGGAGGAATACCCAAGTGATCTAGAGGAACCCACGAAGCGATTGGCATTTCATCCCAACCACGACCCTGCAACACCCACACATCGTACAAAGTGATAAGCAAGTCGTTCTTGTCAGGGTACGAAGCCTTATGGTGTTTGTGATGCATACCAACAACATCATTAGAGTAACCGTCAGCACCACGAGGATAGTGAGGAATAGAACCATAAGGTGTTTGGAGCGAGGAAACATTGCCCTCAAGCCCATAGTTTGAAATAGCTGCTACTTCAGCACCATCACGCTTCAACCGATCAACTAAATAACCGGCTTGCTGTCCATAACCTGTTGGTTGGTACGGGCTGTTTGACCAAACGGATACAACACCGTCAATCTTGTTCTTCCCCATTTATTCCCTTTCGTAGTAATTTCACATTAGCACAGACAAGAGGAAACCCCCCAACTGCCTACGCACAGTTGAGGGGTTTCCGGCCTTACCAAAGGTTGCTTACGAAGCTGCACCCTTGAAGTAACCAATGTGGCTTGCGTGGGTTAGTCCACCGTCAAGACGGATTAGACCACGGTAAGTCACAACATCGGTGTTGAACGCATAGTCTGCGCTCTGGTCAACACGGATACCGCCAGCAACACGAACCTTGAATGAAGGTAGGTGACCGAATAGAACCGACTTAGCACCAGTCGCAACCGCTGCAACAGCAGGGTTCTCGAATACTGAGTAGCCAAGAAGGGTTCCAGGCTGACCTGCAACTGCTGAGTCAGACCAGATGTAGTTACCTGCACCATCCTTCATCTTGCGAGCAGTAGCAATACCAGTCTTTGACATCTGGAAACCAAGACCAGGAAGAACACGAGCACCGTCAGCGATACCGTATACAAGGTCAACTAGGTTCTCATAGGTGAACGCACCAGCAACGCCGGTTCCACCAGTAACAACAGAACCAGCAGCACCAGCCAACTTGGTGGTTAGAACTGAGTTAGCCTGAAGACCTAGAGAGGTTCCTAGTTCCTGAGCAATGTAAGAGGTAATGTCGAAACCTGCATCGCTTACTAGTTCTGAAGCCACGCTCACGAGTGCACCGTACTTCTCAGCACCTAGAGTGATGCTTGAGAAGGTTGGGTTGCTCTCTGAGATTGCTGAACCAGCTGCAACTGAACCTGAAGTTGAGGTAGCAGTTACGGTTGGGATAACAAGGTTCTCACCTGAAGCAGTGTTGAATACCTCTGAGGTGGTTAGCATAGGGCCAACCAACTGAGCGATCTCGAACACACGGTTGTAGAATGACTGAC
>JACCDZ010742963.1_pt1 | contig 19174 bp, 13 predicted proteins | sample 7449551 | NCBI WGS metagenome assembly JACCDZ01 (sample SAMN15323452, study PRJNA562643) | freshwater metagenome | isolation source: river surface water | place: USA:Blue River Watershed | collected 2017-08-18
GGCATCGCCGAACAGGTAACCCCAGGATGAGGGACGAAGCGATTGAGATACGAACGATTTGCGACAGGCGAAATTCACCAGCAACTGCGGAAGTCGCAATTGCATTTGCATTCGCAGCAGATCCAGTAACTCAGTGAGACTGCAGGGAAGGTCATTTACTGGCATACCCGACGCGCTCAAAAGCGCCTGGATGCACTTGAGTTTTCCGTCTTTACCCAGCGCTTGAGCATTCAGTGTTTTAACATCATCCGCACAGCGAATCAGCAGAGCCAACGAGGCAGGATCTGGAAACCACTGCCGATACTCGGCATCGCCCACCCCTCGGATAGAAAGTGGAAGACGGATTTCAGGAGTTCCCGCTATCCATTCAATGCTATCCAGAGAAACCCTGAGCAAGGCATTGAGTTGAGCTATGTCCAGTAGTCCACCACTGTAAGCTGCATTGAGAAGTAGCAGGCCAATGCGCGCTTCAGCATCTACTAAGTCCAGATCGAGCTTCAAGCCATCCTGAAGCGCCAAGAGCAACCGGTGACTGCGCTCAATACGGGAAGCCGTGTAGGTATCGGGATTGATAGGGTTGGCTGCACGCTTGACTGCTATGGCAATGCGTGCGAGAGGAAATCTGGGTATCCGTTTCCTAAGGCGATGAGTGACACTTCGGAGCATGTTCCTCATCGTATGATCCATGCCAAGATGGCTTTCGAGTTCGCGAACATGCTCGACGCGCACTTCTTGCATGGCAGTCTTTCCAAGCAACCACTGTCCGAACTGGGTATTTGATTGCTCGGCTATCTCCCTGAGACGCACCCGAACCGGCTGACTCCAAGTCGGCTCGTGATCAACTGGTGACCAGAGAGTTTCCACCTGCTGCTCGCTCAGTTGAATCACGCTCATTTCATACTCCAAGGACTGCTGATTGCTGACCAGCCCATCTCGGTCAGCAATCTAGAAATCCATTTGTTGAGACAATCGGCGTAAGCCGATGGACAAAACGACGAAAAAGAGTCCATGGGCTCCTCGCCACGCAACCAGTGCCCCATAAATGCAGCCATTACTTCGGCAGGGCAATCACGCTCAGCAAGTTCAGTACGGATGAATTTGCGAAAGGAATTGATAGGATGCGGGGTATATCCGACAACCAACTCCATTTGTTTTCGAATTGCCAGCGGCCTAATTTCCTCGCGGCGAATACCCCCACCCCCGCTTATGAGGAAAAATCCTCGAGACCACCTGCCATCGCTATCGTCCTGAGGTAAATAACCAGTCAGTTGTTTTGTGATTGCACAACAATGCTCTGTGTAATGCTCCAGTTGCCGCTTAAGCATTGGCGGCATGCAGATTAGCCTGCTCATATGTCGATCATCCGAGTCCTTGTCAGACATAGCTCCCATGCACAGCATCGGATCAAACTCGGCGACATGCCTAAGCGGATTGCGAATCGCCCGACACCCTGTCAAGAACATGAACATCTGAACAACCCAAAGACTGTAGTGATTGTGCCAAGTCAGCATGTCAGAGAGACGGCCTGCAGGCTGTTTTCTGAGAACTCCAGCCAATGCCTTCACATTCGCAGCAATAGTTTCGGGCAGCAGACAGTGGTTTGCCCCCACTGCACCGTGCTGGAAGGTCTGTATCAATGCTGGCTCATATGCCAACCCACAGCAGGCATAGACTTTACGCAGCACTCGGACAAGCGATTGCGCATAGATGTTTGTCAGATGGTTAGTATCAACTTGCAGGTAATAGCACGGTGTCTGGGCGGAAGGTACACGCACCCCAGACAACATAGATGAAACGGCTATATCATGGGTGTCAGACACGATCTGGTTAAAGACGTAGTGACGGATCTTAGTCAGCGTAAAGCGCCTGTTCCCTTTCCCGAGCATGGCCAAAACTACCTCGGCCTCCGCTTCCAGTTCCTCGGCCTGAAATTGGAATATCTGGCCGGAACACCGCGGAAAACTCCTAAAAAGCATATCCACTAGCCCTGCACTGCCGGCCAGATCGGGTAGAAGGATTCGAATTTGGGGCTGACGAACTCCTCTCGACGGTTGCTGACGATTATCGCCTGCCAAGTCAGGACGGCGGACAATTAAGCTGAAGGCAGCGGGATCTCCACGGACTAGCACCAAAGCCTCAGTACAGTCATCCGCGTGATCAACGCGCAACATCTGCACGACCTGCGTGATCGCCTGCCCAAGCCATAGTCCAATGTGCAGTACCACAATGGACTCCATCCTTAGCTGAATCCGGGATGGTTCCTTCGCAAAACGGAGTTCTTTTTGGCACAACTCAAACAAGTCGCTGGCACCAAATAGCAGGTCTCGCAGCTCAAGTAGGGAGAACTGGTTATAGGAGAAGGGCGGCATTTGCCGACCCCGGACGATATGCGCCTCTATACCCTGCTGGCTTAGCTTGTCTGCAACATAGGGTCGATCGCAGTCATGGTCATCCAGAACCCACATCTCTGTCGACGGACTCAGCTCATCTGGCGCAAGCTCCCCCTCATAGGAATCCGACGGCTCTGTGAAGATATTGTAATAGCCGGGTAATTGATCGGGATCATCCGGATCATCAAACACGAATCCCAGTGGCTCCTCGCTGACGGGGTGCGTTAGCTCAGGCTGATCTGTGTTCAAAAGTCCGCCTCCACCACCATTCCGACCCGATCTGGTGGGTGGTATTTCCCCATGGTGATACCGAACCAATCGCACTATTGAAGCAAAAAGCTCGGCATTGTCAGACATTGACTCGGAAGGTGAAAAACTTTGGCAGGCTGCTATGAACTCCTTTGTCGTTCCCCAGATTTTGAGCTCGGCGGGAATCGAGCAAAAGTTCAACTCGCATAAACGGCGCAGATCCAGAAATACCGCATACCGCTGGGTGACTAGTTGATCCTGAAGTTGCGGTTGCGTAGCTGCCAGAATCTGTGCGAGTAACCGCTCATAATCCAGAACAAGTTCAGTATTGCGGGGTCTAAACCAGAGCACCGCGTATGGAAATCCGAAGCGAGTAACTCCGCGGTTTAACACTGGGTTACGCAATGGGGCAGGATGTCCGAACCAGAACTGCTCGCCCAGCTTGCTTAATGCAGACGGGTCATCACGCAGCGCAATCAACCACTCACCCTGCTCCCGACATACTTTGGGATCACAAACTCCGATGCGAATCGGGCTGCCAATCTCAGCTGCGCGCAGAACCCTCAAAAATCCAGTGATAATGCGAGGCAAATCGATCAGATCAGGATGGGCGCCTATGGCTTCCAGAATTACCGAGATAGCCTGAGGAGACTGCCCCCGCTCTGTGGCCAGCTGAAGAAGAGTTTCCTGCGTACTCATTCTTCACCCCCCCGCCCCTTGAGAGGCTTAACGCCAACCAGGCGCGCTAGGTGTGCATGGCTTTTGTATTTATGAGGCCAACAATCTGGTGCATCCTTGATGTGCCGGTACAAATCGCGAATCTGTTGCGGCGTAATCCTCGCCAGCGCAGGGGCAACCAGACGCTCGATCAGCACCAATTGATGTAGCGTGGTTTCCGCGATTACTCCTGGCAATACTATGCATCGGACCGGGCTATCCGGGGCAGCGTAAGCAGTCAGCCAACGATAAATTGTCGTTTGCCCGATGCAAAAACAATCTGGATGCCTGCTGACCACCAGCGGGTATGTTCTATTTATGAGCTGCGCCATTGATGGGGGTATCAATGCACACTCAGGAATTGCAATGGGTGCAAGGTCAAGTTCCCGCTCAACCCGGGCGAAATTTGGATGAACCCCCCGAATCTCCGACAGCTTTATTTCCAGCATATGTACTCCGCTATTGAGTGATGTTCCTTAATAGCGGAGCTGCAGTGCTCAAATTCGAGCAAAAATTTCAGGAAAATGAATTTTTTTTAACCGATCCCTCGAATGAGGGATCTGGCTTAGTAAAAATCTGCCTCGATAAGTTTCGACGAACAACATTGCAAGATTTTTTTGTTCAATTTCGCGTTTTTGTTCACTTCAATGCCGCTATTAAGGGTGAGTCGTTTAACCCCAAACAAGAGCGGACAAGTCATGGCAGAACATTGGAATGAAGTTGCAGGCAAAATGAGTGATCGCGAGGTGGCCAGACGCTTTGGTATTTGCTCGAATACTGTTCGTCGTTACCGGCTAAATTTCGGCATACCAGCCTACGACCCGCGAAGCACAGAAGCACCTATCGGACTTTTGGAAAAGCTTGCTATCGAGAGCAATTATCAACTGGCGAAAGAGTTCAACATTGCCACCAGCCGTGTTGAGGCGCTGCGGACTGAGACTGGTATTCAAGAGCCGAAGTTACAGAGACCCAGGTTTATTCCGTTGGAAGTTGGTATCTGGACCGATAGCGCGATCGCTATGCTTGGAACAATGCCCGATCCAGAGCTTGCAGATAGACTGGGGGTCAGCCGCACTCCAGTGAAGAAAATGCGCAAAAAGCTGGGTATCGCTGCATACAAGGAACCGTTTCCGGAGATTACGGCCGAGATTGCAGCAGAGTTCGGCAAAGTGTCCGACAGCTCCCTTGCTAAGCGCCTAGGGGTGTCCGCCAGTTTTATACGTCGTGCTCGTATGAAATTGATGAACTCCTAGCCTAACCGGTCTTAATAGCCTCTGATGGGACCTATAGGCTTAGCGCTAGCTGGAAATTCTGCGAGGTCACCTCAGCTCTTGTAGGATTTCGATGCGGATTTTTCGCTTTAACCCTGTTGCGCCGGATGATCAGTAATGAGAGTTCAAAAACAGTCTCAACGAACTTTTTACAAAGCAGAACAAGTTCGCGGTCGCTCGCATTTTCAGTCTGTCGAAGCAATTAAGGAAGGCACTGAAAGATGATAAGGTCAGTCAGCTGAATCAGCTTTTGCATTTCGATGGGTTTTGGAGATATGACTTCGAAAATGGCTTACAGCTTTGTAACGCCGCTGAAGAGGCACACCCGCGCAAGCCTCTTTGCTTTAACCGTGGTTTCGGCATCAATGGATTACTTGAGTTTGTGAGACCTAGTCGACTGGGCCGACTGCGACCTGAAAGGAATGTGCGTATGGAAGGGCTATGCAAGGGACGAATGTGAAGAGCAGTGAGTTGATGAAATCCATGCTCGATGGGATGTCTCCAGCGCCCTTTTTACCACCATGCCTTTACTACATGATGCCGCTGGAAAACTTCCAGACGGTACGCAAGCATGGCCTTGTGTCCCGCAGTACTGCGATAGAAAGAGGCCTATACGTTCAGGACTATTCGGATCAGGAGGTTCAGACCCGGCGTGCCAGCAAGCGCGAACCGGTTTTTCATAGCTGCCTGCATGATTACGTTCCGTTATACCTGAACCCGAGAAATCCCATGCTGTACCGCCTTCGCGATCAAGCTGCTGATCTGGTGGTGTTGGGTTTGACGCCAAGTCTTTTGGATTATCACGATCAGCATTGTTTTACGGACGGCAATGCAGCCAGTGATCTAACTCAGTTTTCAAAAAATCCGTCGGTCGTACTGCCTTCGCTTCAAGCGCTCAAGGCTGCGTACTGGAACGATGTGCCTGATGGTAAGCGTCGGCGCTGTGCTGAAGTGCTTGTAGCGCCCAGTATTGCACCCGGATTTATCGAAGTTGCGATTTGCTCAAACGCAGAGACAGCAGCAGCTGTTAACGATTCAGGACTTAATCTGGATGACAGATTGATTGTTGATCCGGGCTTCTTTTTTGCCGGGGCTATTAGATGAGTAATGTCGCCGTAGTCACGGGCAATATTTTTCGCTCTCGCGCCCAGACATGTGTCAACACTATTAACTGCGTTGGTGTGATGGGTGCCGGCATCGCATTTGAATACCGCTTGCGCTATCCGGAAATGTTCCAGCAGTACCGTCTTCTCTGCGAGCAAGGGCAGATTGCTATTGGGAAGTTATGGATTTACAAGGCGGCGGATCGCTGGGTGTTGAATTTCCCGACAAAGAAACATTGGCGCTACCCCAGTCAGGAAGACTTCTTGCACATTGGTCTAGAGAAATTTATGGGCAGCTACAAGTCACGGGGGATCAGCTCTGTTGCCTTCCCTCTATTAGGGGCTCAGATGGGCGGGCTATCGGCTGAGCGCTCGCTGGAAATTATGCTGGATCACCTCAGCCCTTGTGCAATCCCGGTAGAAATTTATCGCTACGACCCTTTTGCTCCAGATGATCTGTATGAAGCGTTCAAAAGCAGATTTCTCGAGTTCAGCGAAGATCAGATCAAAGTCAGTAGTGGGTTGCGCTCTCAGTCTGTCGAAGCAATCCGAAAGGCGCTTGCAGATGAGCGAATCTGTCAGCTGAACCAGCTATTGAAATCCGAGGGGATTGGTGACAAGACCCTGGAAAAGGCTTACCGCTTTGTCACGCAGTTATTAAGGGGGTCTGATCGTGAAACGCCGGCGCAGGGCTCCTTACTATAACGGTGGCTAGACACTATCTAATCAGGGTAATTATTCTTACTCCAGAGTAAGAATAATTATCATTCCAAAGGATAGCAACATGACGAAATCATTCATAACATTATGATTAATATATATTTTTTATAATTGGCATATATTTCGCTATTGCTATATGTACATCCCCAAGGAAAGCACTTATGTCAGAGCTCAAAAAATTCCAAGTCCAAACTGCTCGTCCTCTGCCGATTATCGTATTGGCTGACACCAGCGGCAGTATGTCGGTCGACGGCAAGATCGAAGCATTAAACAAAGGACTTAAGGACATGATCACCAGCTTTGCTGGCGAAAGCCGTCTGCGTGCAGAGCTTCAGGTTAGCTTGATTACCTTTGGCGGCAGCCAAGCTGAGTTGAGCCTCCCGCTGACCCCTGCACACCAGCTAAAAAGCTTCACAGCTCTGGCGGCAGACGGCATGACGCCGTTAGGCGGTGCGTTGACGCTGGCCTGCGACATGATCGAAGACAAGGACTGCATCCCCTCTCGTGCGTACAAGCCGGTGATCGTGCTGGTTTCTGACGGTTACCCCAATGATGATTGGCAAGCCCCCTTTGCCCGACTGATGAAAGGCGAGCGATCCTCCAAAGCCACGCGTTTGGCAATGGCAATTGGTTCCGACGCAGATGAGTCCATGCTCAGCGACTTTGCCAACGATCCTGAAGCGCCACTGTTCCATGCTGATAATGCCCGGGATATTCAAAGGTTCTTCCGCGCCGTAACTATGAGTGTCAGTGCGCGCAGCCAGTCGGCGACACCTAATCAGGCTACGCCTTTGCAGATACCAAGCGCAGAAGACCAAGACTGGGAGTTCTGATGCGCTTACTGGCAAGCGGGGCTTCGGTACGAGGTCCTGCACATCAACTGGATGGCTCACCGAACCAAGATGCTCTTTGCGTCAGCGGCGTTGCCGACGGCTGGTGCATTGCCGTGGCTGATGGGCTGGGTAGCCGCCCACTGAGCCATCTAGGTTCACGTAAAGCCGTGCAGGTGTTTAGGCAACTCGCTCGTCAACAGCGGGATATTCCCCATGACTCGATAGCCAAAAATCTGCGCGATGCCTGGCTGGCTCACTTTGGCGAGCGCTATCGGCTGCATGAAACAACCTGTCTCTGGGCACGAGTGAATGACCATGGCCAGGGCGTGGCGGGTCAGATTGGCGATGGCTTGCTGCTGATTAGAAGTCAGGGAGTGTTCAGGATCGTAACAGACCAGCGCCAAGGCTTTGGCAATCAGACCGCGACTTTGGCGCAGACTGCTGTGGCGGACTGCAGCACCAACTTCGAGTTGTGTAAGCCGGGTGACGGTGTATTGCTGATGACGGACGGCATCTCGGATGACCTGATTCCGGAACACTTAGAGCCCTTTTTTGAGGCGATTTACCAGCGTCAGTTAAGAGCCAGTAAGCGCCGCATGCGTCAGTGGCTGATACGAGAGCTCAATGGCTGGTCCACGCCACGCCATGGTGATGACAAGACTATCGCTGGAATATTCAGAACGGATTTGAACAGATGACCGCGACCACAAAAACGCAGCAAAGACGCATGGTGCAGGACACCAAAGGCTCGTTCTACGAGCTACGGGAAGAGTTGAGCCGGGGCGGACAAGGCATCGTCTACCGTACTCAGTATCCCCAAGTCCTGATCAAAGGATTCACCAATAAGGATCAACAGGCCCGTCTGCGCTGGCATCAACTGATCGCATGGTTGATTCACCAGGACCTTAGTGATCTGAAACTGGCAAGACCGCTAGCTATGCTGGCAGAGCCTCGTTATGGCTATGTCATGGAGCTGATGGACGGACTGATTCCTCTGCAAAGCCTGCTCGACAGCTTCATCGACGCTGAAGATGAGACGGCAGGCGATTATCTGCGTCAAGGTGGTTTGCGGCGTCGCATCCGTATCTTAAGTCAGCTCGCCCGCACACTGAACCAGTTACATGGGCGCGGGTTGCTTTATGGCGATTTGTCTCCCAGCAATATCTTCGTGTCGGATGATCCTGGCCATGCTGAAACTTGGTTGATTGATTGCGACAACATCAGCCTGGAGTCACACAATGGTTTGTCCGTGCATACAGCGGACTATGGTGCACCCGAAGTTGTCCGCGGCGATGCGCTGCTGTCCAGCCTTACGGATATTTGGAGTTTTGCAGTCATCGCCTATCAGTTGCTGACCCATAACCATCCCTTCAAAGGTCAACTGGTCACTGACGGTGAGCCTGAGGAAGAGGAAGCAGCCCTGCGCGGCGAGCATCCTTGGATCAATGATGCGCAGGACAATGCCAATCAGTGTTTTGCCAACTTGCCGATTCAGCTTCTTGAACACAGCAAGCTACCTGCGTTGTTTAGCCGTTGTTTCGAAGCAGGGCTGCACAATCCAGTTGACCGCCCCAGCATGACTGAGTGGCTTGAGGCCTTGGCGGAAATTGATGAGCGCATTTATTGCTGCTCAGGTTGCGGTGGCACCACTTTGCTCTCAGCTGAACTTGATTCAGTTGACGATGCGGCATGCTTTTTTTGCGACGAACCTGCCGATAGCCGACTGGTTCTGCTTGAAGAGTTCATCTCCTTGCCGGCAGAGGCTGAGGGCTCTACTGATATTGAAGGTGAGAAGTTTGCAACCGGGCGCAAGGTCTGGCTGCAGCCTGGTGTTGAGATTGAACTGAAGCGCCTGATGCCAACGTATAGCTATGACCGCTGGCCTGCAGATCATATTCGTGTTGAGTACATCGGGCCGGGACTGGGAATTCATCCTCTGCCCCAGAGCAAATTACACCTCCAACGTGGAAAGAATGACCCGAAAGCACTGGATCGTTACCAGGGGCTAAAGGAGAGTCTTCGCGGGCAACATGAAGAGCATTACAAGATCCATGTGGGCGAACTGGATGACTCCCACATCATTTGGCAATTCAGGTGGTGACGGCATATGGAGCTTAAAGAATTCCCCATGCTGTCCGAGGATGTGCTGGTTCTTTCTACAGATGAGCGCATTGACAGCTTTCAAGCAGGAAAGGCGATTTTCCTCCAGACCTACCAAGATGAATGGCTGGCAGTACAGGGCGACGAACGCATCAAGGTGAGCTGCTCTGCAAATGATCAGAATTTGTTTAGCCGGCTGGTGCTGCGAGATCAGGTGCGCTGGCTACTTACCAGCAAGCAGGGCAGCACCAAGCTTTTGGTGCAGTACTGTGCACCGGTTGAAGTGTCTGCCATGCAGCTTGAAATTGGAGTCGATGAGCTGATTGCCGATGATCTCTTCAGCAAACGGGAAATCACGGATAAGAGCATAGACCTGGCCTGCCGATGGTTAGCCGATCAATTCCTCGTGAGTGACCTTGCAGAGGGCTATTGGCTGACGATAACTCACTTCATCAATAGCGCCTCGAAAGGAGGTTTCCAACTGATTGGCAAGGGTTGGCGCGCGGATGTTGAGCAACAGCAGGACCATGGTCTGCTGATCAAGCGCATTACCCGTCAAACGCGTCGAGAGGGTGGTTTCTCATTACTGATCGGTCAGTCCAAGTTTCGAGATGTTTCTGTTGTGGCTGTTTTAAATAGTGCCAGTCAAAAAGCGCTACTAGATGCTGCTTTGCGAGACAGTGCCAGTTATTTGGAGTTGTGGAATCTCTATAACGACAAGGAGTGGCACGGCGCATTACAGAAGGCTGAGACCCTGCGCTCACTTCGTATTTTTCAATGGGAAGGTATTGAAGAAGGGCGTGGAAACATCTGGCGCCTTACTCCGAAATCACAGGACGACTACCGGGAGTTCCGTGAACGCTGGCGTTCACTTGAGCTGCAAGCAGACGCTCAGGTTGATCTCGGCGTCGAGCCTCCTGATTGGGCAGAAGAACTTACCACGAATGAGGAAAAGGCCGACCAGAGCATTCCGCGCGGCACCATACGGTTTGAGCGTGACGCTGTTGTATTTGAGCCTGTTTCAACCCGGCCCGGCGTACGCCCTAAAAAGCCTGAGGGCTGGCTTTACCTGTCCTTGGCTGGTCACCGTACTGTCGGCAAAAGACGCCTTGCGGCTAAACGCTCGATTGATTCGGGCAAGCGACTGCCACAATTAAAATGGTTGCTGGAAGGGGTAACTGTTCCTGCCTCAAGGCGTCGGCGAATTGATGGGTTGACACCCTATGTGTTGGAAACCTTTAAAGGTGGAAAACCTACCGAGAAGCAAGCGCTGGCGCTGGATGCGGCACTCAATACACCGGATATCGCCATTATCATAGGCCCACCCGGGACAGGCAAAACGCAAGTCATAGCCGCATTACAGCGTCGCCTCGCAGAGGAAACCCAAGACAGCAATACTGCGCAGGTTCTTATCAGCAGTTTCCAGCACGATGCTGTGGACAATGCGCTTGACCGTAGCGATGTATTTGGATTACCAGGAGCACGCGTCGGCGGCAAGCGCGGAGCACAGGATAAGGGCTCGGCGATTGACCCCTGGCTGGATCGTCAGGGCTCTCATTTGCAGGAGAAGATCGCCGAGCAATACAGAAAATACCCTGAATTGGAGCACCTAAGAGATCTATCAACCCAGCTGGCCTTAGCAAGAATTTCTGACACTTCACCAAGCCATCAAGCCGAGACTTTCACCAGTATCCTGAACGCACTGCGTGAACTGGATAGCAGCGGCTTGATGTTGCCGCCAAAGCTTGAAAGTCAAATTGAGGACTACATCGAAAACCTGCAAAGGCAGACTCCAGTATCGAAGGCGAATGGGCAGCATGCTCAAGCCTTGAGGCGGGCCCGTGCGTTGCGGGTAGAGCGGAATGCATTCAACGATGATGGTCCGGATCGCGCTTGGGACTTGCTTAGTTGGTTGAAGCGCAACAACACACTCACCTGTAGTGATTTGCTTGCTTTGTTGCAGGATGCAGCGGATAGCGCGCAACCTTCAGATTCCATGCTGCATGACTTGGCGGCGAGTAAAAACAAACTGCTTGATCAGTTTATGCCCGATTACCGACCGGCTGAATTAAGACAACAGGCGGACCCTGAGGGTGTGGCGCTGCTTGATGAGATTGATCAGCATCTTGAGAGCAAGTTGCGACAACGAAAGCAGGGTGTGGCCTGGGTGCTGGAGCAGCTTGCTGACAGCCTGGAAATGGATGGGCGAGCTGCGCAGGCGGTCGTGTACGAGTACTCCATGGTGGTAGGTGCCACCTGTCAGCAGGCAGCAGGCACGCAGATGGCAGGCCTTAAGGCTCTATCAGGCCTAGATAGCACTGATATCGAGTTCGATACCGTGGTGATCGATGAGGCGGCCCGTGCTAATCCTCTGGATCTTTTTATCCCCATGTCCATGGCCAAGCGCCGTGTTGTGCTGGTCGGTGACGATCGGCAGTTGCCGCACATGCTTGAGCCGGACATTGAAGGTCAACTGCAAGAAGAGCATCAGCTGACCGAGCTGCAGCTGATGGCCTTTCGCTCCAGCCTTTTCGAGCGCATGCGCGTCAAACTGCAGGACCTTGAAAAGGTAGACAACATTCGGCGTGTAGTAATGCTCGATACCCAGTTCCGCATGCATCCACTACTCGGTGACTTTGTCAGTAGGCAGTTTTATGAGTCGGTAGGTTTGGGTCAGATTCGCTCTAAGCGCGGAGCGGATGAGTTCACATTCCCCGATGCCTTTCTCGCGGCTCTAGGTCCGCTGGCATCTGAGTATCGTGACCGAATTTGCCAGTGGATCGATGTACCTGCTGTTCAAGGCAAGGATCAGCGCAGAGGCACAAGTCGAATAAGAGAAGTTGAGGCGCAGCGCATTGCGGATGAGGTGGTCAGACTACTGAAGGCGGGAGGCGATAGCCTTTCGATCGGCGTTATTACCTTCTATGCAGCCCAGCGCGATTTGATCATGGAAAAACTCGCTGATCAGCGCGTTGAAGATACCCCGCTGATGGAGTTTCGCAACGGAGCCTTCGAGCCGCATGAACGTTTCAAGTGGGCCAGAAAGGTACGTGGGGACGGCACAGAAAGTCTGGAAGAAAGGTTACGGGTAGGTTCTGTCGACGCCTTTCAGGGTAAGGAGTTTGATGTTGTGCTTTTGTCCTGTGTAAGGACCTATCACCCGGCAAAGCCTGGGCAAGAAGCTGGCGATGCTGCTGAACGCGAAAAGCAGCTTAACCGGCAATTTGGATTTTTAAGGTTACCCAACCGGATGAACGTGGCCATGAGCCGTCAGCGGCAAATGCTGATTTGTGTCGGTGATGCGGCGTTAGCCACAGCACCCGAGGCGCAGGAGGCTGTACCAGCATTGGCTGCCTTCCACCACATGTGCGGAGGTGAGCATGGCAGCCTTCGTTGAGTCCGCCCTATATCTCAAGCCTGGCTCAAAGCCAAGAGGAAAGAGCAAGGCGTTGCTTTGGCCGGTACTGGTACACCGTGTTTTGTACCCAGATCCCCAACGGCCGAAGTTGAACCTATTGCAGCGGGCGGTGCTCGGTTTGATCCGTGCCAAAACGGTGCGCGCTGAGGATCTTGCCGCATTGACTGGACTGCACTTCAAACTGATCAAGTTGATACAGGCTCAGTGTGTAAGTAACGGGTGGCTTGTTTCAAACGCTGACGCCCTGACAGACAGTGGCGAAAGCTTGCTAAATGAAGAGGATATCGCCGAGTCCAATATGAAATCCGGCTATTTGCTGCAGGACGCGCTGACCGGAAAGTTCTGGCCTCGCCTTGTTGTGCAGCTGAGCCAAACAGAGCCTGTAGATCAACTTGCTCGCTACCCGGAGTTCATGACCGAGAGGAAAATAGGCAAAACGTACAGCCCTTTCATGGTGGAAGCCAATCGTGCATCCCTGCCCGGACTTGATCATGAGTCTTTGATGGTGGCCTACCGTGATTACCGGGAAGATTACTCGGCGTCACGGCAGTTGAGGGCGTCGCATGACCTGCCTGAGCAAATCAGCCTGCATGGGGTGCAACGTCTAGATGCAGTTGCTCAGTCAGCCCGGATTCTTGTTTGGGTAACGGCCGATGAATACGGGCAGGGTTTGTGGTCGGTCAACGATCCATTCGGCTTGCGTGAGAATGCCTGGTGGCTGCACGAGCCACTTATGCAGGCAATTGAGAATAATACACATCTGCTCGCTTATCTTGAGTCGCTGGTTAGCATTCCGAGAATCGATAACCAGACAGTTGAGCAATGGCTGGAAGCACTTCGCAAACAGACCGAGCTTCAGGTGTTGATTGAATACCCTTGGGTGGAACGCCAGCCGGATATCAAAAGGCATCTGGCTGCATTGCTGGTGCGAAGGGAGAAACTGCTGCAGGGCGATACCAGTCCGCAAGAGTTAGATGCCGCACTTGTGGAAAGTCAGAAATTGCTGGAAGTGCTCATGCAATGGCTGATTCGTGCTTATCCGGCTGATGTAGGGCTGTTACCAAGTCAGCAAAGAGCCGACTACAGGCTTAATCAGAGGATTCTCAATGCGTTGCAGATTCCTGCATTAACTGTGGCCGTGATTAGTTTACTGGCAAGGCAGAAGCTTGATCAGGTGATTCGAGCCTGTTCCAAACCAGTCTCTTCGCTCAAGGCTCTGCTATTTGCTGCCGTCATGGGAACGTTCAAAGAACCTGGACACCCGCTCAAGGTTATGGGCCCTGCTGAATTGCAGCTTGAGAAGCTGCTGTATCTGGCGGACCTGCGGAATCAGAGCAGCCATGCCCAGAGCAGTTTTACTGGAAAAGAACAAACCCAACTCACGGAGCGTATGGCACTGGACAGTATTCAGTTCGCCCTGAGCTTCACTGCACAGTTTAAGGAATGGATGTAATGGGTAAGAAGAGCGCGAATAAGTTTGGCCCTCAACAGGTGCCCGTAGCTGCTGCGGTAGCTCCACGTCCTTCGCTGGAGAAGCAGCTACATACTTGGGAAGCTTCATTTGAGAGCGCCTCCAAGGTTTACCAGTCGTTCGATATAAGCATGGATATCCATGTGGAGCAGGACTGGTTACGCAGTGTTCTTGAAAGGTTTCAGGCCGACGGGGACACTGATCTAGCACGTTGGATTGAGCGATTCGCAGATTTCAGCAAAGAGCTGGTTAAGCTCAAGGATCGTTTACACGAGGAGTCCGCAGAACGCTGGGAGCAGGCAAACAGCCTAGTCGCCGGTATCGGCGCAAGGGAGCAGCTACTTGCCGTGCAACAGGACGCGCTCGAGGCTGGAAAAGCAGCCTTTGACGATGCAAAGGCTGCTTTAGTCGACGAGCAAGCACAGCTGGCCCATAGAAAATCAGAACTACTGGATGCTGAGCGCTCACTGAATTTGCGTGAAACTAACGCTCAAGCCGGTTTTGTTGAACAGAATGAACAGGCATTACGCCAACTTGAGGAGCGTCAACAGCAACTTATCAAGCAGCAAGAAGGCTTCCTGAAAGACGTGCAGGATGAAAAGCGCAAGCTTGATTCCGAATTGGCACAAACTGCCCGGCGCTTGGCTGAGATCAAATACAGCTGCTCCGAGGAAGAGTCTGAGCGCATAAAGCGGCTCGATGATCGTGAACATGAAATCAAGCAAAGCAAGATGGAGCTTGATCGTGCGCGCAGTCGAATGGATCGCGAGTGGGCTGATATCAAAGCTACGCAAGCCAGCCTTGAGCAACGTGTTGCGGCTGAAATGGTAGCTGAGCGCGCCAGCCACGAGCGCGCAATAGCAAAACTTGAAGGTCAGCGTGAGTCGGCATGGAATAAGGCCGATGAACTCAAAGAGAAACTCGCCGATCTTCAGGAGCTGGCGCAGGCGCTAGGCGAGCAATCAGCAGCGGATATCTTGGAAACGCTCGATGCGTTGAAGCACGAAAACGCAGTGCTGAAACGCAGCTCAGAACAGTCGGATACTTCGGAGCTGCAGCGTGAAATCGACTACCTACGCAGCTGCAAGGCGGATCTTGAGCGTGATCTTTCAGCACTGCTCCCTGAGCTTGATAATTTTCGTCGTGAACTAAGCGTCAAACGGATAGCTGCGACTGAGCTGGAGCAAACCGCTAAGAAAGGCCGTCTGCTGGAGCACAGCAACAATTTGCTCTCAGCCCAAATCGACGAACTGGGAGGCAGGATTGAGCACTTAACCAATGCCCAGAAAACCCAGACGCCATTCCCCGCCATGTCGTTGATGGATTCAGGAAAGGAATACCGAGCAAGCATGGAGCACGAATCCGTGCCTGGGCTCAAACAGTTTGCTGAAGAGCTACAGCATCGAATTGCGCAAGCGGAAGATCAGGTTGAACTGTTTTATAGCCTCGGAGATATTCGCTTGCTGCTGGGCGGACTGGCCATGAGTCAGCTGCATGTCTTTCAGGGTATCAGTGGTACGGGCAAGACCAGTCTGGCGAAGGCCTTTGCCAAGGCCATGGGGGGATTCTGTACCGATATTGCCGTCCAGGCGGGCTGGCGTGATCGGGATGATTTGCTCGGCCACTACAACGCCTTTGAGAGGCGTTTCTACGAAAAGGATTGCCTTCAAGCCCTTTATAAGGCGCAAACACCACGTTGGAGAGATACCTGCAATGTGATTCTTCTTGATGAGATGAACCTTTCTCGTCCTGAGCAATACTTTGCAGAATTCCTCTCAGCTTTTGAGAAAAATAATCCCAATGAGCGTCTGATCAGTCTTGCAGAAACCGCCATGCCCAATGCGCCAGTGATGCTGCGTGATGGCCGCAAGATTCTTGTTCCTAGCAATGTATGGTTTATCGGTACCGCCAACCATGACGAAACAACCAATGAGCTGGCAGATAAGACCTACGATCGTGCGCATGTGATGACTCTGCCCAAGCAAGACCACCGCTTTGGTATCAAACGCTTTGATCCGGCAAGCTTCTCGTATTCCGCTTTGAATAAAGTCTTCGACGATGCATGCAATAAACATCGGCAGGAAGTCGGTGACCTCCTGAAGTGGCTCAGTGAGGATGATCTGACCAAGCAATTGGAAACGGATTTTGCGCTGGGTTGGGGGAATCGCTTTGAGAAGCATGCGAAACGCTTTATTCCGGTGATTAAAGCAGCGGGAGGAACTGAGGGAGAAGCTCTGGATCACCTGTTGTCCACGCGCGTCATGCGTAAGGGTAAGGTTACCGGCCGTTACGATGTAAGCCTTGATGCTCTGAAAACACTACAGGATGCATTGCTTTCGTTCTGGGATGCAGCAGGCCTTGATGGTGTCCCAGAAAGCTGCAATCAGCTGCTGGAAGTCGACATCCGTCGCCTGGAAGGCGTTAGCTGATGTGGCAGGACCGACTGACTGGCAAGCCGCTGCGTGACCTTCCGGAAAAGGTTGAGCCTGGTCGATATTGGGCAGGCTCAACCGGGCTGACACTGAATGGCCATACGCCCAATTTCTCGGGCATTTTGGTAGAAGATGAAGGGCAGCGGTGCCAGCTAAATGATCAGGTTCGGTCGTTCGTCCTGCCAAGCCAGATTGATGTTGCAAGCACCGAACTTTTGTTCAAGGCAATATCCACGCTTGATGCCGATCATCAGCAGGCCGACTCACTGATATCCCCGCTTATGCCGGCTGCGATTGTCGATGATCAAGGGCACCTCCAGCCATTCGAGGAGCAGTTGCTGGAGGTCGTAAGTAAAGGTCATTTGCATCGAATTTCCCAACGCCCACGGCTGGACATGCACTATGAGGATGAAGTCACGGATATTGCTCGCGCTCGCAAGCTTTCCAAAGGAGCACTGGTGCATCTTGCGTCCCACTCAGAGTGCTGGCAGCGTCAAACACTCAGTGGAGTTATACCCAGAAAGGTTATGGCCCGATTCAGCCAGGACGATTTCGGTATCTATGAAAACCGAGTATATGCAAGGCTACTAGACAAGATTGACAGATATCTTCGAGTCAGGCTCTCAACCCTTGGCAGTTTGCATGCGACCCTTGAACAAGCAATGGAGTTTTACAAGTCTGCAGACATAAACCATAGACTTGCCCACGCGGTATGTGACCTCTGGGGCATGACCTTTGGAGATCAGAGTAAGACCAGCAAAGCTTCTAAGCTTTTGAATGAATCACTGGAAGAGCTGCAGAAGCTACACAAAACTATACGGCAGTTGCAGCAAAGTGGTCTGTACACGCTGGTTGATCGCAACGCCCGGATCCAAAGCGCTCTTCATCGCACAAATATTCTTAGCCATGACCCTGACTACAGGCATGTGGCGACGCTATGGGACCTTTTAGGGCGAACCCAGGGGAGTGTCGTTGTTACTGCCGAGGAACGCTTCAGGAGGAATCAGCAACTTGCCCAGGCATATTCGAGTTATGCGGGCCTTGTAATACGCAGGGCACTGCAGCCTTATTTGGGTGGAAAGAAACAGGGTATATGGGGTGGCAGAACTCTACAGCTTCGCCAGAATGGTCTGGAGTGGGAACTACTGAGCACCGGAGCCGGCTCATCTGAGGATGAAGTGATACTGACCGTAGTTCCCTGGCTGACAACTGGTACACCCTCCGAGCAAGCAATGCCTTCCAACCGTTTCATAGCATGGCCAGCGATCGGTCAGGATCTGCCGGAGGATGCTTTTTCTGGGCAATGGGTGCCATTGTCTCCTTCAGACATGTACTGCGAGGAGAGATTTGGATTGCTGGTTGATCGCACTTTGCAACGCCTTTTGTTGGAAAATTATGGCCAGCCGCTGGAGAAAGTGCCGACAGTTGTACTGCGTCTTGCTGAGGCTTTACCGGGGTTTCGCGTTGACCTTCAAGCCAAAACGTTACAGCTCAAGGAAATGCTTGCAGGCGGCCCCATCAATGAGCTCCAAGAGGCATTGAAGTCTGCCAACGCATTACGACTAGGTACAGACTTACTGAGACGCAACGAAGAAATTTCTGCGCTGCAAATATGTCCGGTATGCAGGAAAAAAGTGCGCTTGATTTTCCAGGACTCTTTTGGCTTTAAAGCAAGTTGCGAAGAGTGTAAGACTGATCGGTATCTGAGGGGCCAGAAGGCTCAGCGTGAATACGAGCAAGTAGTAGGTGGCAGAAGAGATTTTAGAACGCTGGGGCGCAGGGGGTGGGCGATGCTCATTTAGTCGCTTTAACATGTCGATTAATTAGTTAATTGCCCAAGCTTCGCGGACAAACTCTTAAGCCCTAATCCTAGCTAAAAATTTTCATGACTAAGAGCTCAGCGTGCCATGGCCGCGCTGACGGTTGTAGTTGACGTCCATAAATTCAATCACGAATTTGCGCATATAAATTCGCGTTATGAATCCCCTCACCAAGGATGGACTTCACTTTCAGGCTAAGGATTAGGAAACCTGCAAAAAACGTAGCCCTAAGAATTACCCTTCGCGCTTATGCTGAAGCACGATTGGTGATCACGCATCAGCTTCTGGTGCGCGCCTGACCTATAACTTGTTATGCTGCTTTTCAAGATGGTTATTCGGCTTGCAGCTAGTGGTCGAAAATTGATTTGACCGAATTCTTCATTTGCGGCCTTTATAGGTAGCACTATATGTCGAAATGCGATGTAAACTACTGACAGAGTTAAAAGTCAAAGGCCATACAGCGCGTGGCTTAGAGCAACTTTAGACACCATTAGATTATGCTGAATTCATGTACCGCATTGGTCTCCGAAGGCAGGGGTCGTGGGTTCGAATCCCGCCGAGTGCGCCAATATTATTGATTTTTAAGGCTTTTAAAAAAGCCTACCTAAACCCAGCCGCCGGTTTAGGCCTCTATCTAAATACTCCATCGA
>JACCDZ010074046.1_pt1 | contig 19173 bp, 15 predicted proteins | sample 7449551 | NCBI WGS metagenome assembly JACCDZ01 (sample SAMN15323452, study PRJNA562643) | freshwater metagenome | isolation source: river surface water | place: USA:Blue River Watershed | collected 2017-08-18
TATCGCCGTCAAGATTGCGATCATCGAAATAGAGTTGGTACTTCAAGCCAGAGCAGCCACCAGGTTGTACGGCAACACGAAGATTTAAATCATCGCGACCTTCTTGTGCCAATAGTGCAGCAACTTTTGAAGCCGCGTTATCAGTAAGAAGAATTCCTGCTGTAGTGCTTGTCTCTGTGCTCATGTTCTCTCCCTTTCGAGTACGGGCTAAGCCTAGCGACCTGTTGGATTATGCGCGACATGGACGCTGATTTTGAGAGAGAATGTCATCGTGAATCTGAGTGATTTATTGCTACTTGGACAAGGCAGTGACCTTGCCAGCGAACGTGGCGTCTCCTGCGATGGTCAACTTCCGCCTGCTAGCGATCCTGACTTAGTAGCTCGAGCAAGGGCAGCCCGCAAAGCACTTGGATCAAACGTTTTAATTCTTGGTCATCATTACCAACGCAACGAAGTTATCGAATTCGCAGATATAACTGGTGACTCATTTAAATTGGCTCAAGAAGCGGCTAACCAAAGTTCGGTCGAAAACATCATCTTCTGTGGAGTGCACTTCATGGCAGAAAGCGCCGACATTCTCACATCAGATAAGCAAAGAGTAATCCTGCCAGATCTTGCAGCGGGTTGTTCGATGGCTGACATGGCAACTGCGAATCAAGTGACAAAGTGTTGGTCAGAACTTCAAAGCATTGGAGTGGCAGGGAAAGTAATCCCTGTTACGTACATGAACTCTTCGGCGGCAATTAAATCCTTTACCGGTGAACATGGCGGAACAATTTGCACTTCCTCAAATGCTGAAAGTGCAATGAGGTGGGCGTTTACTCAAGGCGAAAAAATACTTTTCTTACCCGATCAGCATCTTGGTAGAAATACAGCAGTTCTTTCTTTGGGTTTAACTCTTGAAGATTGCGTGCTCTGGAATCCATGGAAACCAATGGGTGGATTGACCGAAGAACAGATTAAGAAAGCAAAAGTAATTCTCTGGCGTGGGCATTGTTCAGTTCATGGAAGATTTTCAATAGATAGCGTCAATGAGATTCGAAATCGTGTTACTGGAGTCAAGGTTTTGGTGCACCCGGAATGTACTAATGAAGTCGTCAGTGCAGCAGATCAGATCGGGTCCACAGAAAAAATCATTCAAATTGTTAAAGCATCTCCCGCTGGTTCGAAATGGGCCATTGGTACTGAATTAAACTTGGTTCAACGCATTTCTCAAAACAACCCGGATAAAGAAATCTATTTTCTCGATAAAGATATCTGCTACTGCTCAACCATGAACCGCATTGACCTGCCTCACTTGGTGTGGGCCATGGAATCGCTGGTTTCTGGGACCGTGGTCAATCAAATCCGCGTAGCACCTGATGTCGCTCGCTATTCAAAACTCGCACTCGAAAGAATGCTCGCTCTATAGTTACGCCCATGCCTACCTCAAATGATTCATCCTCAAAAAAAGGACGACCAACACCTAAGCGCAAAGAAGCACAATCAAAAAGAATTGTCTCTTCCTTAGCGCCAGCTTCTTCAAAGGAGGAGAAGAAACGCGCACGTGAACAATCACGCGCGGCAAGAAATGCTTCGCGTATTGCTTACTTACGTGGCGATGAGAATGCGTTGCCATTTAGGGACAAGGGACCGGCTAGACGTTACGTAAGGAATCTCGTTGACTCACGCAAATCCATTGGTGAATATTTCTTACCAATTATTTTCGTAGTTTTAATGCTCTCAATAATTCCTGTTTCTGCACTTCAATACGGTGGAATAGCGCTGATGTATGCAGTTCTTTTGGCTGCCGTAGTCGATGGTTTCTTTTTATCTCGCAAAATCAAGCGCGAAGTTCGAAGCCGTTTTCCTGAATCTCCAACAAAGGGGTTGGGTCTCTACGGTTGGCTGCGATCAACTCAAATGCGCCGACTACGCACTCCACACCCACAAGTAAAACCTGGAGACACTTTTTAGTCTTTAGCTAGATTTATCGAACGTGTGATTGAACAAAGGGCAGAGTGACAACTTCTGCTTGTGATTGTCTTCCACGAACATCAATTGAAACCATTGTGCCTAGAGTCACCGAGGAATCAAGTAGCGCCAAAGCGATGCCGTTTTTTAGCGTTGGTGAAAAAGTTCCTGATGTAACGACTCCTATTTCAATTCCGTCAGAATCTTTCACAGTCATCCCTGCGCGAGGAATTCCGCGATCGAGTGATTTCAAGCCGTGCAGAAAGCGGCGTGGACCATTGCTTCTTTCTCCACGAAGAACGCTATCTCCTGCAAATTTTTCTTTTGACCAGCCCACTGCCCATGAAGCGCTGGCTTGAACTGGAGTTATATCTAAAGAGAGTTCGTGACCGTGTAATGGATATCCCATTTCGGTACGCAATGTATCTCTTGATCCCAGACCGCATACCAAACCATCCAGAGGCGCAATTGCGTTGACAAGTGCATCCCAGACTTTTTCCGCGTCTTTCCAGAGTGGCAATAATTCAAATCCAAATTCACCTGTGTATCCGGTGCGACACAAAATGACATCACATTGAGCAATTTGAACATGGGTAAAACTCATGTAATCAATAGTTGGAGATATTCCAAGAGACTCTAAAACTTTTGAAGTTGCTGGACCTTGAAGTGCCAGAACTGCAAATTCATTATGCAAATTCTTAATCTCTATGCCAGGAACTAACTGTGCTTGAAGAGCTGCAACGACATCAGATGTATTTGATGCATTTGGTACTAAGAAAATATCATCAGGTGAGTTCCGATAAGCAATGAGGTCATCAATCACTCCACCTTTGTCATTGCACAACATTGTGTACTGAGCCATACCATCAGAAATTCTGTTTAAGTCATTGGTGAGAATTCCATTTAAGAAATCTAAAGCGCCGGGACCTTTGACGCTTGCTTTACCTAAGTGCGAAACATCAAAGAGGCCAACTCTTTCTCTGACAGCTGCGTGCTCGGCGAGAACGCCTGCAGCTGGGTACTCGATTGGCATTAACCAGCCGCCAAAATCTGCCATCTTGGCTTGTAGGTCGAGGTGCTTTTGATGAAGAGGCGAATTTTTCACAATCACAACCTACTCCCAGACCAACAAAAGTTGCTACAACCGATAACCTGTGCGCCTCATAGATTTTCAACACGTGGCAATACACGATGAAAAGGAGAAGCATGTCCTCGCTAAAACTTACCGATGGCGCGGTAACGGATGGAGTTCTAGTTCTTGGACTCTCATTTAATCCAAATAAAGGATCTGCTTTAACTATCGAATCTGGCACCGTAACGATTGACTCTAAAACTCTGCTTGCTCAACTAAAGGAGCTTGGAGCAACAGGTAAGAGTGATGAAGTGATAAAAATTCCTGGAACTCGAACTAAGTTGATTATTTTCACTGGGTTGGGCGCCACTAGCAAGGAGTATTCCCACGAAACGCTTCGTCGCGCTGCGGGTGCAGCTGCAAGGGCACTTGCTGGAAGCGATGAAGCAACATTTGCACTTCCTGCAACACAAATTGCTTCCGTGGCCGCTATTGCCGAAGGCGCTGCATTAGGCGCATATGCATTTGATGAATTTCGCGGATCAACAAAGTTGGAGAGAAAACTGCCGCTTGCAACAATTTCAATCCACTCAAAATTCACCAAGAAGAGCGAAGCAAAGAGCGCTCTGAAGCGTGCGCAAATAATTGCTCAATACACGCATCTAGTTCGAGATTTGATTAATACTCCCCCATCACATCTGACTCCAGATTCATTTACTAAGAAAACTTCTGTTGCCGTTAAAGCTTTAGGTGGATCTTCATCTGCGCTCAAGGTGAACGTTTTGAATGAAAGACAACTAAAAAGTGGTGGCTACGGTGGCATTATTGGAGTAGGTCAAGGCTCTGCGAATCCACCCCGACTTCTTCACATTAAATACTCTCCTAAAAAATCACTGCGCACTTTTGCCTTTGTAGGCAAGGGAATCACTTTTGATACAGGGGGTCTCGCACTGAAACCTGCCGCAGGTATGGAAGCAATGAAGTCAGATATGAGTGGAGCAGCTGCTGTCTGTGGCGCAATTCTTGCAATTGCGGCGCTGAAGTTGCCCGTGACTATTCATGCATGGGCGCCGCTTGCTGAAAACATGGTTAGCGATAATGCAACACGTCCGAGCGATGTCATCACAATCTATGGTGGCAAAACTGTTGAGGTGTTAAATCCAGATGCAGAAGGTCGCCTTGTCTTGGCAGATGCAATTGTGAAAGCACAAGAGACAAAATCACTCGATGGTTTGATTGATGTAGCCACTTTAACTGGAGCCCAAGTTGTTGCACTCGGTACTCGTACAAGTGCTGTAATGACAAATAACGAGGATTTCAGTGCCCGATTTATCACAGCTGCTAATGAAAGTGGCGAAGCTTTCTGGCCAATGCCGCTTCCTCAAGAGTTGCGCGCTTCCTTAGATTCACCAATTGCAGATTTAGCAAACATCGGCGAACGTATGGGTGGAATGTTGGTTGCCGGTTTGTTCTTAAAAGATTTCATCAAACCTGAAGTTCCATGGCTTCACCTGGACATCGCAGGTCCGGCGTACAACGAATCAGCTCCACATGGATATACCCCCGTTGGTGGTACTGGTGTGGCACTGCGCACACTGCTGCGCTTGATTGAGAATTCCATAATTCGGTAACTAGACCGAAGGCTGGCAAGATAGGCCCAGGGCGTAAGCGGCCCTAGATAGTGCGCCTTACAACTGTGGGAGGTTTACGCGAGTGGCTCAATTCGATCTAGTAATTCTCGGCGGTGGAAGTGGCGGTTACGCGTGCGCACTTCGAAGCGCACAGCTAGGTCTATCAGTAGCACTTATCGAAGCGGACAAACTCGGCGGCACTTGTCTACATCGCGGTTGCATCCCAACTAAAGCTTTATTGCACTCAGGTGAAATTGCAGATGGCGCACGAGATGCGAGCCATTTTGGCGTGAACGCACAATTTTTATCCATGGATATGCCTGCAGTTAATTCTTACAAGGATGGCGTCATTGCGCGTCTTCACAAAGGTTTGCAAGGTTTGGTTAAGTCTCGAAACATTACCTTTGTAGAAGGTCACGGAAAATTGATTTCCAAAGACACTGTTGAAGTCAATGGAGAAAAATACACTGGCAAAAATGTCGTTCTTGCGACTGGTTCATACGCCAAAACTTTGCCAGGGCTAGAAATTGATGGCAAGAAAATCATTACATCTGATCACGCTACAAAATTGGATTACGTTCCAAAAAGCGTCATTGTTCTAGGTGGCGGAGTCATCGGTTGCGAATTTGCATCTGTCTGGAAATCCTTTGGTGCAGAAGTAACAATCATTGAAGGACTTTCCCACTTAGTTGCACTCGAAGATGAATCATCCAGCAAGCAGTTGGAACGCGCCTTTAGAAAACGTGGAATTAACTTCGAACTAGGTGTTCGCTTCCAATCAGCTGCAATCAATGGAGACTCAGTAACGCTCACACTAGAAGATGGCAAAACCTTCAGTGCAGACGTTCTCTTGGTCAGCGTTGGTCGCGGACCAGTATCTGCAAATCTCGGATATGAAGAACAAGGAATTTCTATGGATCGCGGATATGTTTTGGTAGATGACAAGTGCCGAACAAATATTCCTGGTATTTGGGCCGTAGGCGATTTAATTCCAACTCTTCAACTAGCCCATGTTGGTTTCGGTGAAGGTATTTTGGTTGCAGAAGAAATCGCAGGACTTAATCCACGTCCAATAAATTACGACGGTGTGCCACGCGTTACGTACTCAGAGCCAGAAGTTGCATCTGTTGGCTTAACAACTGCCATTGCTAAAGAGCGTGGCTTTGATGTTGTTGAATTAAATTATGACCTTGCTGGAAATGGAAAAGCACAAATTCTTCGCACAGCTGGTTCTATTAAGTTAGTGTCACAAAAGAATGGTCCAGTGCTCGGAATCCACATGGTTGGCTCTCGCGTTGGTGAATTACTTGCCGAAGCGCAATTGATCTTTAATTGGGAAGCAAGCGCCGATGATGTTGCTCCACTTATTCATGCACACCCAACACTTTCTGAGGCCATGGGAGAAGCACACATGGCACTAGCCGGCAAACCGCTTCATGCTCACGGATAATCTAGGGAGATCACAATGACATTCAGATTAACGATGCCAGCACTTGGCGAGAGCGTTACCGAAGGAACAGTTACACGTTGGCTCAAGTCTGAAGGCGATCACATTGCTGTAGATGAACCACTTCTCGAAGTTTCTACAGACAAAGTTGATACAGAAATTCCATCTCCAGTTGCGGGAACACTACAAAAAATAGTTGTTGCAGTTGATCAAACTGTCGCAGTTGGAGCAGACCTTGCAATTATCGAAGATGGCGCAGCCGCTCCTGTCGCACCAGTTGCAACGCCAGCACCAGTTGCTGCTACTCCACCTCCTGCACCAGTTGTGCCAGCTCCTGTTGCGCCAGTTGCTGCTGCCGCTCCGGTTACATCAAATTCTGCAGGAACTGTAATTACGATGCCAGCACTCGGCGAGAGCGTTAGTGAAGGAACAGTTACGCGTTGGTTGAAAAATGTTGGCGATTCAGTTGCAATGGATGAAGCACTTCTCGAAGTTTCTACAGACAAAGTTGATACAGAAATTCCATCTCCTGTTGCAGGAACTCTTCTGGCAATTGATGTACCTGTTGACTCAACAGTTCCAGTTGGTGCACGTCTAGGACTCATTGGTTCATCTACTGGCGCTGTTGTTGCCGCACCTGTTGCACCTGTCGTTCCAGCACCTGTTGCCGCTCCTGCTGCTCCTGCTGCACCAGTTGTATCTGCTCCCCCAGTTGTCGCTCCTGTTGCACCAGTTGCAGCACAAGCCGATGCTTATGTCACTCCTATCGTTAGAAAATTAGCTTCCGAACTTGGCGTTAATCTTTCAGCGATTCAAGGTAGTGGTATTGGCGGACGCATCAGAAAAGAAGATGTTCAAGCAGCTGCTAAACCAGTGGCAACACAAAGTGCTCCCTCTGCTGCGATAGTAACTCCGGCAGCAGCAAAATCTTCTCCAGTAACTGCGTCCCCTCTTCGCGGAACAACAGTGACAATGTCACGTCTGCGCAAAGTTATTGCAGCCCGTATGGTTGAATCACTTCAAGTAAGTGCGCAATTAACAACTGTCATTGAAGTAGATGTCACAAAGATTTCTCGTCTGCGCGATCAAGCTAAAACTACTTTTGAGGCACGTGAAGGTGTGAAACTTTCTTTCCTTCCATTCTTTGCTGTGGCTGTTTGCGAAGCACTTAAGGTCCATCCAGTGCTTAACTCATCTGTCGAAGGTGATCAAATTACTTATCACGGCGCAGAACATCTTGGAATCGCCGTCGATACAGAGCGTGGATTGCTCGTTCCTGTAATTCACAATGCGGGCGATCTCAATATGGGCGGAATCGCTCGAAAGATTTCTGATCTTGCCGCACGTACTCGCGATAACAAAGTTTCACCTGATGAACTTGGCGGTGGAACATTTACTATTACTAACACCGGAAGTCGTGGAGCGCTATTTGATACTCCAATCATCAACCAACCACAGGTAGCAATTCTTGGATTAGGTGCTGTTGTTAAGCGACCAATGGTTGTTCGCGGTGAAGATGGCGGCGAAACAATTGCAATTCGTTCAATGGTTTACCTAGGACTCTCATACGATCACCGAGTTGTAGATGGCGCAGATGCAGCGCGATTCTTAGTAACACTCAAAGAGCGTCTAGAACATGGTGGCTTCGAATCGGATCTTGGTCTCTAATGCCAACAATGCAACGAATTGCGATTACCGGTTCAACCGGTCTCATTGGCAATGCATTAGTTGGGCATCTTAAATCTGAAGGTTACACAGTACAAAGATTAGTTCGTAGACCAAGTCGCTCTGCGGAGGAAATCACATGGGATCCACAAGCGGGAACAGTTGATCTTGAGGCACTTGCTGGCGTTGATGCAATAATTCATTTGGCTGGTGCCGGAGTTGGCGATAAGCGCTGGACAAAGAAGTACAAGAGCGAGATTTTAAATTCACGACTACTTGGAACAACAACGATTGCAAATGCTGTTAATACTGTGAAGCCATCTGTGTTTATCAGCGCAAGTGCTATTGGCTGGTATGGCGAAACAGGTAACCGTGCGGTTATTGAAACCGATCGCGCCGGCGAAGATTTTCTTGCCGCTGTTTGTCGCGAATGGGAAGGCGCAGCAGATTTAGTTCAAGGTGTGCGAACCGTAAAACTTCGTACAGGTTTAGTTCTTGACCCAACTGGTGGCGCATTAGGCCGCATGCTTCCACTCTTCCGATTCGGATTAGGCGGAAAACTAGGAAGCGGTAAACAATGGTGGTCGTGGATTACTTTGCATGATCAAATCCGTGCAATCGTTTTTGCTCTAGAAAACAAAATCGAAGGGCCAATCAATTTAACCTCACCAAATCCTGTTACTAATCAGGAGTTCACTGCTGGTTTAGCTCGCGCACTTCATCGACCAGCGTTATTTCCTGCTCCAGCTATTGCGCTCAAGATTGCCCTAGGTGGATTTTCAACAGAGATTTTAGGATCTAAAAAAGTTATGCCTCAGGCACTTTTGGATGCAGGATTTGTCTTTGACTATCCGCACATTGCACCAGCGCTTGCCGCTTTAGTCGACTAATACTGAAAGAGCAGCTAAACGCCCCGAAAGTAGCGCACCATTTTGAGAAGGTGCACTCTTGTAATCACCGGCAATAAAAATCGAATCTCTTACGTGCGCACCTGACGCAGGCGCGTTATCGAGTCCTGCAAGTGGCAAGGCACTTGGGATTTCATACTTTGCCACGAGCTTCCAATTACGGGTATCGCAGCCATACAAAATTGCCAAGTGTCTGCGAATTTCTGATTCCGTAGCTGGAAGAATGCTTGTACTTGAAATCAAGTTTTTTCCTGGCGGGGCATAGTCAGGCATCATGTTAGAGATAACCATCGAATTAACCACTGGTCCTCTATTTTGGCTATCAACAATTAAAGACTTGCTCTTTGTTGGGCTTTCTTTAGCTGAGTGATACCACGTTGTGCATCCAACTAGTTGTGGCACTTCGGTTAAATCTAATAACTGAGCTGCGGTAGTCGCATCAGTTGCAACAATAATTGCGTCTGCTTCAAATTTACCCTTAGAAGTGCTGACTGTATTTTTCTTAATCGAATTAACCTGAACACCGTAGCGAACATCGCTTACGCGATTGGCAAGTGCTTCAGAAAATGTCTTAACCCCACCAATGGGTAATCCAGAATTTCCAGTAACAAAATACTTGATTGCCGTACGACCATATTCGGAGTTAACCAGCAACGGATCAGCCAAAAAGACTCCGGTTAAGAAGGGTCGCAGGACTCGTTCATACGTCTTTCCGAGACCACTATTTTTAAGCTCTTCTCCAACACTTGCAGCAGGTTTTTTTCTTAGAAGATATTGAATCAATCGAATTTTTTCAAGAATAGAACCTGTTTGTAAGTTAAATACTGATAGAAAGGCCGCACGAGGATCGCCAATCCGTATGCGACTTTCATTTCGAGCTACTTCTATAGCTGAGGATGCTGAAACAAAATCGATTTCCTTGATAATTCCAATCCGCTTAATCTCAGGGTAATTTGCATTGATTAATTGAAAACCTCGATCACAAACAAATCCATCAATAACATCACTTGTCACACGACCGCCTGGGCGATCAGAACTTTCGAGCACCGTGACAGATGCTCCTTCACTCTCTAAAGTAATCGCCGCGCTGAGTCCAGCTAATCCCGCACCGATGACAATTACTTTTTTACCCATACGAATTAATCTCTCGAGCGTGATCAATGATTTGAGCTACTGCAAGTATTTCTTCGGGTGAGATTGGCATAGCTGTCTTATTCACAATCGCATCGTGAACTAAAGAGTAGAAGGATGCATAGTTACCAGGATCAGTTTTAAACTCTTCAACAATCTCGCCTCTATGGATATAGGCAAGCGAAGAAGTATCTTCTTGCCATTTCCCATCTTTTGGTCCTTTACCTGATCTCAAAAGTGCTTCTTGCGGATCAAGATCATTAACAACAAATGCGCCTTCACTTCCGATTACTCGAAGACGAGGACCAGGGGAACCAACTACTGCGCTGGCTGAAAGAATTGATTCAACTCCAGAATCATGGCCAAGCACTAAAACGCAATCATCATCTGCTCCCCCGCGGATGCTTCTAAGTGATGCTGACTTTAACTTCGCTGGGCCAAAGCAATCGATTGAAGTTGATATCAAGTGCGGCATTAAGTCCAGCAATAAACCACCACCATCTTGCGGAGAATTGTTTTCTCGCCATGATTGCGGAGTTAACTGTGGTCTAAATCTTTCGAATCGTGAATCCATCCGAATTACTCTTCCGATGTGACCATCTCTGATGATTCGCTTTAAAGTCAGAATGTCGCTATCCCATTTGCGGTTGAAATACGTAGTTACTGCGACGCCAGCTGATTGCGCCGCATCGAGTATTTCTCTTGTTTGCGAAACGTTTACAGCCATCGGCTTGTCAACGACAGTTGGAATGCCTGCTTTAATAGCTGCAAGTGCCTGCGATAAATGAACTGGATTTCCCGATGCAATAACAACTAAGTCAAGATCTTGTTTGCACAACTCTTCAATCGTGGAAACGATCTTTACGGAGGGATAATCTTCTTTCGCATGACGCTTTCTAACATCATTCGTTGTTAAGACCGCAGTAACTTCAAAGTTTGTACCCGTCAAAATGGGCGCATGAAAACTCCGACCAGCTAATCCATAGCCTGAAATACCAACCTTAAGTTTCATACGTCCTACTTTTTGAGCTTAGAAGGCCACCAAATTTTTGGTCCAATATCGTGCACCATTGCTGGAACCAGAATTGAGCGCACAATAATTGTGTCAAGGAGAACACCGAATGCAACAGCGAAACCTAACTGGGCCAATGGCACCAATGGAATAAGTCCAAGCACTGCAAATGTTGCTGCTAGAACAATTCCAGCTGAAGTGATCACTGCGCCTGTAACGGTCAAGCCCTTAATCACTCCTTGGCGCGTTCCCAGTTTGATTGACTCTTCACGTACTCGAGTCATTAAGAAGATGTTGTAATCAATACCGAGTGCCACCAAGAAAATAAAGGCAAAGAGTGGGAAGGACGTATCTCCCCCTTCAAAGCCAAATACGTGATTAAAGACGAGCGCACAAACTCCAAGAGTTGCAAAGTAGGAAAGAACTACCGTGCCCAGAAGCAGGGCCGCACTGAGAATACTTCGCAGAAGCAGACCAAGAATTATGGTGATGACAACCAAAATGATTGGAATAATTGTTTTGTTATCTCGATCATTTGCGCTTCGAATATCATATGAAACTGCGCTAGTTCCACCGACTAAAGCAGTCGGATCAGCTTGTTGAGCAAGTCTGCGAATCTCTGGAATATCATTTGATGCTTCAACGCTATCGGGTGCTTTTTCCAGCACCACATTCAGAATTGCTTTGTTATTAACAACCTTGATTCCTGGAATAGGTCCACCAGGGATCGCAAAGCCATCAAGTAAAGGTGTTGCGGATGTAACGCCAGGGGCATTCATCACAGCCGCTGCAACAGCATCTAACTTGTCTACATTGACAACTATTTGTGTTGGATCGCCTTCTCCGCCAGGAAAGTGCGTGAGCAACAATTTTTGTCCTACAACAGACTCTGGATTAGTCGTGAAAGTATCAACCGTTCCAATTCCGTCCGCCTTTAGGGTCGTAGAAGTAAATGCGAATGCCAACAAAATCACGCCCGTAATCACCCACGCTTTGCGAGGGCTTCGGCCAATCGTGTTTCCTAGCTTGGACCAAACGCCACCTAGGACTTGATCTTCACCATCAAAATCTGGTCGACGTGGCCAGAAAATCCAGCGACCGAATAGGAGAAGAAGTGCGGGTAAAAGTGTCAAAATTGTTATGACCGAGCAAGCAATACCAATTGCGCCAATTGGTCCAAGGCCCGCTGTATTTGTTAGCTGGCTAAACAAAAGTACAAGAAGGGAAATTGCAACCGTTGAACCTGATGCAAGAATTGGTTCCCAGACACCCTTGTAAGCAGCGCGCATTGCATCAAATCTATTTTCATGTAAATGAAGTTCTTCGCGATATCTGGCAATTAGCAATAACGCATAATCTGTAGCAGCACCGATTACCAATACAGAAAGAATTCCTTGCGATTGACCATCAACGTCGATAATGTCATTTTTCGCCAATAGGTAAACAATTCCTCCAGCCGTAGAGAGTGCAAAGAGAGCTGAGAGCAGAGGAATAATCCACAAAATTGGAGATCTGTAAACAACAATCAAAATTACTGCCACAACTCCAAGAGTTGTTAAAAGCAATTTGGAGTCAATGTCACCAAAAGCTCCGAATAAATCTCCAAGCAAACCACCAGGTCCGGTGACATAAGCAGTGAGATTGTTTTCCTCGGCTATCGGTCCAAGATCTTCGCGTAGTGCTTCAACAATTGCCGGAAGCACTGGCTCTTCATTCGGAAGTAACTTCGTAAGTGAGTTTCCATCAAGTGGAATATTTGCCAGAATCGCTTTGCCATCTTCTGATGGGAACGCAGAAATTCTCTGACCAGGAGCAAGATAATCTGAGATTTTTGCCGGCGTTCCAGCAAGTGTTAAATCACCAATAGCTACGAGATGAGAGTTGATAGCTTGAAGGTTTTCAGGTGTGGCTTTGCCTTCAAACAGGACTAGCGCGGGAAAGTTGAAGGAGTCTTTACCTGAAAAAGTTTGAATCAGCTCTGAAGCTTGCGTCGCTTCTGCGCCTTTAGGAAGAAAGGAAGAATTGTTATTTTCTTGTACGGATGAAAGTTTTCCAAAAAGAGGTCCAAATACACCGGTCAACAAAAACCACATCAACACTACGAGCATTGCTATGGCAAAGGGTTTACGGTTTTTTACAGAGGCGCTAGATGACACGGCAGTTGGTACCTTTCATACGTATTTCAGCGAGGATTCGCGACTGGGCAAGCCTACCTTTAGGCTAAGGACGTGGAAGCCATCACAACGCTTGACCCCACAATGGTGGTGAAGAATTTAGCGCTGCTCGACTACAACGAAGCCTTGCTTATTCAGCAGGATGCACATGAACAAATCAGTGCCGGTGTTATGCCCAATACTCTGTTTTTTGTTGAACATCCATCAGTTTTCACAGCAGGCAAGCGAACTCTTGACGAAGAACGCCCACTCGATGGAACTCCAGTAATTAATGTAGATCGCGGTGGCAAAATTACGTGGCACGGCCCCGGACAAATTGTTGGATATCCAATCCTACGATTAGCTAAACCAACTGAGTTAGTTGGCTTTGTTAGAGAAATCGAAAGTGCATTGATAGATACATGCAAAGAATTTGGGTTACAGGTTCAGAGAATTGAAGGCCGATCAGGTGTGTGGACGCAGGATGAAATAAATCCTAGAAAAATTGCAGCTATTGGAATTCGAGTTGCTAAAGCAACGACTATGCATGGTTTTGCACTTAACGTAAATCCAGATCTAGGTGCGTTTTCGCAGATAATTCCGTGCGGCATCGCCGATGCAGAAGTAACATCCATGGCTCATGAATTAGGGCGTGAAATCACTTCTCAAGAAGTACTTCCAATACTAGAACGCCACATAACTTCTACTTTGGCTAAGGTAAGCGCATGACAATTGCACCTGATGGTCGCAAGATGATTCGTATTGAAGCCCGTAACGCGCTCACGCCAATAGAACGCAAACCGGAGTGGATTAAAACGCGAGCCAATATGGGTCCTGAGTACACACGACTTCGCTCCCTAGTTAAATCTGAAGGTCTTCATACTGTTTGCCAAGAAGCAGCGTGTCCAAATATTTTTGAATGCTGGGAAGATAAAGAAGCTACATTCTTAATTGGCGGAGAAAAGTGCACCCGTCGTTGCGATTTTTGTAACATCGACACTGGCAAACCAGATCCTATTGATCGCGAAGAGCCACGCAAAGTAGCCGAATCTGTTAAAGCTATGGGTTTGAAATACGCAACGATTACTGGCGTAACCCGTGATGACTTAGAAGATGAAGGTGCGTGGCTTTACGCCGAAACAATCCGCAAAGTGCATGAGTTAAACCCAGGGTGTGGAGTTGAAATGCTCGCACCTGATTTTCACGCTAACTCAGAGCTGCTCAATCAAATTTTTGAAACACAACCCGAAGTATTTGCGCACAACTTAGAAACCGTTCCTCGCATTTTCAAGAGCATTAGACCAGCATTTACTTACGAGAAATCACTTCGAGTGATCACGATGGCCAGAGATTTCGGATTAATAACCAAGTCAAACTTGATTTTAGGACTCGGCGAAACCCGAGAAGAAATCTCACAAGCTCTTCTTGATCTTCGCGGCGCAGGTTGTGACCTGATCACAATTACTCAGTATCTGCGACCAACTAACCGGCACCATCCAGTGGAACGTTGGGTTAAACCAGAAGAATTCGTTGAGCTAGCGGCAGAAGCTAAAGAAGTTGGTTTCCTTGGAGTTATGAGTGGCCCACTTGTTCGTTCGAGTTATCGAGCGGGACGCTTGTATAAAGAAGCAATGGCTGCAAAAACCGGTGCACCTCGTGGCTGATCTTGTTTATCCTCCAGTTATTGTTTTCATTAAATCTCTTTGGAGATATCTAGATCTGCGTTTCACATTTTCAGGCGAAGAAAACATTCCGCAAGAAGGCGGCGCAATTCTGGCGATGAATCACATCGGTTATTTTGACTTTGCAATTGTTGGGACTGGAGTTCTTCCAAAGAAGCGTTACGTTCGTTTTATGGCTAAAAAAGAAATTTTCAATAACAAAATAGCGGGTCCCCTTATGCGTGGCATGCACCATATAAGTGTCGACCGCAGTAATGGTTCCGCATCTTTTGTTGACGCACTTCGCGCTTTGCGTAGAGGAGAGATAATCGGAATTTTTCCAGAAGGAACAATTTCAACAAGTTTTGAAATTAAAGGACTTAAATCGGGCGCCATACGTCTAGCGATGGAAGCAGGCGTGCCAGTAATCCCAACAATCGTATGGGGCAGCCAACGTGTTTGGACAAAGGGTGTTAAGAAAAACTTAACAAGGCAGAGCGTTCCGATTATGGTCACATATGGCGAACCACTTTATTTCGCTAAAGATAGTGATGTTGAGGTGGGTGAAAAGCTACTTCGAGATGTGCTTATTTCTATCCTGCACAAGGTTCAAGAAGAGTATCCCGATAGCCACCAGGGTCAGCGCTGGGCACCTCTGCGTCTTGGTGGTACCGCCCCTGCCCCACTAAACTTATGAGCATGTTCAAGCGAAAAAAGAAAGACGGGGCAATCAAGCCACGCCGTTTTCAAACCTTTAGAGATGCCTACTCCGTAACAAAGAGCGTTAAGCCGTGGATTGGTTTCGCACTGATCGGTGTATTCCTGGTTGTTTGGTCCGTAGGTATCGCAATTGGTGTTGCCATTGGCCATCCAATTTATGTTGCATTCGTTTCGCTTCCAATTGCATTACTTGCTGCAATGTTTTTCTTTACACGACAAGCTTCTACCGCCGCATACTCTTCAATTGAAGGTCAGATTGGCGCCGGCGCTTCTGTGTTGATGGCGATTCGTAAAGGCTGGACAACGACGCCAGCTGTTGCAGTTGCCCGCAATCAAGACATGGTGCATAGAAGTGTTGGTAGAGCAGGAATAGTCTTGGTCGGAGAAGGTTCACAGGGTGTCAAGCAGATGCTCAATGACGAGCGTCGTAAGAGTGAGCGCTTTGCTCCTGGCGTCCCGATTACTGAAGTTATTGTCGGAGATTTGCCGGGTCAAGTTTCGATTCGCAAGTTACAAAAGCATTTAGCGAAGCTTCCAAAGAAGTTATCTGCCCACCAAATGCGCGAAGTCCGTGCACGTTTGAAAGCAGTTGGCGGAATGTCTATGCCAATTCCAAAGGGTCCAATGCCAAAGGGTGTTCGAATTCGCTAGCTTGTTAAAGCAATTCTTGTTCTGCTCAAACGTTCGTGAATTCCTCGACCATTTTCGTCATAAGTAATCGCTGTTATTACGATCACCATAAGTAGGCTTCGAATCAACGCTTGGATAATTGTTGGGCGTCCACCATCTCCAAAATTTACAATTCTCATTCGAAAAATTCTGTGCCCCGCTGATGCCCCTTGCAAGGTAACGAGCAGGAAGTACTGAGTGAAGAAGATGATTAGTGCCGGTACCCCAGCCTGAGAGGTCCGTTCCAAGAAAGTGCCAGAGCCACTGAAAAAGGCGATTGCAATTAGGTAGCTCGATAACCAGTCCAGGCTGATGGCGCCAAAGCGTCTGCCTAAACTCACCTCGGAATGCATGCCTTAAGCCTACTGGGAGCCTGAAAACCCGCAATTTACTTAACATGGATGTAACACGTGGGTTATGCCTTTTTCACGGATAACTCGTAGCCTTCTCACATGCGCCCTCGATGAAGCGGTGCGCAACGTTTGAAATACCATCAACTGGGAGAAAAATGTTTAAGAACTCTGCAGAAATTTTTGCATTCATCAAAAAAGAAGACGTCAAGCTCATTGACGTACGATTTATCGATCTTCCTGGAATTCAACACCACTTCAATGTGCCTGTTGAATCTTTCGACGAAGCAGTATTCACAGATGGACTGATGTTTGATGGTTCATCAATTCGTGGCTTCCAAGCTATTCATGAATCAGATATGAAGTTGCTGCCGATTCCTGGTTCAGCATTTATCGATCCATTCCGCAAGGAAAAAACTCTTGTAATTTTGTTTAGTGTTCATAATCCAGATGACAACTCTCCATACAGTCGCGATCCTCGTGGAGTTGTTGGCAAGGCTGTCGAATACTTAAAGTCAACAGGAATTGCAGATACAGCATTCTTCGCACCAGAAGCAGAGTTCTATGTATTTGACGCAGTTCGCTTTAAGACTGATATGCATGAGTCATATCACCACATCGATTCATATGAAGGCGCCTGGAATACCGGAGCCGAGTACGACGCAGATGGAACGCCTAACCGCGGATATCGCACTCGCATTAAGGGCGGTTACTTCCCAGTGTCGCCAACAGATCAGTTTGCAGATCTTCGCGATGAAATGGTTATGAATCTCGGCAAAGTTGGTTTATTGGTAGAACGTTCACACCACGAAGTTGGTACCGCAGGCCAAATGGAAATCAACTATCGATTCAGCGACATCCTTAACGCGGGCGATGATGTAATGAAGTTTAAATACATCATTAAGAACACTGCTTGGGAAAATGGAAAAACTGCAACATTTATGCCAAAGCCACTCTATGGTTACAATGGTTCAGGAATGCACGTTCACCAATCACTTTGGAAAGATGGAAAGCCACTCTTCTTCGGTGATGGTTACGCAGATCTTTCAGATATGGCTCGTTGGTATGTCGGTGGTTTGCTCAAGCACGCTCCGTCATTGCTTGCATTCACAAATCCAACAGTTAACTCTTACCACCGCTTAGTTCCTGGTTATGAAGCACCAGTAAATCTCGTTTACTCAGCACGCAACCGTTCTGCATGTATTCGAATTCCAATTACTGGATCAAATCCAAAGGCTAAGCGAATCGAATTCCGCTGCCCTGACCCATCATCAAATCCATATCTTGCATTCGCTGCAATGTTGATGGCAGGACTCGATGGAATTCAAAACAAAATCGAGCCACCAAAGCCAGTTGATAAAGATCTCTACGAACTAGAGGGCGCAGAAGCTGCTGCTATTCCACAAGTTCCAGGTTCTCTTGAAGCTGTACTTAACAACCTCGAAGAAGATCATGAGTTCTTGCTCAAGGGTGGGGTATTTACAAAAGATCTCATCGACACATGGATTGCGTTCAAGCGCACACAAGAAGTTGATTATGTTCGCTTGCGTCCACATCCAGCGGAGTTCGAGCTCTACTTCGATCTCTAAGAATTACCAAAACTAAGCCCCGCTGCAATTGTGGCGGGGCTTAGTTTTTTCTACTTCTTTGTCAACGCTTTAAATAACACGATTGAAACCAGCGCACTTACAACTGATGCCACGATTACGGCAAGTACTGCAATATCTTGATTAATCGGATCATCAAAAGCTAAATTTGCAATAAAAATGGCTACTGTAAATCCGATTCCAGCTGCACTTCCCGTTGCTAAAAGTGAAGAACTATTCATCCCGTCTGAAAGCTCAGCTACTTTCAATCTCTTAGCTAAAAGAGAAGCAAAAAGCACTCCCAATGGCTTTCCTACAACTAAACCAAAGAAAATACCCCATGCAATGAGAGATTGGGATGCTGCTTTAATTGAGTCAGAACTAATGACAACTCCCGTGTTTGCAAAGGCAAAAATTGGAACAACAAAGAATGTGCTGAGCGGATGAAACTTAAGCTCTAGCCATTCGATAACTGATACGGAACCATCTTCGGCATCTTCTAACTTTGTGTTTTTGTGCAAAATGTTCGGTGTCATAAGTCCGAGAATTACACCCGCCAAAGTTGGATGAACCCCCGTTTTGTATAGCGAAAACCACAGAGTGAAAGCAAAAATCGAATAAATAAATATTGAAGTTACTCGAGTTTTTTTCAGTACAGAGATGAATGCGATGCTGACGATTGCAGCCGCAAGCCAAGAAAAATTAATACCTGTCGAGTACACAAATGCGATAACCAGAATCGCACCAATGTCATCAATCACGGCCAAGGCCAGCAAAAAGGAGCGCAATGATGCAGCAACACTTGGTCCAAGCATTGTTAACAAACCAACAGCTAAAGCAATATCAGTTGCAACTGGCACACCCCAACCTTCTGGGGCAACTGAACCTGCAATCGTTAAATAAATAAGAGCTGGAAATGCCATCCCTCCTATAGCTGCAAGGAAAGGCAGCATTGCCTTCTTTAGTGAAGCCAAATGTCCCGAAGTTAATTCGCGCTTAATTTCTAATCCAACAACAAAAAAGAAAACACTCATTAATAAATAGTTGATAACCTTCAGAATAGATAAATCAATCAGATACCAATCTGATCCAATTACAATGTCATAATCTAAAACGGAAAAATACCTGTCAGATAAAGCAGAGTTGGCTGTAATCAAACCCAATGCAGCTGCTACCAAAACAAGAACCCCGCCAGTTGATTCGCGCCCTAAAAAA